>OOCW01000366.1_pt1 | contig 46945 bp, 43 predicted proteins | sample 1671201 | NCBI WGS metagenome assembly OOCW01 (sample SAMN06348132, study PRJEB24527) | human gut metagenome | biome: human gut; feature: ankylosing spondylitis patient; material: feces | host: Homo sapiens | place: China | collected 2015-10
CAATATTTGTAATAGATGTAGCTGAAGGTGATAAAATACCTAGAAAAGGTGGACCAGGAATAACACGTTCTGATCTATTAGTGATAAATAAAATTGATTTAGCACCATATGTTGGAGCTGATCTTTCTGTAATGGAAAGAGATTCAAAGAAAATGAGAGATGATAAACCTTTCATATTTACTAATATTAGAGGTATGGAAGGAGTAGATGATGTTGTAGATTGGATAAAATCCAATGTATTATTAGAAGGGTTAAATCAGTATGAGTAATAAATATGCAGAAATTTCAAAGGTAAAAATAAGAACATTAAATAAAAATGGCAAAACTATACTTGATGATGTTTATTTTACTTCACCATTTAAGGTTGCTCCACCATTTTATAAAAGTGATGATTTTATAAAAGTTATAATTATGTCATCTTCAGCAGGAACTTTAGAAGGTGATGTTCAAGATTATGATATAACTTTAGGTGATAACACTAAGATGGAACTTACTTCACAGTCTTTTGAAAAAATACATACTATGATAGATGAAGAGGCAACTAGAGACTGTGATATATATATAGGTAAGAATAGTTTTTTTAGATATAATCTACTTCCTACAATTCCTTTTAAAGGCTCTGCTTTTAAAAGTAATATAAATATAAAATTTGAAGATTCATCATCCAAGTTAATATTTATGGATATTATAAATTGTGGAAGAGTAGCACATGGTGAAAAGTTTGAATATAAATATTATAAATCATATGTAGAAGTTGAATGCGATAATAAGCTTGTATATGTAGATAATACTAATTATAACCCAAAAGAGATGGATATAGAGAATTTTGGGATGTATGAAGGATACACTCACTTTGCAAATATACTAATAGCAAACTTTACAAATAATAATGAAGTTTTAAATACTATTAGGGATATTTTAAAAAATAGTAATGTTGAAGGAGCTGCATCTATCACCCAATATAATTATATAAGTATTAAGATACTTGGATATAATTCAGATAAATTGATGCAAGTGAGCGATAAAATAAGTGAATACTTAATGAATTTAGAGGTAAATTAAATAATATAACTCGTTGTGTTAGTTAAATATGATTACTGAGAATAATAGATTCTAGCGATATATATTTTGATAGTTAAAAAATTTTATATAGTAATTTTAATATACTTAGTAAAATAACTAGCACAACAGATTAACATAATTGGATATATCAAATAAATCATTAAAAAAGAAGGTTGCCTTAAAGGTTAATCTTCTTTTTTGCATATATAATGAAACTATGGTATGAAAAATTTTGCTGATAATCGCAAAAAAATAAATTTTTGAAATACTTCGCCAACGAAGTAGCTCAAGCAACTGATGAAACTAATTATAATATTTAAAAGTAATCTATAATTATTTTACAAGTTCTAAGATAAATGTTGATTTGATACACATTATGTACATTTATTATTAAGTTCGATTACTATAAAACTTACACAGAATAAGTAACATAATATGTTTTAAAATCATAAAATAAAGTGAAATAAAGTGTTTTTTTGATTATAAAGTCAAAATTTAGATATTATTAATTGATTAAAATACATCAAGGAGGCATGGTTTATGAAAATTTTAATAATTATAGGCTCAGATGTATACGCTCGTAGAGTTATTAAATGTATAGAAGCTCTTATAAAATCTGGAGAGGAAATAAGTATAAAGTGTATATTAGATAATAACGAAGAAAAAAATGATGTAAAAGGATATAAAATACTAGATAAAATAGATAATGCTAATTTGTATAATGATGAAGACACTAGTTTTATAATAGCTATAAAAAATAATAAAACGAGACAAGAAATAGCAGATAAATTTCAGGAATTTGATTATTACACAGTTATTCATCCTAAAACGCATATAGGAGAGAATGTATCTATAGGCAAAGGAAGTATAATAATGGATGAAGTTAATATAAAAGATAATACTAAAATAGGTAATCATGTAATAATTAATCATGGATGTATAATAGATGAAAATATTATAGTTGAAGACTATGTTAATTTATTACAATCATCTAGCCTAGGCAAGCTTGTAAAGTTAGATTCATTAACTAGTATAGGCAAAGATGTTTTAGTAATACCAAAGATATGTATAGGCAAAAAAAGCATAATTAAAAATTCATCAATAGTTATAGAAGATGTAGGAGATAATTGTATTATGGAAGGAACTCCAGCAAAAATTATAAAAAAATTATAAATTACAGTAACTTCATTTAATCAATTCAAACTTAAATTTATAATATGGTTAAATGAAGTTACTTATCATTGTAATAGATTTGTATTATTTGACAAAAAAAATAAAAGTAGAGTATATTTTAAATAGACTTTAAATAGATTTTAAATAGAATGATATTTTAAATACAACCAAAAGGTGAAGTAAACTATGAACACAAGAGCATTAAGCATTATAAAAATATTGTTAAATTCAGTAGAGCCTGTAAGTAGCCTTGCACTATCACAAGAAATAGGGTGTTCTACAAAAACCATACAAAATGAAATAAAGGAGGTAAATAAAGAACTTAAAAATTGTGAAATTGTATCAATAAGAGGTATAGGGTATAAGATAGAAGGAAATCTTGATGATATAGACATTAAAAATAGTGATCTATATGATTACGATAGAGTTGAATACATAATAAAGAAGATTATAAATATAAGCTCTACAGATAAAGATACTATAAAGCTAGAGGACTTAGCAGACTCTATGTATGTAAGTCTTTCAACAGTTAAAAATGATTTAAAAGAAGTTAAAAAAATATTAAATGAATATAATTTAAAAATAAGTTCAAAACATAAACAGGGAATTTGTATAGAAGCATCAGAAGAAGATATAATCAAATTTATAATAAATTACTCAAATAAAGTTAATAATAGTTTAAGTATAAAAGACTTTTTAAATAATAATATAATTGAAAATCTATTTAGCATAAAGAAAATTTTATTAGATACATTAAGTTATGAAAATATGATTTTAACAGATAATGAGTTTAAAAATATAGTAAACTATATAAGTATATACTTAAGTAGAAATAATACTAATCAAAGTGATTTTATAAAAGAATATATAAAAAAATATAAAAGTAAAAAGGAAAAGCCTATAAGTGAAGATGAACAACTTTTAATAAGAAAAGCTATAAAAGAATTTTGTAGAGATTTAAATATTGCAACATCTATAAATCTATCACATGATAAAATATTTGAAGAGTGTTTATTTAATCATATATGTAATTTATACAAAAGAGCTGATTTAGGTATAAATCAATATGAAATAACTGCTGGGGAAATAAAACTTAAATATCCTTTTCCCTTTGAGCTTGGGAAAATAGCGAAAAAGACAATAGAAAAAAACTTAAATATGGAAATAAGTGAAGATGAAGTTGAAAATATTGCCCTTCATATAGGTGGAGCACTTGAAAGAATTGATAAAAGGGACGAAAAAAAAGTATATAAAACTATAATAGTATGTACTTCTGGTGTAGGTACATCCATGTTAATAAAATCTAAGCTTGAGAATATATTTAAAGGAAAGTTAGAAATAATAAAAGTAATCCCTTCTTATTTAATAGATTATATAAATGTTTTAGATATAGATTTTGTAATATCTACAGTTGAAGTAAATTTAGAAAATGTTAATGTAATAAAAGTATCTCCAATGCTTACTGATAAGGAAATAAAACTAATAGAAAAGTATATTGAAACAGAAAATGTTTATATAGATTTAGATATACAAAATTTATTTAGCAGTGAATTATTTTTTAAGGATATAAAAGCTGAAACTCGTTCACAAGTAATAGATATAATGTCTAAAAAGTTAGTTGAAAAAGGATATATAGATGATACTATGAGGCAATCATATTTTGAAAGAGAAACAATAGCAACTACAGAAATCGGAAATATGGTAGCTATACCTCATGGTGCTAAAGGAGAAGTATACGAAAATAAAGTAGCTATAGGAATATTAAAAGAACCTATTTCCTGGGAAGTAGGAAAAGTAAGATTGGTTATAATGCTTGCTTTAGATAAAGAGAAAATACTAGACTATGAAGAGGTATTTTCAAAAATATATAAAAGGGTAGATTCTATTGCCAAGGTAATAAGTATATGCGAAAATAAAAGCTATGAAAAATTTATAAAATTATTTAAATAATTAAAGTATATAAATTAAAAATTAATAAATAATAAATATAGATAAATTTCTCTTTTAACTAAGAGAAATTTTTTGGCTTTCACGGAAAACATTTTCAACTTATTATATAAATATAAAGAAACAAGAGGAGGGAAATATATGATATATACAGTAACACTAAATCCATCTATAGACTATGTTATAGAGTTAGATAGCTTAAATCATGGTAGTGTAAATAGAGTAAATGAAGAAAATATATATCCTGGTGGAAAAGGAATAAATGTAAGTAATATACTTAATGAATTAGGATATAAAAATATAGCACTAGGATTTATAAGTGGATTTACTGGGAAATATATAGTAGATTCTATGATTGCAAAAAATCTAAACTGCGATTTTATTGAACTTTCAAACGGATTTACTAGAATAAATGTAAAAATAAAAAGTAATGAAGAAACAGAAGTAAATGGAAATGGCCCAAATATTAGTGAAGAAGATTTACAAAAACTTTATGATAAAATAGATAATTTAAAAAATGGTGATATATTAGTACTTGCAGGAAGTATACCATCTACTGTAGATGATAAATTATATGAAAATATAATGAAGAGATTAGAAGATAAAAATATAAAAATTGTAGTAGATGCAACTAAAAACTTATTATTAAATGTATTAAAATATAATCCATTTTTAATAAAACCAAATAATCATGAATTAGAAGAAATGTTTAATGTAAAGCTAAACTCTATAGAAGATATATCTAAGTATGCTAAGAAGCTACAAGATATGGGAGCAAGAAATGTGTTAATATCTATGGGAAAAGATGGTGCATTACTTCTTACAGAAAATAATGAGGTATTTTTAAGTAACACACCAAAAGGAACTGTTAAAAACTCTGTAGGGGCAGGGGACTCTATGGTTGCAGGATTTATAGCAGGGTACTTAAATACTAATAAATATGAAGAAGCTTTAAAATTAGGTGCAGCATGTGGAAGTGCTACAGCATTTTCAAGTGATTTAGCAACTAAAGATTATATAGATAGGTTAGTAAATGAGATAGAAGTTAAAAATATAAAATATGATAATGTATTATAAATTTAAATCATAGAAAGGTGATTAAAATGAGAATAACAGATTTATTAGATAAGAAGTCTGTAACACTAGATCTAGTAGCATCTACTAAAATAGAAGCTATAGATAAAATGGTAGATTTAGTAGAAAACAGTGGAAATTTAAATAATAAAGAAGAATACAAAAAAGCAATAATAGCTCGTGAAGAAATGAGTACAACAGGAATAGGAGAAGGAGTTGCAATACCTCATGCAAAAACTAAAGCAGTAAATAAAGCATGTTTAGCTGCAGGGGTATCAAAAGATGGTATAGATTATGAATCTTTTGATGGAAGTTTATCTCATTTATTCTTTATGATAGCAGCACCAGATGGAGCTAATGATACTCACTTAGAAGTATTATCAAGATTATCTACAATACTTATGGATGAAGAATTTAGAAATAGCTTAATAAATGCAACTTCAGTAGATGAATTTATAGCTTTAATAGATAAAAAAGAAAGTGAAAAATTCCCTGAAGAATCAAGAGAAGTTGTAGAAGAAGTAGTTGTTGATTCTAAATACCCTACAGTACTTGCAGTTACAGCTTGTCCAACAGGAATAGCTCATACTTTTATGGCAGCTGAAAGTTTGGCAAAGGCTGGAGAGAAAAAGGGAGTATCTATAAAGGTAGAAACTAACGGTTCTTCAGGAGCTAAAAATATATTAACTAAAGAAGAAATAGAAAATGCAACGTGTATAATAGTAGCAGCAGATAAAAATGTTGAAATGGCAAGATTTAATGGAAAGAAAGTTATAATAACTAAAGTTGCTAATGGTATACACAAAGCAGATGAACTTGTAGAAAGAGCATCAAAAGGTGATGCACCAATTTATAATCACAGTGGTGATGTAGTATCAAATAATGAAGATAATGAAAATGAAAGCATTGGTAGAAAAATATATAAACACTTAATGAATGGTGTTTCAAATATGTTACCATTTGTTGTTGCAGGTGGGATATTAATAGCAGTAGCATTTTTAATAGATACAATGCTTGGTCAAGTAGGTGGAGCAAACTTTGGTTCAAACACTCCAGTAGCAGCAACATTAAAGAGTATTGGAGATTTAGCATTTAGTTTTATGCTACCAGTTTTAGCTGGATATATAGCTTATTCAATTGCTGATAGACCAGCTCTTGTAGTAGGGTTTGTTGGTGGTGCTATAGCAAAAGATGGTGGAGCAGGATTTTTAGGTGCTTTAATAGCAGGTTTCTTAGCAGGATACTTAGTTGTAGGACTTAAAAAGTTATTTAGTAAACTTCCACAGTCTTTAGAGGGTATAAAACCAGTATTATTATTACCGCTATTTGGTACACTTTTAATTGGTATAATAATGACATTTATAGTACTTCCTCCAGTTGTAGCAATAAATAATGCTATGGTTAACTTCTTAGCTAGTCTTGGTGGAACTTCAAAAGTATTACTAGGTTTAGTATTAGGTGCTATGATGGCAATAGATATGGGTGGTCCTATAAACAAAGCTGCTTATGTATTTGGTGTGGCATCACTTGATGCAGGTCAATATGAAATAATGGCAGCAGTAATGGCAGGAGGTATGGTACCACCACTTGCAATAGCTCTTTGTACAACATTCTTTAAAAATAGATTTACTAAGGAACAAAGAGAGTCTGGTAAAGTAAATTATGTAATGGGATTATCATTTATAACTGAAGGTGCAATACCTTTTGCAGCAGCAGATCCACTTCGTGTAATACCAGCTTGTGCTGTAGGTTCAGCAGTTGCAGGAGCATTAAGTATGTTATTTAATGCATCGCTTAGAGCACCTCATGGTGGAATATTTGTTGTACCAGTTGTTACAAATCCTATTATGTATTTAGTAGCAATAGTAGTTGGTTCAATAGTAGGTATGGCTTTATTAGCAGTTTTAAAAAAGCCTTTAGATAAAGAAGCATAAAATAAAAAGCCCTATAGAAATTTATCTATAGGGCTTTTTTACGTATAAGAAACTATGATATAAAAATTTTAGATTTTAGGATAAGATTAATAAATTTAAAACTATAAAAATGATATTTTGAGCATTGGATGTGTGCGAAATATTTACCAAATACGTTTTTAAAAGTGGTAGCGAGTTAAATATCGTTGACTGTATGAATTAATTCGACGACTCGTCACTAAAGCGATATGAACTTTTTATTATTAAGGTTTATATAACTTAGAATTATGTTGTTTATTTTTGCTATAAAAAATATAGTTTGAGTCTAAATACTATAAAGAAAAAGAGAGTTAAGAAAGGGTGTAGGCGTTGATATATAATGTAAAATTTATATAGGAAAATTGAAATAGAAATAGTTGTAATAAGTAGTAAATAAATGTAATTTTATATTTTTTAAGACATTATAGAGATTTTACGATATACTAAAAGTAACAAAACAGTAACAAAAAATTGGAGGGACTATTATGAAAAAGAAACTAATCATGTCTACAGTTGCTATGACTGTTATGTTAGGCTTTAACAGATTAGCCTTTGCCGATACAATAAACAATAATGAGAATACACAAAATGATAATAAACAAGAATTAACATATAATAATGGATACGTAAATTCAGATAGAGTTAACTTCCGTAAAGGAGCGTCAACAAATTCAGATATCTATAAAGTATTAGATAAAAATACTAGTGTAACTATATTAGATTATGAAGGCGATTGGAGTAAGGTAAAAATAAATGATACTGTAGGATATGTTTATACAAAATATATAACTGCTGGTAATAAAGTTATAGATGCATCTAATATTGATGAAAGTAACACAGTAAGTTTAGATGTTAAGGCTACAGCTTATGCAGGAGACACTATAACATCTACAGGTACTGTACCTACAGAGGGAACGACTATAGCAGTTGATCCAAGTGTAATACCTTATGGTTCAAAAGTTTATATACCTGAGTTTGACAAGGTATTTACAGCTGAAGATTGTGGAAGTGCTATAAAAGGTAATAGAATAGATATATTTATGGAAAGTGAAGCAAAATGTAATGAGTGGGGAGTAAAAAATATTACTATCTACATGTTAAAATAATATAAAATCTTAATATAAAATATATTTTAGTAAATAATAAAAAGTAGCTTATTTAATCATAAGCTACTTTTTGTAATAAGTAATATTTTGAGCAAAGCGAATTTTAGATTACATACAAGATATTCCTATTACTCCAGGTCCAGAGTGAGAACAGATAACACATCCTATATTAACATCGTAAACATTTTTAACCTTAGCATGTTTTAATAAAGTTTCTCTTAGTGTTTCTAAATCTTCTTTGTTGTCTCCACAACCAAGGAAAATAGTTCTATCAGTTAAATCATCTCCATACTTTTCAATTAAAGAATTTACTAAACTAGTGAATATTTGTTTTTTACCTCTTACTTGAGATTTTTGAACAACTAAACCATCTTTAACATTAAGTATTGGCTTTATATTAAGTAAACTTCCTAGAGCAGCCTTAGTAGATGATATTCTACCACCTTTTTTTAAGTACTCTAATGCATCAACAGAGAATATAACTTCTATATCATTTTTTAGGTTTTCTAAGTTCTTAACTATTTCATCAACAGATAATCCTTTTTCAACCATTTCACAGGCCTTTATAACTAGTGGACCGGCACCTATAGAAAGGTTGAAAGTGTCAAATATAGTTATATTAGCATCTACATCTCCTTTTGCAAGTACGGCACTTTGGTAAGTTCCAGATGCAGCTGATGAACCTGCAAGATACAGAATTTCATCATCTTTATATTTTTCAAAGAATTTTACAAATTGAGCATATGTAGCCTGAGATGTTTTAGGCATAGTATCATTTTCTCTAAGCATTTTGTAAAACTCATTAGTAGTTATATCAACTCTGTCTAAATATTCTTTTTCATTAAATATAACTGTTAGTGGAACTATATCTATATTGTGTTTTTTTATTATTTCAATTGGTAAATCCGTTATACTATCACATAATATTTTTATCATTATTTATAAGTCCTCCAAATACTTTGATTAACTAAGTAATATTATAGTATCATGAAACAAGCATAAAAGTAAACAGTTTTTTGATAATCAAAATAATTGATATGTGAAGAATTTTATAAAAGAGTATGACTTAAAAATTTTTCAAGTCATACTCTTTTAACTTTGATATTTATATATTAATTTATTATTTAATTATAGCTATAAGATTTGAAAAATATATATTTATACTTTTAGATTTTTTATTTATAAATATAGAAACAAGTCCAATCAATATATTAAGCAATATTATACAAAGAGAAGAAACTATGTAATCTGAATTAAAAATTATTGAAGTTCCTTTATATAAACAAATTACACATAATATTACTAAACATAAATATTTAACATGAGTAAAAAATATTTTTCTAAAAATATTAGAAGCATCTTTATATTTTTCAATATCTAAGTCACGTAAATTATTTAAATCTTTTTCAACTGATGGATTACAACAAAATGTTATAAACTCATTTGATGTAAATAAAAATAGATTAAATAATGCGAAAAACATCATTACAAATCTTAATAATAGGTATAATTCGTTAACATCTTTACTAATATAATTGTTAAATATAGATATACATACTGGGTCAAATATTAAGAAAAATGTAGTTGATATTTTCAAAAACTTTTCTTCTAGTAATATCTTTTTTAATTCAAGTAGTTTTGATATGTCTATACACGTAAGTTTTTTTCTCATATAAATCCTCATTTCTTTCAAATAATTACTAAATTATATTATATGATAAAGTGTCGAAATATAGAATATGTTGGATATAAAAAAAGAAAAAAGTAATATAAATAATAAGTTAAACTACTATTTTACATTTGATTTTATTGGAGTTTGATATAACAAGTATTTTAACGTATTGCTATTAAAAGGATAGAGTGAATATATATCAACAACAACTGATAAAGGAACTACAAATTCTTTATTAGGCTTTGATATAGTTATAATTTAAACTCTAATAAGATAAGAAAATTATTGGAAAAGGTTAATAAGGGTATAATAAATTAATATAAAATACATATCATAAGTTTGATATAGGTTACAAGTTAATATAATGTAAATTAATAAGCGATATATAAAGGAGAAAAAATGAAAGATAAAAAAGAATCTAAAGGAATAGGATGGAACCTAGACAATAGTTATTTAAATCTTCCTAAGGTATTTTTTAGTAAGATAAATTTAAATCCTGTATCATCTCCTCAATTAATTATTTTAAATGACACATTAGCAAAAGAGTTGGGATTAGATAGTAATTATTTAAAAACTGAGGAATGCGTAAAAATACTATCTGGGAGTGAAACTATAAAGAAAGGTGCTTTTATTGCACAAGCCTATGCAGGGCATCAATTTGGGCATTTTACGATGCTCGGAGATGGAAGAGCTTTATTAATAGGAGAGCAAATAACACCATCAGGAAAAAGATATGATATACAACTTAAAGGATCAGGGAAAACTCCATATTCTCGCGGAGGGGATGGAAGAGCAGTGCTTGGACCTATGATTCGTGAATATATAATAAGTGAAGCTATGTATAATCTTAAAATTCCAACAACACGTAGCTTGGCAGTAGTAAAAACTGGAGAAACTGTAATTAGAGAAACTGTAAAAGAAGGTGCAATCCTAACTCGTGTGGCGTCTAGTCATATTAGATTTGGAACTTTTCAATATATATCACAGTGGGGAAATAAAGAACAACTTAAAGAATTAGCTGATTACTCAATAAAAAGACATTATCCATATATAGAAGATGATGAAAATAAGTACATTAACTTTTTAAAAGAAGTAATAAAAGCTCAAGCAAGTCTTGTTTCTAAATGGCAATGTATTGGATTTATACATGGAGTTATGAATACTGATAATATGACCATTAGTGGAGAAACTATTGATTATGGACCTTGTGCTTTTATGGATACTTATAATCCAGATACTGTATTTAGTTCAATAGATGTATATGGTCGATATGCATATAAAAATCAACCTAAAATGCTAGGATGGAATTTATGTAGATTTGCAGAAAGCTTATTGCCACTTCTAGATGAAGATCAAAATGAAGCTATAAATATAGCTCAAGAGGCTATTTCTGATTACGATGAAATATATTACAACAATTGGATATCTATAATGAGATCAAAGCTTGGTATATTTAATAAAGAAGAGCTAGATAAAGCTATCATTGAAGATTTACTTAGTATGATGGAAAAGTATAATGAAGACTATACTAATACTTTTGTTTCTTTAACTACTAAAAATAATATGGATAAAGGTATGTTTATTAGCGATGAATTTAAAAATTGGTATAATAATTGGCAAGAAAGACTAAAAAGACAACCAAATTCAAGTGAAGAAGTTAATAAACTTATGAAGGAATCTAATCCTTATGTGATTCCAAGAAATCATAGAGTAGAAGAAGCAATAGAAGCTGCTGATAAAGGGGATTTAAGTGTTATGATGAAGCTTCTTAATGTACTTTCAAGACCATATGATTATTCAAATGATCAAGATGATTACACAACTCTTCCAAAACCTTCAAGTTGTCCTTATAAAACATATTGTGGAACATAAAATTAAATTATTAAAAAATATATTTGTAATATTATAAATAAAAGTTCTGTTAGATAATTATGAGATTTATAATAGTTAAAAATAGCTAGGCATTAATATTCAAATGTCTAGCTATTTTATTAAGTCTGTATGATTTTGCATATACATATGTTACTCTTTTAAGAAACTAATATTAAAAATATTTATATATAATAATTTTATAATTTATGATATATTAAAATTAGACTATGTTAGTTTTTGTTATTAAGATATGTAATATACAACTAAGGTTCATAATTTTTATATATTATGAAATAGGATACCAATGTTGGTATCCTATTATTATTTTATAGACCACTATATACTGAAAAAGCAAGGGGAGTGGTCCTATGATGAAATATATCATATATGGTAAAATCTACTTTGAGTAAGACATAAAGAGGAGGAGATAATATGAACTCATTTATAAGTAGTGATAATACGTGGATGCTATGGACGTTCTTAGTAGTTTGGTCTGCGATAAGTATAGTACTTGAACAAAAATACAAATGGGCATCTAAGGTAACAGGTGCAATTATAGCATTATTAGGAGCAATTATATTTGCAAATTTAAAAATAATACCTACAGAAAGTAGTGTATATGATTCAGTTTGGACATATGTAGTACCAGTTGCAATACCACTTTTATTATTAAAAGCAGATATAAAAAAGGTTAAAAATGAAAGTGGAAAAATGTTAGGTGCATTTCATGTATCAGCACTAGGAACAGTAGCAGGTACGTTTATATCAGCATTTTTACTAAGTTCACTAATACCACATATAGCTGAGATAGCTGGAATGATGACTGGTTCATATATTGGAGGAGGAGCTAATTTTGTTGCCATGACAAATGCTTTTAAAACTCCAGAAAATATAACTAATGCAACAATAGTAGCTGATAATTTAGTTATGGCTGTATATTTCTTTGTAACTATGTCAATACCTTCAATATTATTTTTCAAAAATAAATGGGGGATGGCTACAGAAGGTGAAGAAAGTAGTGGTGGAAGTTCTACATATTGGACAAAAAAAGAGATATCATTAAAGGATATAGCTGTTTCTTTAGCAATTGCTTTTTCAGTAGCAAGTTTATCTAATTTATTATCTGAATATATCTCAGCAATAATACCTACTTCAAATATGATATTAAAAATAGCTAATTCTATTTTTGGAAATATGTATCTAATAATGACAACTTTAATGTTAATAGTGGCTACAGTGTTCTCTAAACAATTAGAAGAAATTAACGGAGCTGAGGAAATAGGTACATTTTTAATTTATTTATTCTTTGTAGTTCTTGGAGTACCTGCATCTATATCTGAAATAATAAAAAATGGTGCATTTATATTAATTTTCTGTATACTAGCAGTGTCTATACATTTAGTTGTAACTTTACTAGTTGGTAAAATGTTTAAGTTTAAATTAGACGAACTATTACTTGCATCGAATGCTTGTATAGGAGGTCCAACTACAGCTGTGGCTATGGCTATAGCTAAAGGATGGAATAGTTTAATAGTTCCTACAATGATAGCTGGTGTATGGGGATATGTTTTAGGAAATTATGCTGGAATAATTGTTGGACATATACTTCAAATTATTTTGTAGTAATAGTTATAAATAGTTAAAAAGGTTAGAACTATGGATGTATCTAAAGTCTAGCCTTTTTTACGTACAAGGAAATTATGATATAAAATTTTTATGGATAATTTATAAATATAAATAATATCAATAGTTTCAGAAACGTAAAAAATGACATTTTGAAATACTTCGCCCACGCAGTGGCTCAAGCAACGGATGTGACCGAAATGACTCGCCGACACGTCGTTCAAGCGTAGCGAATTTTTTATATGCTTAATATTAATAAATAAAGAAAAATTAAAGCAAAGAAATCTAGATTTATAAAGTTTTAAATAGCAAAAAGTCTTAAGTGTTTAACTTAAGTCTTTTTTACGTATAATGAAATAAAGGAATTGGAGGGATTCTTTGGAAGATTTAAAAATATCAATACGATCAATAATAGTTTATGAACTTATAATGATAATTGGATCAATGATAATGAGTAGTTTTGATATCACAAGTGATAATAATTTAGCTCAATTAATAGGAAATTCTATAATTCAACTTATATCATCAGGATATATAGTTTATATTATAAAAAAATTCTATAAACTAGAGGATATCGGATTTTCAAAGATAAAAAAAGATAAGTTAGTATGGTTTGTACCATATATTTTTATATTAATACCTATGTTATATAAATTTATAGAAGGGATTTATAAAAACATATCATACTTTAATAGTACTACTTTAATAAGTATAGTTCTTATATTAATAGGAACTGTAATAGCAGGATTTTCAGAGGAGATAATGTTTAGAGGAATGTTACTAAACACATTAAAGGGAAAAATACCTTTAATAAGTGCAATGATTATAAGTAGTTTAGGATTTTCAGTTATGCACATTACAACAATATTTGCTGGAAAAACATTAATTCAAGCTTTAGTTAATGTAATAGCTTCAAGTTTATTAGGGTTTGCTTTTGTACCACTGGCTATTATATTAAATAATATATTGCCTTTGGCAATTTTTCATACTTTATGGAATTTTATAATTATAGCATCTTCTACTATGGGAATAAATATATCAAAAGTATATTTGTTTTGTAATCCTATAAATATTATAATATCAATTATATTATGGACTATTATCATAAAAAAGCAGAAAAAGAATACATTTTCTAAAAATAAACTAGTATTTAGTGAAAAATTAATAAATAGTATATAAAAAAGACAGGTCCCGATTCCTGTCTTTTTTATGGAATATGAAAAATATTTATTAAATGAGTATGAGTAATATAATAAGGATGTATTTAAATTATGTCCCAATATATAGAAGTTATACATTTATTTAAAAATTTTATAAAATTTATATAAAGGACTATATATTTACTATATAACTCGTTGTGCTGGTTAATTATAATTATTGAAAATGCTCGAGCCTAACAACCTATATTTTGATAGTTAGAAAACTTTATATAGTAATTTCAATATATTTAGTAAAATAACTAGCACAACAGATTATATAGACTTAAAGTATAGATAATGTAAATTAAGAAAAGTATGCATTTTAAAAATGTTGATATACTTTTATGTAGCAAAAGTATTAAATGGATAGTAAAAAGACAGGTTAAAAACCTGTCTTTTTTGTGGAGTATAAAAAATAAAAAAATAATGAGCATATTATGAGTAATATAATGAGGATTATATTTAAATTATTGACTAGATTTTGAAGATTATACATTTAAAATTAAATAATTATAAATTTTATATTAAAAAGTATATTATACTTTTTAGAAATTGAATATCTATAAATATAATAGGTATAAATTCATACTAAAATGCTATGAAAATACCTTAAATGTATGAATTGAATAAATGAACTAAATAAAGTGGAAGGGGATTAGCATGATAAATAATAATGTATTAGATATGATTGGAAACACTCCTATGATTAAATTAAATAATATAGGAAATTCTAATCTATATGTAAAGCTAGAAAAGTATAATCCAGCAGGGAGTATAAAAGATAGGGCAGTTTATTATATGGTAGAAAACCTTGAAAAAAATGGACTATTAAAAAAAGGTGATGTATTAGTAGAAGCAACTAGTGGAAATACAGGAATAGCCTTGTCTATGATAGGAAGTTTAAAAGGGTATAAAGTTATTATAGTAATGCCAGAAACTATGAGTGTAGAAAGAAGAACTCTTATGAAAGCATATGGAGCTGAGCTTATATTAACAGATGGGTCTTTAGGTATGAAAGGCTCTATAGAAAAGATGAATAAACTTTTAAGTGAAAATTCAAATTATATAAGTTTAAAACAATTTGACAATGAATATAACCCTTTAGCACATTATGAAACAACAGGTGTTGAGATATATAATCAAGTTAAGGATATAGATATATTTGTATGTGGTGTTGGAACAGGCGGAACTATAAGCGGAGTAGGTAAATATCTTAAAGAGCAAAATCCAAATATAAAAGTAGTTGCAGTTGAACCTGAAGGTTCACCAGTTATATCTAAAAATAAAAAAGGATCTCATAAGATACAAGGAATAGGGGCTGGATTTATACCTAAAAATTATAACGAAAATGTTGTAGATGAAGTTATGACTATAACTGATGAAGAAAGTTATGAAGGTGTTAGAATAATGGCACAAAAGGAAGGTATATTAGTTGGAATATCATCAGGAGCTAATATATATGCGGCATTAAAATTATGTGAAATGTATCCTGATAAAAAGATAGTTACAGTAGCACCAGATGGAATAGACAAATATATGTCTATGGGAATATTTTAATTATATAATTTATGCAATAAGGAAAGTAAATTTTAATAAAAAAGGGTCGATTTAAATGTTTTATAAAATTAAAAAAGATATAGAATATATAATGGAAAATGATCCGGCAGCTAGAACAAAGTTAGAAGTGTTTTTGTTATATCCATCGATACACGCTAGATTAGCACATATGATTTCACATTTTTTATATAAGAAAAATTTACTTTTTTTAGCAAGATTAATTTCTCAAATAGCAAGATTTTTAACAGGAATAGAGATACATCCAGGGGCAACTCTTGGAGCAGGAATATTAATTGACCATGGGATGGGTGTTGTTATAGGTGAAACTGCAGAACTTGGTGATAGGATAACCATATATCATGGAACTACTTTAGGTGGTACAGGAAAAGAAAAGGGAAAAAGACATCCAACTGTAGGCGATAATGTTGTAATTGGAGCAGGATCAAAGGTATTAGGTAATATAAAAATAGGTTCAAATTCTAAAATAGGTGCTAACTCTGTAGTCCTTCATGATGTTCCTGAAGGGGCTACTGTAGTTGGAATACCTGGAAAAGTTGTTAAGATAAATAAATAATATATATAGTTAATAAAAGTACTAAATATAAATAGATAATAATCTATTTTATACTTAGTACTTTTATATTATTATAGTTTGCTTTTTTATAATGGCTATAGGTATAGTAGGAGTATATATATACTTTAGAAAAAGCAAAGCTTGTGAAAATGATATACAGTAAAATTATACTATAATGATAAGTATATATTATTTTGAAATTTTACAAAATAATGGTATATTATTTACTATAGAAACTAATGATAGAAAGAAGGACTATACAAATGGCAGATATAAAATATGATATAGTAGAAGAAGTTGGAGTAGTATCAGAAAGTAGTACTGGCTGGACAAAAGAACTAAATCTTATAAGCTGGAATAATAGAGAAGCTAAATATGACTTAAGAGATTGGGCACCAGACCATGCTAAAATGGGTAAGGGGATAACATTATCTATTGATGAATTAAGACAGCTTAAAAATTTATTAAATAATATGGATATATAATAAAATATATAAATACAACAATCGTGTAGGTTTAAAATCTACACGATTATTTCTAATATGTTAAAACTAGAAAAGCAAGGGATTTTAATATATATATTAAATGCCCTTGCTTTTTAATTTATTGTTTAGTTATTGTTTACAGGAAGAATTATTATAAATTCACTACCTTCGCCAACTTTGCTTTCTACGTAGATTTCTCCACCATGTAAATCTATAAGATGTTTAGTTATGGTAAGTCCTAGTCCGCTACCATTTTTTTGTTTTGAGCTATCATCTATTACTTGATTAAATTTATCAAATATCATAGATTGTTTTTCTTCTGGAATACCAATACCGCTGTCTTTTACGCTTATTCTTACTTTATCTTTCAAGTCCTGAATTAAAACTTCGATTAAACCACCCTCAGGAGTGAATTTGACAGCATTACCTAATAAATTTACTATACATCTTTCTATTTCTAATTTATCACAGCTAATTTCTTTTTCTTCTGTATCTGTATCAAATATTAGATCTATTCCTTTTCCTTCTATATAGTCCTTCATATCAAGGACAATTTCTTCAACCAAGTATACTATATTTTCATCTTTCTTATTAAGTGTATAACTATTATTTTCAATTTTAGCATAGTCTATTAAATTATTTATTAAGCTTAATAGTCTAGAACAGTTTCTTTCCATTACTTCCATATAATAAGAAAGCTTATCTGGAGTTATAAAGGTATCTTTTTTTGAAAGTCCTTTTATTAATTGATTTAAACCATTTAGTACATTTAATGGAGTTCTTAGCTCGTGAGACATATTAACAAAATAATTATTTTTATTTTTCTCAAATGCTATTATTTTTTCAAATAGCTGTTTATTTTTTTTCATCTCACCTCTTAATTCCTGTGTTCTTTTATTAACTAATTGATCTAGTTTCTTTAATTTATTTATTTGCAAATATATTATTATTGCTATTATAATCACATAAATAAAAATAGCAAGATTACTTATCCAAAAAGAACGCTTAATAGTGAAATCTACACAAGCTTCTTCGGTGGATATACCATGTTGAGTAATAGCTTTTACTTTAAGAGTATAATTTCCAGGAGATAGGTTAGCAAATAAGAGAGTATTCGAATTTGAGACCTCCCATTCACTATCTCCACCGTTTAGATTATAATAATACTTAGCAGAAGTTGAATTTTTATAATCATTTGTAAAGAAACTCACCTTAATATTATTATCAGTAGATTTTAATTTCTTACTAGATATATATTTTTCAGCAACACCGTTTACTTCAAATCTATCAAATATAACTTGTGGTTTAAATAATGATAATTCAACAGAATCCGGATCAAAAACATTAAATCCATTTATACCACCAAAGAATAACTTTCCATCTTTAGATTTAAAACTTGATCTTCCATTAAACTCATTAGATTGAAGTCCATCTGAAATTGTAAAGTTCATAAATGTACCATCTTCAAGAGATAACTTTGAGATACCTCCGTTTGTACTCATCCATATACCATTATTACTATCTAATAATATTCCGTATACAGTATTATTAATTAACCCATCTTTTTCTGTGTAGTGAGTACTTTTATCTGTCTTTGGATCTAGTATATTGATACCATGACTGGTACCAACTAGTATATTTCCTTTTGAATCTTCAGTTATATACCTTATTGAGTTATTACTTATACTTGAATAATCATCTTCTTTATTTTTATATATTGTATATTTTTTAGTTTTTGGGTTTATCTTAATTAATCCTCCATCTAAAAAGCACCCAATGTAGTAATTTCCGTTTGAATCCTCATAGACTGCTCTTACAAATTTATCAGATACACCAATTTTTTCAAAGATATAACTTATATCTATAATATTGTTATTTGGGTCTAATGTAGCAATACCTTTATTAGTTCCTATCCATACATAACCCTTTGAATCTACATACAATGAGCGTACTTTATTTGAAGGTAGACCGTTTTCTTCTGTATAATTTGTTATAGTGTAATCTTCACCTTTTTTATCATTTTTAGTTAAAACCGATAAACCTTCGTTAGTGCCTAGATATATATTATTTTTAAGTCCAGTTATATCTCTAATGCTATCATTAAGTAGGTCACTATTTTTTGTATTTAAGTATTTTACTGAGTTTTCATTAAGTATATTTACACCACTTTCATTACTTCCTATCCAAAAAGTACCATCTTGGTCTTCATATATACCTTGAATTAGGTTACTATTTATAGTGTCATCTTCCATTTCTGATTTAAAATGTATAAAACTGCTATTTGGATTAAATATAGATACACCGCTATAAGTTCCTATCCACATAAGCCCACTATTATCTTTAAATAAGCAAAAGATATTATCATCTACTAAAGTATTATTTTGATAAGCTTCTTTTTTATATGTAATAAACTTATCTGTTTCATAGTCATAACGACAAAGGCCTTTTTCTGTACCTATCCATAGATTACCTGGAGCATCATGCATAATAGCTCTAACACTATCACTTGGTAGAGAATACTTATTTGAATCAGATTTATAATTAATAATACTATTATTATATAAATCTACCTTAAACAATCCATTATCTAAAGTACAGATCCACATATAACCATTTGTATCATATTCGATTTCATACACCGAACTATTAGCTACTGTATCTTCATATGTCTTTACTACTTTAAAGTTTTTATCAACTTCAACTAGACCATTATCTGTACCAATCCATATATGACCATTAGGATCCTCCTCAATAGAGTAGATAAATTGACTAGGTAAGTCATTTTCATTACCTAAAACTCTAGTAAATGTATCATTCTTTTCATCATACACATTAAGTCCATTTACTGTAGAGGCAATCAATTTATTATCCTTTGTATAAAGTAGCTGCCATAAATTACTATCAGATAAGTTTCCACTATTTTTATCTGTATAATAGTTTTTTATTTCATCTGTCTATGGGTTTATTCGACTTAACCCTGCGATAGTAGAAATCCATAAATAACCATATTTATCTTCTATAATATCAACAATATAGTTATTTGGTAGAGAGTTTTTATCATACTTGTCGAATTTATAGTGTTTAAATTCATAACCATTATATCTATCAAGTCCATCGTTAGTTCCAAACCAGATATATCCTTTACTGTCTTGGAATATAGTTTCTACAGTAGACTGAGATAATCCATCTTCAATGGTCAGATTTTTAAAATTAAAGTGTTTGTTTATATCTGCGTAAATTATACTAGTATTTATACTTGTAAAAACACAAAGTAAAACTAAAAACTTTCTTATCCTTTTATAAAATTTCATATATATCCTTTCGTTCCTCTACAAAATATTACATTTTTTTCCAAAAAAATATATCGGATATTATTTTACAACATATTCCTTTATTTGGGAAGCAATATAATAAAATTTTATACATTGTCAATTGTTTTTTATAAATTTTAAATTTTCATTATATTTACAATTTATCTAAAGAAAAATGAAGATATATTATGTTTACAAGAGGTAATAAATAGTTAACACAATAAATAAGAAAAAGAATAAAAGATTTATAGTAAATTTTAAAATGACAATTATATAAGAAGGATTATCATCATACTTTAAATATTCCATAGTTAAAAGTAATTGTATGTTACTAGCTAGTAAAAAACAACGAAATTTATTAGATACATTGATGTGTTAAGATATAGAGTATTAGAAAGACATAATTAACTCGTTGTGCTAGTTAAATTTAGTCATTGAAATTACTAAGGTTGATTATATAAAAATGAATTATTAAAAAATATTGGATAGCATTTTCAATATGTGTAGAGATTAACTAGCACAACAGATTAAATTAATAATTTAAAGGTGGTGTTATATGTATCCAGTTTATAAAAGCTTAGGAGTTAAAGAAGAGTGTAAAGATGTAAAAGTGCAATTTCCACCCCAACACCAAGAGTGTCAACCAGGACTTGAGTATATAATGATGCCTAGACCAATATCAAACAATCCATACTCTAGGGGGAGTGGGAAATTACAAGGAAAGGTAGCTATTATTACTGGTGGTGATAGCGGTATAGGAAGGGCTATAGCATATGCATTTGCTAAAGAAGGTGCAGATATTACTATTTCATATTTAAATGAGGAAGAAGATGCATGTGAAACAAAAGCTTTTGTAGAACAAATGGGAAGAAGATGTTTATTAGTACCAGGAGATTTAAAAAATGAAGAAATGTCTAAGATAGTTGTTGAGAAAACAATAGAATGTTTTGGTAAAATAGATATATTAGTAAATAATCATGCAGTACAATTTGTACAAAATAGTATATTAGATATTACATCTGAACAATTAGATTTAACTTTTAGAACTAATGTTTATCCTTTCTTTTATATGACTAAAGCAGCACTTAAATACTTAAAAAGGGGAGCAGCAATAATCAACACAACATCTATTACTGCATATCAGGGCGAGCCTTTACTTATTGATTATAGCGCTACTAAAGGTGCAATATTAACATTTACTAGATCTCTTTCTCAGTCGTTAATAAAGGAAGGAATAAGAGTAAATGCAGTAGCACCAGGACCTATTTGGACTCCTCTTATTCCAGCATCATATTCTGCTGAACAAGTTGAAACTTTTGGAAGTGGAACTAGTTCAGTTCCTATGGATAGAGCAGGTCAACCATTTGAAGTTGCAACTAGTTATGTATTTTTGGCAAGTGATGATTCAAGATATATGTCTGGTCAAGTTCTTCATCCTAATGGAGGAACTATAGTAGGATCTTAAAATTTAGAATTTATAAGGTATTGGACTTTTTAGTTCAGTACCTTTTTTAATTAATACAATAATAGAAAATACAATATAAACACTGAAAAAACAATTATATGATTACAAATAAGTTGACATAATGAAAAAAAACAGATAAAATATAGTTAACAAAGTCAACTATAATGAATATTATATAAAGTCAGTCGATTTAGAAAGTGGTGAATAAAGGTGGATGACTTAAATTGGATATATATGATAGAAAAAATGCAAGAAATAAGCTTATTTTCAAGAATGATTATACATCGAGCTACTAAAGAGTATGAAATACCAGCACAACATTTAGATTTGTTATCACAGCTTATAACTCACGAAGAAGGCTTAACCCCAATGTGCCTTAGTAAAATTATGGGTGTGAATAAAACAATTATAAGTAGAGTAATAGATAGCTTAAATCAAGGAGGATATGTAGTTAAAACCAAAGATCCAAGAGATAAAAGAAGCTATTTTGTTTCTATTACAGAGCTAGGTAGAGAAAAAGTAGATAAAATATACGAATATTATTTAAGTCCAATTTATGAGCTACGTAGAAAATTGGGTGACGAAGATTTTTTTGAATTAATGTCTTGTATAGAAAAGGCAAATCAAAAAATGAGTCAAAATGAATAGGAGAGTGTATAATGAGCTTTTATCAAGCAATGCAGTTAGGAGCAATTAACTTAAAACCTTTAATTAAAGAAACGGAAGATAAAAAATTAAAACAAAAGTATATAACAGCCTTTGTTCTTAAGAATATATTATGTCTTTTATTTTGTATTTTTGTAGTATCTTCTTTTAGTAATATTTTTGGTAATGAAAATAGTGTAGTAGGAGTTGTAACAGTTCTTTCATTACTAACTTTTAGATTTTCAAATTTAGATTTTGATGCTAAACAATCAGCATTTACGCTATTTGGGATATTCTGTATATTTATGGTTGGACCGCATTTAGCAAGTATATCAACACCAATAGTAAAATTTGTTATAAACTTTATTTCAATAATGGCTATAGTTATTTTATCATGCCATAATGTGGTATTATCTAATCAATCAATATTAGTATTATCATATTTACTTTTATATGGATACCAAGTTGATAATATAAATATATATATAAGTCGTGTATGTGGATTAGCATTAGGTGGTATTATAGTAGCTGGAGTATTTTATATAAAGCAAAGAAAAACAAAGTTTGAAAACAAACTTTCTGATGTTATAAAAGATGTTAATTTTAATAACGATAGAACTAAGTGGCAACTAAAATTAACACTTGCAATATGTTCAGCGTTATTAATAGGTGATTTATTAAATCTACCAAGAACAATGTGGATAGGTTTTGCATGTATGTCAATAGTTCAACCATATAAAGATAGAATGGATACTCGTTGTAAAGAAAGAGTTCCATTTGCTGTTGTGGGATGTATAATGTATTGTATTCTATACTTTATATTACCAAAAAACTTTACATCATTAATAGGAATGTTAGGTGGAATTATGGTTGGATTCTCTGCAACATATAAATGGCAAACTGTATTTAACACGTTTGGTGGTTTAAATTCAGCAGTACCAATTTTAGGATTAGAAGTAGCTATAATATTCCGTATAGTAAATAATGTATTTGGGGCTATATACGGAAGATTATTTAGTAAGATATTTGATAAAGTAGAAGAAAAAATTACAAATAGAAGTATAATTGAAGAAATGACAACAAGTGGCGAATTATAAAATGAAGGTTTATCTGCATAGTATGTAGGTAAACCTTTATTTTTGAGCAATGGATGTATCCGTAGGGGCAGCAAGGATATATCGTTGGTGAAATGAGAGAAGCGAATTTTTTATATAATTAAACCTTATTAAATACCCTAAAATGATTTTTAATCATCTTAGGGTATTTTTGCATATTTTACTATATACAAAAAAACAAATTATAAAGTAATAGTAATGAAAAAAAGGAGGATACTGTGGTAAACAGATGTTATAAAAGTTATATAAATTTATATCAATCTAGTTACTTTTCAAAATATGTTAATAAAGCCATATATAAACTAGGTAAATACAATAAGGGATTATTATATGTAAATAAAATAGGGGAATCGGTACAAGGAGTACCTATATTATCTATTAAAATAGGTAGAGGTAGTACAAAAATATTAATTCAAGCAACTCATCATGCTAGAGAAGCAATTACTACTATATTGTTACTTGATCAAATTAATTATCTATTAAGTTTATATGAGATAGATTGTAGTATAAACAATATGAGTATACGTAATCTTTTAAAATATGTAACATTTGTTTTTGTACCATTAGTTAACCCAGATGGTGCAAATTTAGTAATTAACGGAGGACAGTTTATATCTAAAGAATATAAAGATAAACCATATTTAAAAGAAAGTTTATTTCCACGTTGGAAGGCAAATATTAATGGAGTAGATTTAAATAGAAATTATCCAACAATGTATCCATCATCAGATTCTGTAACATCTCCAGCATATAAATCATATAAAGGTCCATATTATTTTTCAGAACCAGAGACATATGCATTAAAATGTTTAACAGAAAAATACAACTTTGATGGTACAATTTCATATCATTCATCAGGAGAGGTGATTTTCTGGCAGTATAATCAATTAGATATAGAAAGAGATTTATCTATTGCTAAGAAAATATCTAAGGAAACAGGATATGATTTAGAATCAGAAGAGGGTCCTGTAACAGGGAGCGGATATAAGGATTGGTTTATTGAAAATTATAAAAAGCCAGCACTTACAATAGAAGTATCTCCTTATGTAGGAGAAAGAAAGGTACCTATAGAAAATTATAAAGATATTTTTGAAAAAAATAAAAATGTACCTATTTTATTTGCCCAAGAAGTTTTTTATAAAATAATAGATTAATATAAATAAGCTAAAAAATATGTATAATCACTAAAAAAGATTAATTTTTATAAAATAGAAAAAATTGTTTACATTATAAGTAAACTGTGATAATATTATAACAAAGTGAAAAATAAAAAAATTATGAATAATATGAAATTTAAGCCATGAAGGTTTATCGCTATAAGTGTATCTTCATGGCTTTTTTACGTATAAGGAAATTATAGTATAAATATATTTATAGATAACCTATGAATATAAGTAATATTAATAACTTTATAAACGTAAAAAATAACATTTTGAAATGCTTCGTCCACGAAGTGGCTCAAGCAACGGATGTATCCGTAACGGTAGCAAGGATATATCGTTGGCGAAATGAAGTGTTTCGCCGACACGTCGCTCAAGCGAAGCGAATTTTTACTTTATTATTAATGGGGGGATTGAAATATGGGATTTATGAAACTCAAGAAAAATATATCAATTATGTTGGTTATAGGACTTATGTCAAGTACATTAATAGGATGTTCAAATACAAGTTCAGGCTCAGGGGAATCTGTAGATAAAGAAAATGCTAGAAAGGCAAACAATGAATTAATAGCAGCAGTTACAAGTGAACCAGAAACTGGCTTTGATGCAACAGATACTGGACATGGTGATATGACTAGTGTATTTTTTAGTACACTATTTAAAAGAAATAAAAATTTAGGTATGGAAAATGATTTAGCAAAAAGTTACGAAATATCTGAAGATAGGTTAACTTGGACGGTAAAAATAAGAGAAGATGTAAAGTTTACTGATGGAGAAAATCTTACAGCAGAAGATGTTGTATATACATATGAAATAGCAAAAAATAGTGGCTCATCTATAGATTTAACTATGTTAGATAGTGTATCGAAAGTAGATGATTATACAGTAGAATTTAAGCTTAAAAATCCTCAATCTACATTTATTGAAAAATTAGCAACAGTAGGTATAGTACCTAAACATGCACATAATGAAGGTTTTTCAGATAATCCAATTGGTTCTGGTCCATATAAATTAGTACAATGGGATAAAGGTCAACAAGTTATAGCAGAGGCTAATGAAAATTACTACGGAGAAAAGCCATCAATAAAAAAATTAACAATGGTGTTTATGGATGATGATACAGCATATGCAGCAGTTAAAGCAGGAGAAGTTGATATAGCATCAATACCAGGCTCTTTTGCGAAAGAAGAAGTAGAAGGTAAAAAACTAATTGAATTAGATAGTATTGAAACCTATGGAGTAGCTTATCCTATGGAAAAACCAGGAAAAACTACAGCTGATGGATATCCAATAGGGAATGAAGTAACAAGTGATGAAACTATAAGAAAAGCACTTACATATGCTATAGATAGAGAAGAATTAGTTGAAGGTATATTAGAAGGATATGGAGCACCATCAAGTACAGGGCTTGAAAAAATGCCTTGGTTAAATGAAGAAACTATAATAAAACCAGAAGAAGACGGTAAAATAGATGAAGCAAAAAAAATGTTAGAAGAAGCTGGATGGAAAGATACTAATAATAATGGAACAATAGATAAAGATGGAGTAGAAGCAGAGTTTGATTTACTATATACAGATGGAAAGTATAGACAAGAATTAGGTTTAGCTTATGTTGAAGTTGCAAAAAAACTAGGTATAAAAGTAAACTTAGAAAATAGAAATTGGGATACAATAGTTCCAGAAATAAATTCTCAAGCAGTGCTTTATGGTTTTGGTTCTGGCGATCCTTCTGAAATATATAATTTATATAGTAGTAAAACATTAGGAGTTGGAGTACCTTGGAACAATTCTGGATATTACAAAAATGATAAGGTTGATGAGTATATAGATAAGGCATTACAAAGTGAAGATGAAGATGCAGCTTTAGATTATTGGAAAAAAGCTCAATGGGATGGAGAAACAGGATTTTCACATATGGGAGATTGTGCATATACTTGGTTTGTAAATGCAGGACATCTTTACTTAGCAGATGAAGATTTAGATATAGGTACACCTGTTGTTCAACCTCATGGAGGAAAAGTATTATATAACATAACAGAGTGGAGTTGGAAATAGACTAAATATAAATAGGGCATTCTTTATAGAATGTCCTATTATTATAAAATGATATTAGATATAAAGGTGGAGTATTATTGTGAAAAATAAAAAAGAAATTTTGGGATTTATATTAAAGAAGTTTTTTAAACTTATAACTCTTTTAATTGCTCTTTGTATAGTAACATTTATATTGCTAGAAAAATCACCTTTAGACCCAGTTCAAGCATATGTAGGAGCGGATTTAACAGTTACACAAGAACAAAGAGATAATATAGCTGAGTATTGGGGATTAAATAAGCCACCATTAGAAAGATTTTCTTCTTGGTTTAAGGCAATTGCAAAGGGTGACTTAGGCAGATCAATGATTTATAGAAGAGATGTAGTTGATGTAATATCAGAAAGATTTATGGCATCACTTGCATTAATGTTAGTTGCATGGGTTGTATCAGGAGTACTTGGATTTATTTTAGGAATTGTATCGGGAATTAATGAAGGAAAGTTTATAGATAAGTTTATTAGAGGATATTGTTATGTACTAATATCAACTCCTACATTTTGGATAGGAATTTTATTAATAATTATATTTTCAGTAAAATTAAAATTATTTCCAACAGGACTTGGTGTACCAATAGGTGTTTTATCAGATGAAGTAACTATATCAAGTTTAATTAAACATTTAACACTACCAGCTTTAACACTTAGCATATTAGGTGTTGCTAATATATGCTTACATACTAGAGAAAAAGTAATTGAAATTTTATCTAGTGATTATATTTTATTTGCTAAGGCTCGTGGAGAAAGTAAAAAAAGCATAGTATTTAATCATGTTATAAAAAATGTAGCTTTACCAGCAATAACATTACAATTTTTATCATTTAGTGAATTATTTGCAGGTACAGTTTTTGCAGAACAAGTTTTTTCATATCCAGGGCTTGGTCAAGCAACAGTTTCTGCAGGTCTTAAAGGTGATTTACCACTTTTAATGGGAATAGTTATAATAAGTTTAATTTTTGTATATACAGGAAATTTAATTGCAGATTTAATATATATGCTTATAGATCCAAGAGTGAAAGGAGGAAGTAAAGCATAATGAGCGAATTACAAGGGATATATTTAAATACAAATAAACCATTAAGAAATAAATTTGGAGTAAGAGAAAAAACACTACTATCTATTGCTTTATTTGTTTTTTTATTAGGTTCAATTATGATAATGGGAAGTCTAATAAGTGCAGATGATATTTCTATAAATTTAACTAACAAAAATCTAGAACCTAGTTTAAATCATTTATTTGGAACTGATTGGGTTGGGCGAGATATGTTTTATAGAACTATTAAAGGACTAAGCTTAAGTATGAAAGTTGGATTTTTAGCATCTTTTATAAGTGGTACAATTGCATTAACATTAGGTGTTATAGGAGCAACTTTAGGTAAGACAGTAGATAATATTATTACATGGATAATAGATTTAATATTGTCAGTGCCACATGCCTTAATAGTTATACTTATTTCTATTTCAGTAGGTGGAGGATTTAAAGGAATAGTTTTAGGAGTATCATTAACTCATTGGCCATCTCTTACTAGGGTAATAAGAGCTGAAATAATGCAAATTAGGGAATCTGATTATGTTAAAATATCAAAAAAATTTGGTAAATCAAATTTATATATAGCAATTGAACATATAATACCTCATATAATACCACAACTTTTAATAGGTATAGTATTAATATTTCCCCATGCTGTACTTCATGAAGCTTCAATAACATTTTTAGGATTTGGTTTACCACCACATGAACCAGCAATAGGAATTATATTATCTGAATCTATGAAATATTTAAATAGTGGAAGATGGTGGCTTGTATTTTTCCCAGGGGTAAGTTTAGTTATGGTATCATTAATGGTTGATAATATTGGAAAGCAAGTTAATAAATTAATAAATCCAAAAACAGCTTATAAATAGGAGGTATTTATGAAAAAGGAGCCTATATTGTCGGTAAAAGACTTAGGAATATCTTTTTCTCAGTACACAAAGGGATTGAGAAGAAGAGAGTTAGAAGTAATAACTAATTTAGATATAGATTTATATGAAGGTGAAATACTAGCAGTAGTTGGCTCTAGTGGTTCAGGTAAAAGTTTATTAGCTCATGCTATACTTGGTATACTTCCTGATAATGCAACTACTGAAGGAAATATAATATATAAAGGTAAAAGTTTAACTTTAAAGGACAAAGAAAAATTAAGAGGAAGAGAAATAGTATTTATACCTCAATCCGTAAATTTTTTAGACCCATTAATGAAGGTATCAAAACAAGTAAAAATATCAATAGAGAATAAAGAAAAAGCAAACAAACGTCAAAGGTATATATTTAATAAATATGGGCTTGATAAAAAAGTTGATAATTTTTATCCATTTGAATTATCTGGAGGTATGGCTAGAAAAGTTCTTTTATCAACTGCATTAGTATCTGACTGTAAAGTTATTATTGCAGATGAACCCACACCAGGGTTAGATGAAAAATCTCTTAATGAAGCACTTAAAGACTTTAGAAATATAGCAGATAGTGGGTGTGCAATATTAATGATAACTCATGATATAGAAGCTGCACTTAAAATAGCTGATAAAATAGCTGTATTTTATGCTGGAACAACCTTAGAGATTGCTAATGTAAATGACTTTAAAGGTGATGGTAAAAATTTAAGACATCCATACTCAAAAGCACTTTTTAATGCACTTCCTCAAAATGGATTTAAGCCAATAAAAGGATCACAACCTATGCCAAATGAATTACCAAAAGGATGTTTATTTCAAGATAGATGTGAATGTATTAGTGAAAAATGTAGGTTAATAAGACCAAATGCAAGGATGGTTAGAGATGGGATGGTGAGATGTTTAAATGCAACTTAAAGCAAAGGGAATAAATTTTAAATATAAAGATGATAAGTATATATTAAAAGATATTGATTTTACAATAGATAGTGGAGAAGTTGTAGGACTAATTGCACCAAGTGGATTTGGTAAAACTACTTTAGCTAAGATTTTAGCAGGATATGAAAAACCACAAAGTGGAACTGTTACAATAGATGGAAAAAAATTATCTAAAAAAGGGTATAGCCCAGTCCAATTAATATTTCAGCATCCAGAAAAATCTGTAAATCCAAAGTGGAAAATGGATAAAATTTTAAAAGAAGCTTTTGAACCTTCAAAAGAGTTATTAGAGGATATGGGAATAAAGAAAGAATGGCTAAAAAGATGGCCAAGTGAATTATCAGGTGGAGAATTACAAAGATTTTGTGTTGTTAGAGCATTATCACCAGAAACTAAGTTTTTAATAGCAGATGAAATGACAACTATGCTAGATGCTATTACTCAAGCTCAAATATGGAATGTTGTTTTAGAACATGTTAAAAAATATAATATTGGATTAATTGTAATTAGTCATGAAAAAGCATTAGTAAATAGAATATGTGATAGGATTGTAGATTTAACTGAATTTAAAGAGTTATCTAGCAATATAGAATAAAATGTTTTATATTTTACCTATCTTTATATTATAGAAAAATAGTCATTTTAATTTATATAAAATGGCTATTTTATTTTGCTGAAATTTTTTCTTTAATATTAAATTAACCATTGATTTAACATGTTTTTTGCTTGAAATATAATGTAACCTTTTCGTAATTGGAAAATAATGTAATATTTTATATAATAAAAAATAAATGTTATATTTTAAAGAATGAGATAAAAAAGAATACGGTAAAATTAAACTTTGTTATAATTTGGTAATAGTTAATTAAGGGGGACATAATTGTGAGAAATAGCAAGTTTATAAACACAAGTATATTTATACTTAGTATTATTTGTTTAATAATAACATGTAAATTATTTTGGAATATAGCTATTTACGCTGATGAATTTAACACATCTCCAGATATAGTATTGGGTGGTGAATTCTGGTTATATATGAATTGGTTTAAAATAGGAGCATCTGCTTTGATCTGTATTTTATCAGGGATAAGTTTACTTAACTGTAATAATAAATCGAAATTGTAAAAGTATTTTAGTTTAATGAATAATATTAATCAAATATAGGGGGATTTGTATGAAAAAGATTATAATGATACTACTTTCTTTTATAACTACTACTTTATTAGTAGTTGGATGTAGTAGTAGCAAAGATATTCAAGATTTTAATATTGATAAAATAGCCTTAGATGAGGCTAAAAAAATTACATCCGAACAAGGATATACTTTGAAATCAGAAACTCTAACTGAATCAGATATCTTGATAGGAGATTCTGAGGTCTTTACTCTTATAAAAGAAGCAAGTATAAAAGGTGGGTATTTAAAAGATGATTTAGACTCTATGACAGAGGATAGAAAAGTTGTAGGATATGAATTAGCAGAAAAATCAAAAGAAGATGAACCAATTATGCTTTGTATGGTAATAGATAAAGGAAAAGTTATTGGTGCTTATTTAGACTACTCTGGATATTCTCCAGGTATTACATCTATAGATTTTAAATATAATTTTAAACAATTATAAAAATATACAAATATGATTGTTAGTAATATTAATATAATACAAAAAAGATAGGAGCATTAGCTCCTATTTTTTATGCAAAAGTAAATTATAATACCTTATAAATTGTGAATAAGGAAGTTAATAAAATACACAATAATAAATATATAAATTAAGGAGGTATAGTAATGAATCCTATAAACATAAATAATATAGTAACTAATAGAGAATTTTTAGTGGAAAATGAGAAGTTTAAAACATTATTTTTTAAGTTTGAAGATGGTAAAGGTCTACCAAATCACTCACACAATGGATTTGCAACAATTCAAGTTGTAAGTGGTACTGTGGATATAGAATTTAAAAATGGAGAAAAATTTGAACTAAAAGAAGGAGATTTTCTTCCTTTTGATGCAAGAATAGAACATAATGTAATATCAAAAGGAACAAGTAAGGTACTAGTTACTATATCGCAATCATTATCATAAATATTTAATATTAACCTAGATAAAGAGCCTGTATTAAAATTAATATAGGCTCTATTTACGTATACATTTATAACTTTATAAAGTACATAGGAAAAGAAATCCTATATAGTTAACTATTTATAAAAAATAAAATAAATAGTTATATTTTAGATAAATATGATAAAAATATATATTGTTAATATAAATATAAATGGAGGTAATATTGTGGAAAATAATATGGCAATAGAATATCCGATGTTTTGTTATCAATGTGAGCAAACAGCAGGAGGTAAGGGCTGTACTAAGATGGGGGTATGTGGAAAAACTCCTGAAGTAGCTGCACTTCAAGACCTACTTATATACCAAATAAAAGGAATAAGCTGTTATGCAAAAGAATTAGTTGAAAAAGGTGAAAATGTAGATAAAGACATAGTTAGCTTTATAGAAGATACTTTATTTACAACATTAACAAATGTAAACTTTGATGCAGATGTTCATGTTGAAATGTTAAAGAAATCTCAAAAAATAAAAGAAGCTTTAAGAAGCAAGGTTGGAAGTATAAAAAATAACACAGACCACGCTACATATAATTTAAGTGAGACAAAAGCAGAAATGCTTAAAGATGCTAAAAAAGCAGGTATAATGTATGATCAAAATTTAGACCCAGATATTCGTTCATTAAGACAAACTATAATATATGGATTAAAAGGTATTAGTGCTTATGGACATCAAGCAAGAGCACTTGGATATTATGATGACCAAGTAGATAATTTTTATGTAAGAGCTTTAGAAGCAACAACTGATGATAATCTAGATGTAGAAGAACTAATAAGATGGACTATGAGAACTGGAGATATGAGTGTAGCAGTTATGAAAAAATTAGATGAAGCTAACACTACAGTTTATAAAAATCCATCGCCACAAAAAGTAAATGTTCACATTAAAAAGGGTCCATTTATAATTGTATCAGGACATGATTTAAAAGATTTAGACATGTTACTTAAACAAACAGAAGGAAAAGGTATAAATATATATACACATGGAGAGATGATACCTTCTCATGGTTACCCAGAGTTAAAAAAATATCCTCATCTTGTAGGAAACTTTGGTGGTGCTTGGCAAGATCAACAAAAAGAATTTGACGACATACCAGGATGTATACTTATGACGACTAACTGTTTAATGAGACCTAGAGAAACTTATAAAGACAGAATATTTACTACTAGCGTTGTAGGATGGGATGGAGTTAAATATATAGGTAAAAAGGAAGATGGAACAAAAGACTTTAGTGAAATAATTGATAAGGCATTAGAACTTGGAGGATATAAAGAAGATCAAGAGCCACATGAAATATTAGTTGGATTTGGACATCATGCTACGTTAAGCCATGCAGAGACAATAGTCAATGCTGTTAAAGAAGGAAAAATAAGACACTTCTTTTTAATAGGAGGTTGTGATGGAGCTAGACCAGGTAGAAATTACTATACAGAGTTTGCTAAAAAAGTTCCAAAAGACTGTGTAATACTTACACTAGCATGTGGAAAATATAGATTTAATAAATTAGAATTTGGAGAAGTTGCAGGACTTCCAAGACTATTAGATGTAGGTCAATGTAATGATGCATATTCAGCAGTTAGAATAGCAACAGCACTTGCAGATGCTTTTGATACTGATGTTAATGGACTACCGTTATCTTTAATAATATCTTGGTATGAACAAAAAGCAGTTGCAGACTTATTAGCATTATTATCATTAGGAATAAAAGGAATATACTTAGGACCAACATTACCAGCATTCTTAAGTCCTAATGTACTTCAATATTTAGTTGATACATTTGATTTAAGACTTATAAGTACTCCAGATGATGATTTAAAATCTTGTTTAGAACAAGGTATATAATATACTAATTAAACTTAAGAACATTGTATAACAATGTTCTTTCGGCATTTTTCTGTAAAAAAATGAAATAAAATGTTGAATTTTGTAGAAAAATGTATTAGTATATATCTAAGTTATTAGTAATTAGAATTTTTATAATTTATTCCTAAAAAAAATTTATTATTTTATTGTGCTTACACACAATAGAAAAATGGGTGTTGCAACAAATGCAACACCATTTTTTTATTTTTATATATTAAAGTGATTTAAAGATACTATTAAAAGATTAAAATTATATTTTATATTTTTAAACTTTTAAAAAAGATATAAATATAAAAAGCTAATCATATAAATATTATTGACAAGCAAAAATAATAAGGGGGGATAGATTTGGAATTAGTAGTAACGATAATATTTGGGATTTTAGTTGCTTACATATTATATTTTTTCTTAAAAGAAAAACAATACTCAAAGGAATCAGTACTTGGAAATATAGCATCAACTATAGGTGTACTTGGGACATTTGTAGGTATATCAATAGGACTATGGAAGTTTAACCCAAATGACATAACATCTAGTGTACCGCTTTTATTAAGTGGTATGAAAATAGCTTTTGCAACATCTATAATAGGAATGGCAGCATCAATATTTATGAAGTACATAGCTTTAAAGAATGAAGACGAAGAAAATATAGATGATATTATGGAATTATTTAATACAATGATAGCTGAAAGTAGAAATGTAAATAACACACTTATAGAAAATCAAAAACAAACTGAAAATGTATTAAATAAAGTAAGTGAAATATGGGCTAGTCATCAAGAAAATTTAACAGTAGAATTAAAAAGTGAAATATTAAATTTAAACAATAATACTATATCAAAACAAGAAGAGCTTATAGGTGAATTTAAAAAGCTTGGAGAATGTTTTACACTTTTAAATAGTGGAGTAAATAACTTACTGACATGGCAAGAAAACTATAAAGAAACTATAGAAAATACAACTAAAGAATTAGAAATAGTAATACAAACTATACATAATGCAGATGAATCAATAGAAAGTATTTCTAAAAACTCATCACTTATAAAAGAAAATAATGAAAACTTAAGTGAAGTACTTAAAGAAATAAATAAAACACAAAACGTAATAATAGATTCAAATAAATCTATAATTGAAATATCAAATACTGCAAAAGAATCTATACCACAAATAAATGAACATTTCACAAATATAGATAACCGTACAAAAGAAAGTACAGCTTATCTACAAACTTTAATTTCTGAAAACTTAAATAATATAAAATCATATCTAGAAAAAATAACAGAAGATGTATTATCAAAAACTACACAATCAATATATGAAAATAATAGACAATTTAAATATGAAATATCAGAACATATAAGCCAATGTAAAATGTTAATATATAGCCTAAAAGATTTAATACCAGATATAAATGAACATTTATTAAGTACACAAAAAAGATTTAATAAAACATTAATACACTTTAATGAAGAAGTACAAAATTCATTTAAAGAAAATACTTATGAAATTAATAAACAAGTACAATTATTAAAAGAAAATACAGCAAATATAAATAATACACTAGATGACACTATATCACTTTCTACAAAAAGACTAGAAAATATAACTGTAGCAACTTCAAATCAAATAAAAACTATGGCAGAAGAAATGGAAAAATTATGTGTTAGAAAAATAGAAAAATTAGATAATACATTAATAGAAGAATTTACAGATGCCCTAAGTTGTTTAGCTGGTCAATTAGTAACTATATCAGAAGGATTTTCAGAGGATTATTATAGATTATTAGAAGAATTAAAAGAAGCATTTGCACAAAATGATGTAGTAAGTACTATAGATAATGAAGCTATCTCAGAAGGAGATAAATAGAGTATGAGCAAACTAGATAAATTTAAAAGAAAAGATAAAAATAGTGATAATGTATGGTCATCAATATCTGATTTAATGTCAGGGCTTATGATAGTTTTTCTATTTACATCAGTTATATTTATGAGTAAAGTAATAGATGAAAATACAAATATAAAAAAACAGCAACAAACTGTAGAAAATATAGTTACAACCTATGAAGAAAGCAAAGAAAATATATATGAAGATTTATACAATGAATTTGAAGGGGATATGGATAACTGGCATATGGAAATAGATAAAGATGGAACAATAAGATTTAAAGAGCCAGAAGTATTTTTTGATATGGGAGAATCAGAACTTAAAAGTCAATTTAAAGATATACTTGATTCATTTTTCCCTAGATATATAAATGTAATTTACAAAAACTATAAAGATAAGGTAACAGAAATTAGAATAGAAGGTCATACCTCTAGTGAATGGGAAGAAGGTGTTGACACTAAGACTGCTTACTTTAAAAATATGGAACTATCTCAAGATAGAACTAGAAATGTATTAGAGTATGTTATGAATATGGAAAGCCTTAGTGAATATGAAAATTGGCTAATAGATAATATTACTGCTAATGGTATGAGTTACAGTCATAGAATATATAAAGATAATGTAGAAGATAAGGATGCATCTAGAAGAGTTGAGTTTAGAGTTATAACTAATTCTGAGGAAACTATTAATGAGATTATAGATAATTACAAAAAGTAGATATATAAATTACCCTATGTCAAAATTAACGACATAGGGTGATTTTTTACCTATAAAGAATTTCTAATACATTAAAATATATTGATAATTTATGAATAAAAGCAATATTAATTTGAGCAAAGTGAAATTTTATAACTCAAAAGTTTGACTGTCTTTATTTATATCAATTATCTTGTCTTTGTAAGTAGATGCATACTCTGAGTCTTTAAAGATTTTAGAAAGAGAGTAAGCTCTAAAAAAATGCATTGGAAATGCAACTTTAGTATTAGTATTTCTCATAAAATAATCAAATCCTAAATAATACTGATTTCCTTGTCTAGAATCTAGAGGAAGAAAAGCAACATCAATATTTTCTCCTTTTATTTTATCTATTGCACTTTTAAATTTATCCTCAGCAAACTTATTTTCTTCAGGCGTGTTTTCACCTTCCCAGTGCCACCAATTTAAATCACCAGCATGGTATATTATTTTATCATCAACTTTTACAATAAATGCAACACCTAAGTCACTAGAATCAAGAGTTCTAATCTCTAAATTATCTACTAATAATCTTTCATTAGCTCCTATAAATTTAGTATTTTGAGATTTTGTAGTTTTAATATCATTTGATAATATATACTCAACATTTGGATGAGTTTTTTCTATATTAAAAATAGATTCATCAAAATGATCATGATGAGAGTGGCTAGAAAATACGTATAGCTTTTTATTTTTATCAAAGCTTGGAAGATTTCCTTTGAAATAATCAAAAAGTAATATAGTGTTATCAAGTTCAACACTAAAACTACTATGGTGAATATATGTTATTTTCATATTTAATCCTTTCTTAGTTATATAATTATTATAGTTTAAATTAAATTTATTAATATACTGTATAAAATATATTATATCAAAAAATAGTTATATAGATAAAATATTAAACACTAAAAAAACCATATAAGTATTTTTGCATAATATATATAATTTATTACCAAATTGGAAAATATTAATAGTATATAATAGCAACTTTATTGGAGGCAATTATGAATAAATTAAAAGATTTAAAGTTAAAGAATCAACTTATAATTTCAACATATATAATGCTTTTTATATTATTAATATTTAAGCCAACACTAATACCTAGTATATATAATAGGTTAATAATAGCTTTTAAGCCATTTATAATTGGTGGATTAATTGCATTTTTAATAAATATACCAATGAAGCTTATAGAAGAAAAAATAATAAAACCATTAACTAAAAATCATGAAAAACTAAATAAACTATCAAGAATAATAGCGTTAGTATCTACTATTATAATAGTTGTAATAATAGTAGCTGCATTTATAAATTTCATAGTGCCACAACTTATTGAAAGTATAAAAAGCTTAACTGAAACTATTCCAAATTATATAATATCCTTACAAAACTATGTAACAAAAAATTTAAGTAATTTAGATATACTTAAAAATGTAGAGTTTGATATTTCTTCTATGCTTCAAAAATCTATATCATATATTGGAAATCTTATAAATATGTTTATATCTAATTTACTTAATTTTACCTTTGGGATTACAAACTTTTTTGTAAATCTATTTTTAGGAATAATAATAGCAATGTATACACTACTTGGAAAAGAAAAATTAATACATCAATTTAAAAAAGTATTATATGCATTTTTTAGTGAGAGAGCATGTAAGAAAATATTATATATTTTAAGACTTACTAATTATAAATTTTCTAGGTTTATATTAGGTCAATCAACAGATGGAATTATACTTGGAACTACATTTTTTATAGTATTTTCAATGGTTAAAATTCCATATGCATTGCTTATAAGTATAATGATACCAATACTTAACTTCATACCTATATTTGGAACATATGTGGGAATTGTTATATCTATGTTTATAATACTTATGGCAAAGCCTTCATCTGTAATATTATTTTTAGTTTTAATTATTACAATTCAACAGTTAGATGGTAAGTTTGTATATCCAGTGGTAGTTGGAAATTCCTTAGGTCTTTCTTCTTTATGGATATTATTAGCTATTATAGTTGGAGGTAATTTGTTTGGAGTTCTAGGTATGGTTTTAGGGATGCCTTTAGTAAGTGTTATATATGATTTATTCTCAGAATATGTTAATAAGAGAATAGAGATAAAAAGAAAGATTGAAAAATAGATTAGATAAGAAAATAAAGTGTAGCTTATATAAATTTAGGGTATTAATAAATTACTTAAATTAAAAACAGGAGAAATACTTAATGAATATAAATTATAAAAATTTGATAAATGAGTACAGAAATTATTTGATAATGTTAAAAGTGAACACTACTAAAGTTAATATGAGTATTAAAAGTATTAATGATATAAAGATATATGAAGAGGAGTGTAAGCTTAACTTAAATAAGTTAGAAACTTTGAGCAAAGACCATAAACTATATGAAAAAGATTATGATGATTTTAGAGTATCTATGGGAAAGTTTGCAATTGGGCTTAGTAAGTTTCATAAGTTAAAAATAAGTGATAAAGAAAAGTTAAGACTGACTAAAGTATTTTTAGAGTTTAATGAAAGCTTTGAAGATTTGATGCAAAGAAATATTATTAAAGATGCGTATATATGGAAGTAAGGTAAGTAATATACTATTATAATATAAAAAAATCCAATAGTTGACCTATTGGATTTTTCTATAATTATCAAAATTTACTTTTAGTAATTATAATAGTTATGCTTTTATAACTATATATATTAGAATATGCTTCTATTATACATACTACATTAAAAATGGTCCAATTGCATTAAACAAGTATCCAGTTATAATTATACCAACAGTTACAATTCCTATAAATATAGCTAATAACTTAGGTTTAACAACCTTGCTTAGCATTATCATAGAAGGAAGAGATAAAGCTGTAACACTCATCATAAATGCAAGTACAGTTCCTATAGGTACTCCAGCCATAAATAATGCTTCTGCTATTGGTATAGTTCCGAATATATCAGCATACATTGGTATACCAACAACTGAAGCTATAATAACTGAAAATGGATTATTATCACCAAGTATTTTAAGTATTAAATCCTGTGGTATATAGTTGTGTATTAAAGCTCCGATACCAACGCCTATTATTACATACTTATAAACATTTTTTATAATAGCTAAAGTATCTTCTTTTGCATAATTTAATCTTTGTTTTTGATTAAAGTTTTCAGATTCGGCATAAAGTTCTCTAGTATGTTCTGTATATGTTTGTATTTCATTTTCTAAGTTAAGTTTACTTATTATAGTTCCACCAACTACTGCAATTATAAGCCCTAAAACTACATATAAAACAGATATATTCATACCAAAGAAACTTGCTAATAAAAGTAGTGATGCTAAATCTACCATTGGTGAAGATATTAAAAATGAGAAAGTTACACCTAATGGTAAACCTGCATTAGTAAATCCTATAAATATAGGTATACTAGAACAAGAACAAAATGGAGTTACTGTTCCTAATAAAGCGGAAACTGTTGCACCAGATATTCCTTTAAACTTTGTAAGTATTTTTTTAGTTTTTTCAGGAGGGAAGTAGCTTTGAATATATGATATTAAAAATATTAAAACACCTAATAGTATAAATATTTTTATTGTATCATATATAAAAAATTGAATACTTCCTCCAAGTTTTGAAGTTATATCAAGATTAAATACATTTTCAACTAATAATGTGGTTAAATCAGATAACCATTTCATACCTAATACTTGATCAGTAAAAAAATTAAATATACTCATAAAACACCTCCATACATCAAAAAAAATTGATATTAAAAATAAAAAAATATATCTTTAAGTTAACTAAAAATCGATATAATGAATTTAATTAACTTTTGAAATATTATATTATTCATTATATCAATTTTTTTTGATTTGGCAACTCTTTTAAAAAAATAAATTTTGAATAACTTCATAAGTTAATACTCTTGAAATAGCATCTTTATTAACAGAGTAGAAATTCCATTTTCCCTTTGATGTTTTACTTATAAGATTTGCAGAAAGTAATAATTTTAAGTGATACGAAAGTTTTGATTGGGATATATCAAATATATCTGTTAGTTCACAGACACACACACTTTCAGCAGAATATAGTTTTTTTAATATATCTAGCCTTATAGGGTCAGATAATGCTTTAAAAATTAAATCTATGTTATTCATATCCATAACCTCCAATATTATCTATATATTATAACAAATATTTTATTATTAATTACAATAAATAAATATTTATTTAGAGATATTTTGTAAGAATATATGTTTTTATGAAAATAATATATTATTAAATGATAAAATAGTTGATATTAAAATCAAAAAAATTTGATTTTATAGTTTACAAAAAAGATTTTTTAACATATCATATGATTAAAAGTGAATATGTTAATATGAGAAAGGAGAAGTTATGAATACTGTACAAATGTTAAAGGCATTAGGAGATGAGACTAGAATAAGAATAGTCAATATTTTAAGAGATGGGCCTTTATGTGTTTGTGAAATAGAGTCAATACTTGAGATTACACAATCTAATGCATCAAGACATTTAAGTAAGTTAATGAATGCAAATATAGTGACTTACTATAAAGAAGCAAAATATGTTTATTATAAGCTAGATGAAGAAACTTTAAATAAATATAGTTTTATAAAAGTTCTTTTAGAAAATGAATTAGATGAAGATGAAAAATTAAAAAATGACTATGATATTTTAATGGGATATAAGCAATCTGGATTAAATTGTGAAAATGTATCAAAGGTTAAAGAAGTAATAAGCAAAATAAGCGAAAGAAAATCATCTAAGTAGGAGGAAATATAAATGAAAATAGCAGTAATATCAGATATACATAGTAATATATACGCACTAGATAAGGTAATAGAGGATATAAAATCAAAAAATGTAGACATGATAATTTGTACAGGAGATTTAGTTGGGTATGGAACGCGTCCAAATGAAGTTATACATAAGATGAAGGAAGAAAAAATACTTACTATAATGGGAAATTATGATGATGCAATAGGTAACTTAAAAATAGTATGTGGATGTGATTATAAAGATCCAAAAGATGCAGAAAAAGCGAGTCTTTCAATGCACTTTACATCTTATGAAACAACTGATGAAAATAAAAAATATTTAAGAAATCTTCCTAAAGAAGCTACATTTACTTTCAATAATAAAACCATAAGATTTGTTCATGGAAGTACAAGAGTTATAAATGAATATTTAAAAGAAAACTCTAAAGAAGCAGAGGAAGTTATGAATGAATTAGTTGAAGATATATTAGTTTGTGGTCATACTCATATACCATATGCTAAATATTATGGTGAAAAACTATTAGTTAATGCAGGAAGCGTTGGAAAGCCTAAGACTAATAAGCCAGATGCAAACTATGTAATTATAGAGATATGTGATACAAATGTTGAAGTTGAAATAATAGAAGTATCTTATAATTTTGAAAAAATGGCAAAAGAAATTGAAGAAAATGAGATATTACCAAATGATTTTGCTAGACTTATAAGAGAGGGTAGTGCAAAATAAAAAACTGCTAAAGTATTTTGGGGAGAGTTTTATGGAAAATAGCAATAAAGTAGATAAATATCAAGGGATAATAGTATTAGTGCTTTTAATGATAGTAATTATACCTGCTATAATATTAAATACAGTAGATATTTCACCACATAAGTTAATTATACAAGATGATATAATAAAAGTAGGTGTTAAATCATTTAAAGTAGAAGATATTAAAACAGTTAAACTTCTAGAGGATATTAATATTAACTATAGAATAAAAGGTACAAAAACATTAAATTATCTAAGAGGACTTTACGCAATAGAAGGGGAAAATCAAGATGCTAATGTATACATTTATAGAAATAAAAGTCCTTATATAAGAGTTGAATTTAAAGATGGATTACTTATTTATAATGATAAAAACAGTAGTGATACTGAAAAAAATTATGAAAAATTAGTTGAGATAGTAAATATTAATAAATATAAAAAATAATTGACAATTGAAAATTAACAACTATAATAAACTTATAAATGAATAATTGCTAGGGGTGCCATTGGCTGAGAGGTTTTTACCGACCCTTATTACCTGATCTGGTTAGTACCAGCGTAGGAAAGCAACATAATTAGTAATCAAATAAGGGATTATAAAATTGTAATTTAATGCTATGCCTACATCAGGTATAGCATTTTTTACGTATAAAAAAGGGGGAAATAAATGAAAAACTACAGAGTACCAACATTAACAATAGCTGGTTCTGACTCTTCAGGGGGAGCAGGTATCCAAGCTGATTTAAAAACATTTTCTGCTATAGGAACATATGGAATGAGTGTAATAACTGCAATAACAGCACAAAACACAGAAGGGGTATTTGATGTTGAGGAGCTAAGTTCTGAAATTATAAAATCACAAATAAAGGCAGTTTGTGAAGATATACCACCAAAAGCAATAAAAATTGGAATGGTATCTTCTCCTAAAATTATTAAGGATATTGTAGAATCTTTAGAAATATATCCTTGTGAATATGTTGTAGTTGACCCTGTGATGATTTCAAAAAGTGGGTATTCACTTCTAAGACCAGAATCTAAAGAAAATCTAATAAAATATCTTATACCAAAAGCATACATAGTAACACCTAATGTACCTGAAGCAGAAGAAATAAGCAGTATAAAAATAGAAACTGTTGAAGATATGAAAAAAGCAGGAAATATAATATTAAATATGGGACCTAAATATGTACTTATGAAAGGTGGACATTTAGAAGGAGACTGTGTAGATGTACTTATAGGTAAAGATATGTTTGAAGTATTTAAAGGTGAAAGAATAAATAGGAAAAATACTCATGGTACAGGATGTACTATATCTTCAGCTATAACATCTCATTTAGCTTTAGGACACGATATAAAAGAATCTGTAAGACTTAGTAAAGAATATATTACAGAAGCAATAAGATATAGCTTTGACATAGGTCATGGTGTTGGACCAGTTCATCATTTTTATAAAGAGGATAAATAAGGGGGAATAAATATGTTTAATTTAATTGATAAAGTAAAAGAAGTTAATCCTTTAGTATTACATTATACAAATAATGTAACTATAACAGATTGTGCAAATACAACACTTGCCATAGGAGCTAGTCCTTTGATGAGTTTTTCATATGAGGAAGTAGAGGATATAGTTAAGATTTCAAACTCTGTAGTAATTAATATTGGAACTATGAATAGTGAATTACTTGATTTATATGTTTTAGCAGGTAAAGCAGCAAATAAATATAATAAGCCAGTTATATTAGATCCTGTTGGGGTATTTGCAACAAATGCAAGAACTGAAATTACAAATAGATTATTAAATGAAGTTAAGTTTGATGTGGTTAGAGGGAATATATCTGAAATTCAATTTTTAGGTGGTTTAAATGTAAAAGGAAAAGGTGTAGATTCATTTGATGATGGAGCTGACTCTAGTGAGATAGTAATAGAAGTTGCAAAAAAGCTAGAGTGTGTAGTAGTTGCATCAGGTAAAATTGACTTAATAAGTGATGGAAACACTCTTTATAAAATTCAAAATGGAAGTGCAAAGCTTAAATACATAACAGGTACAGGATGTATGAGTACAAGTTTAATAGGTAGTCTTTTACCATGTGCTGATAAAGCAATTGAAGGGGCAGTAATTGGAACTCTTGCAATGTCTTTAAGTGGGGAATTAGCAGATAAAGAAAATCCACCAATAGGTACATATAAAACTTTACTTTATGACAACTTATTTTCATTAAGTAAAGATGTTCTTGAGAAATATGCAAGAATAGAAATAGAGCAAATTAATTAGTCATTAAGGGAGATTTTATATGATAAATAAAGATGAATTAAAAAATGCTCTTAAATTATACTTGGTTACAGACTCAGATATATTAAAAGGACGAGATTTTTATAAATGTATAGAAGATGCCATAAAAGCTGGTGTTACAATGGTGCAATTAAGAGAAAAGAATGCTGATGGAAAAGAGTTTTTAGAAAAAGCAATAAAGCTTAGAAAAATTACTAGAAAATATAATGTAACTTTTGTAATTAATGACAGAGTTGATATTGCAATGATTGCTGATGCTGATGGAGTTCATGTGGGACAAAGTGATATAGATGCAATGTCTATTAGAAAGCTTATTGGAGAAGATAAAATAATAGGTGTTTCTGCTAGAAATGTTGAAGAAGCAAAAATAGCAAAAGAAAATGGTGCAGACTACTTGGGAATAGGAGCAATGTTTTCTACTCAAACAAAAAATGATGCAAAAGAAGTTTCATTTGAAACACTAAGACAAATCACAGAAAAAGTAAATTTACCCTTTGTACTAATTGGAGGAATAACACTTGATAATGTTGATAAATTAAAACAATTTAATCCAGATGGATATGCATTGGTATCTGGTATTCTAGCAGCTGATGACATAGGAAAAAGGGTAGGGGAATGGTTAAATAAAATATAAAGATTTTAATTAAATAAAATAAATTTATAGTTTACAAATTAAAACATATGGTAGATAATAATACAATATCATAAAATAATTATAAGTAAAAATATAATAGGAGAATAGTTTATGAAAATAAATAGAAATGATGAATGTTGGTGTAATAGTGGACTTAAATATAAAAAATGCCATATGGAATTTGATGAAAAATTAAAATCTTTAAAGGAAAGAGGATTTGAAGTTCCTTCTCATAATATAATAAAAACAAAAGAGCAAATAGAAAAAATAAAAGAAAGTGCAAAAATAAACAATGCAGTACTAGACTTAGTAGCTGAAAATATAAAAGCAGGAATGACTACTGAAGAAATAGATAAATTAGTACATGACTTTACAATATCTCAAGGAGCGATACCTGCACCACTTGGATATCACGATTTCCCTAAAAGTGTATGTACATCTATAAATGATGAAATATGCCATGGTATACCAAGTCCTGATAGAGTATTAAAAGATGGTGATATAATAAACGTAGACGTATCTACTATATATAACGGATACTACTCAGATGCGTCAAGAATGTTTATGATAGGAAATGTTAGTGAAGAAGCTAAGAGATTAGTTGAAGTAACTAAAGAATGTTTATATAAAGGTATAGAAGCAGTTAAACCATGGGGACACTTAGGAGATATAGGTGCAGCAATAGAAGCTCATGCTAAAGCTAATGGTTACTCTGTTGTTGAAGAATTTGGAGGACATGGAATAGGACTTGAATTCCATGAAGACCCTTTTGTCTATCATTATAAAGGGGCAAAGGGAATGGTATTAGTTCCAGGTATGATATTTACAATAGAGCCTATGATAAATCAAGGTGAGCCAGATTTATATATAGATGCAGATAATGGATGGACATCATATACTGATGATGGAAAGTTATCAGCTCAATGGGAGCATATGATTTTAGTTACTGAAGATGGAGTTGAAATTTTATCTAAGTAATGTATAAAGTTTAATATATTTAAGCTATACTATCCAACTTTGTGATAAATAGACTATAAAAAATAACTGTACCTTAGTAATTTTAAGATTTTAAAATTATAGGTACAGTTATTTTTTTATTGATTCATAATATATCAATATTACGAATATTTATATTAGTGTTATGTTATCTAAATTGATAGACTTAATAAAAAATATTTAGGACACTTACAAAATAAAATATATCATTATAAAGGAGGAGTCATTATGATTAAAACTTTAGCTAGTCAAGTTAAAGAGTATAAAAAAGCATCAATAATAACACCAATATTTGTTACATTTGAAGTAATAATGGAATTATTAATACCGCTATTAATGTCAACTTTAATTGATGATGGTATATCAACAGGTAATATGAAACATGTATTTATAGTAGGGGGAGTAATGGTTGTTATAGCTGGACTTTCGTTACTATTTGGTGTATTAAGTGGTAAATCTGCAGCATTAGCTAGTACAGGATTTGCAAAAAACTTAAGAAAATCAATGTATGAAAACATACAAAGTTTCTCATTCTCAAATATAGATAAATACTCTACAGCAGGACTTGTAACGCGTATGACAACAGATGTTACAAATGTTCAAAACTCATATCAAATGATTTTACGTATGTGCTTTAGAGCACCTATGATGCTTATATTTGCATTAATAATGTCATTTACTATAAGCAAAAAACTTAGTTCATTATTCTTAGTGGCAATAGTATTCTTAGGAATATGTTTAGCACTAATAATATCAAATGCTCATCCAGTATTTATGAAGGTATTTAAAAAATATGATGATTTAAATGCAAGTGTACAAGAAAATGTAAATGCTATTCGTGTTGTAAAAGCTTATGTAAGAGAAGATCATGAAATTAAAAAGTTTGAAAAAGCAGCAGATAATGTTTATAAATTATTTGTAAA
>OOCW01000370.1_pt1 | contig 46657 bp, 44 predicted proteins | sample 1671201 | NCBI WGS metagenome assembly OOCW01 (sample SAMN06348132, study PRJEB24527) | human gut metagenome | biome: human gut; feature: ankylosing spondylitis patient; material: feces | host: Homo sapiens | place: China | collected 2015-10
TTAGCTTTTATCAATATTTTTGTTCAATTTTTAAAGTTAGTTTCGCAATCGACTAATTAGTTAAGAGTTAGTAGACTAAAATCATTAGTTTAGAAAAAATTCGGAGAAAAGTTTATTTCAAATCTGTTTCTAAACTTATAATGTATAAGATACTACTATTAACCGTTATTTGTATAATTTGGTAAAAATATTTGATATTTATAATTATACAAAGTTGTGTATAAATATGCAATAGTTAATTTGAAATTTGTATAAAATAACAATGCGCAGATAGAAAAAGTAAGAAAAATAGGTGTGATGAATAGATGGATAAAAATATTTATTCAAAAATAAAGTAATTTATGCATAAATATAATTTGATATATAAAGAGATAAGAAAAATAAATTATCTCTTTTTCTTATCTCTTTAGAAGATATTTTCCATTTTAGGAACTTGAAGTTCTTTCATGTGTTCAGTACTATATTTTAATAGATGGAGAGAGGCTTCGGCTTCACTTGAATCATCTTTTTCAATATATACAGTTAATTTTAAGGCTTCATTTAACATTACATCATAATCTACATGATTTATATAGATAGCAGCAATCTTACCCTTATCTTGAATAAGATTAAAAATTTCCATAGCATCTTTAAAATTTTCTTCTTTAGTAGAATAATCTAAGGTTTCTTCCATTTTATCGCACATTTCTATAACGTCAGAGCAAAGATTTTTAAAGCTTATATCTGCATAAGTTAGAAAGCCTAATAGTAATACAAATAGAAAAATAGAAAATAATGAGTTTTTCATTTTTTAGCTCCTTTCTCTTTTTCGTTTTTATCATATAATTGATAAACAAATTGTCCTTGAGTATCAATCATAGCAATTAAAACATCTTTAATTGAATTAATATGATGTTTTTTTAGCTCATGTTCAATCCAATATTTATTTTTACCACTAGTAGTAAGAGCATTTTTATTAACATGCCCATCTAATACGTAAATTATAGGCAATATAGGTGGTTGAGCAGAGCTACTATTTCCAGAGTTGCTAGAGCTTTCTGAAGAAGTAGAGCTACTAGGGTTGCTCTTTTTGTTATTTTTAGAAGAACTTTCGCTTCCAGAAGCATTACTATTAGTATTTTGACTACAACTAGAGTTGCTTTGAGAAGATGGTGAATCTGGGCTTCCTGATGACAATGGTTGTGTATTAGAGTCACAAGAAGTATTACATGAACCTCCACCACTACTACTTTGCCATGTTAAAAATGATAATTGACCATTATTCTCCAAAATAGCATATTGAATTTCATTTAAATCAAAATAGCCAGCAAGTCTAAGTTCCTCCATAAGCTCATCTAAATTAATTTGTTGTCTTTTTAGAGCTTGATAGTTTATTTTACCTTTACAAACTAAAATACAAGGCTCACCTTCTAATATTTTTCTAGTAAACTGACTTTTAAGTTGTAATTGAGTTAGAATTGTTTTAATAAACAATAAGGTAATGATTGGGATGATGCCAAGAATTAAAGGTAATCTAGTATCTTGCATTGGAAGAGCTGCTAAGTCAGATATCATTATTGTTATAACAAATTCATATGGTTGTAATTCTCCAATTTGTCTTTTACCCATTAACCTCATTACAAGTATTACTAAGAAATATAAAAAAATAGTTCTTATTAGAACAATGAACATAATTAAATCACCTCTAATTAAGTATTTGTATAAAAAATACTTTTATTCTAAGTGAGAGTCCAAATTTTATATTTGGTTACTCGAAGTTGCCTAAAACTCCAAATTTCAATTTTTATTACGTATTTTAGAGTAGTAGTGATTTTAATTGATAAATTAATAGATAAAATAATAGAATAATTTTTAAAGCAGTATATAATAAGAGTATAAAGAATTAATTAAAAAAACTTATAATGAAACAAAATTTCGCACTGATTTTTATAATATGATTTTTTAATTAAGCAATGGTATTATAAGGGTTTAGAAGGGTGGAGTAAGGATGAAAGAAAATATTAATTTAGTAAATAATAAAAATGAATCTATTGAGAGTGATTATACTAGAACATTACAATTTATTTTTATTAAAGCAACATTGGATTTATTTCCAAATGCCAAAATAACAATTCAACATAGTGTTGGTAAGGGAATATTTGGAGAAGTATTTAAAGAAAGAGACCTTAATGTAAAAGATATAGAAGATATAAAATCAAAAATGAAAGAATTAATAGATAAGGATTTACCTATTAATAAAATTAAGGTAACAAAAGAAGAAGCGATTAATATTTTTAAATCTTATAATATGAATGATAAAGTACTTTTATTAGAACAAGTGGATTTTAAAACTGTTAATTTATATGAATTAGATGGAAGATATGATTATTTTTATGGTCATATGACTAAAAGAACAAGTGATATAAAAGCTTTTGATTTGATTTATTATGAAAATGGATTTATATTAAGAAGACCAAATGATTATCAAACTTTTACATTATCAGAGTTTGTAGAACAAAGGAAAATGACTAAAATATTTAGAGAAACTGAAAAGTGGCTAGATATCTTAGAGGTGGGAAATGTTGGGGCGCTGAATGATAAGATTGATAAAGGCGAATTAATTAATTTAGTAATGATTTCTGAAGCTTTACATGAAAAGAAAATTGCAGAAATTGCAGATAAAATTAGTTCAAAAAATGAGGTTAAATTAATATTAATAGCAGGGCCAAGTTCTTCAGGAAAAACAACATTTGCTAATAGATTAGGAATTCAATTAAGAGTTAATGGTATTACACCAGTTCCAATATCTTTAGATGATTATTTTGTAAATAGAGATCAAACACCAGTAGATGAAAATGGAGAATATGATTTTGAAACTATTGGTTCAGTAGATACAGAATTATTTAATAAACATTTAAATTTAATACTACAAGGTGAAGAAGTTGAAATACCGGAGTTTAACTTTATAAAAGGAGAGAGAGAATGGTTAGGTAAGAAAGTTAAATTACCGGCCAATGGAGTTATAATAGTAGAAGGAATTCATGGATTAAATCCTATATTAACATCTCATATTGATGAAAAATATAAATTTAGAATCTATATTTCAGCATTAACTCAATTAAATTTAGATAATCACAATAGAATAACTACTACTGATGTAAGAAAAATTAGAAGAATTGTAAGAGATCAATTATCAAGAGGTCATGGGTCAGAAGATACTTTAAAGATGTGGCATAAGATAAAAAGAGGTGAGCAAAAAAATATTTTCGTTTACCAAGAGGAAGCAGATGTAATGTTCAATTCTACTTTAGTTTATGAGCTATGTGTATTAAAGAAATATGCACTTCAAGAGCTTGATAAAATTAAAGAAGATAGTATAGTTTATAATGAAGCTAAAAGATTAAAGGGATTGTTAAGCTTCTTTAGAGAAATTGATAAAGATATAGTTCCACAAAACTCAATTTTAAGAGAATTTATTGGAGGAAGCATTTTTTATAAATATTAAAATATTCATGTAAATGATTAGAAATATTGCGAAGCAATATTCTTAATTAAGAAATTAAGTTTTTGAACAACACTTAGCTAGTTTAAACAATTAAGAGTTGCTTTTGGCAACATTAAGATACTTCGGCTAATCAAGGGAAAAATAAGTTGTAAACTTATTTTCCTTTTAATTTCTTAATGTTTGCTTCAGCAAACTCTTAATTCATTAAAACTAGCCAAGCTAAGTTTAAATATTAATTTTTTAATTATAAATTGCGTCGCAATTTAGTTACTTAAGATAATAAATTTGGAGGTTACATAATGAAGAGTGTAGGTGTTTTTGACATATTAGGGCCTATAATGGTTGGTCCATCATCATCTCATACAGCAGGAGCTGCAAGGCTTGGAAAGGTTGCAAGAGCTGTTGCTGGGGGAGATATAGATGATGTAACATTTTATTTGCATGGATCATTCGCTAAAACATATAAAGGTCATGGGACTGATAGAGCATTAGTTGCTGGAATTTTAGGAATGGAACCAAGTGATTTAAGACTTAGAGATTCTTTAGAGATAGCTAAAGAAATGGGATTAAAAATAAGATTTAGAGAAGCAGATTTAGGAGATGTTCATCCTAATACTGTTGAATTTGTTATAAAGGGAAAAGAAGGTACATATGAACTTATAGGTTCATCTATTGGAGGAGGAAGCATAGAGGTTACTTCTGTTAATGGAAATTCAGTTAACTTTACTGGAGCTTATCCTACTATTATTGTTTCAAATAAGGATGTTCCAGGAGTATTATCTAAAGTGTCATCAATACTTTATGATAATGATATAAATATTGCTTTTATGAAGGTATTTAGAAATCAAAAAGGTAGAGATGCAACAATGGTATTTGAAGTTGATCATGAAGTTACTGCAGAAATAATAGGTAATGTTAAAGCAATTGAAGGTATAAATAAAGTAATAATGATTAATCCAATTAAGGACGGTGAATAGTATGCTAGCAAGATCTGGTGAAGAGTTATTAAGAATATGTGAAGAGGAAAATATATCTTTAAGTGAATATGCTATAAGAATTGAAATGGAAGATAAGGGATTATCTAGAGAAGAAGTATATGAAAAGATGGCTAAAAATTTAAAGGTAATGAAGGATGGAGCTACTGAAGGTAGAGAAAAAGAAGTATATTCATTAAGTGGTCTTATTGGTGGAGATGGATATAAGATTCAAAAGTATTTAGAAAAAGGAGATACTTTAACTGGAGATGTAACTGTAAAAGCTATGGCAATGGCATTATCATCATCAGAAGTTAATGCAGGTATGGGAAGAATAGTAGCATGTCCAACAGCGGGATCTTGTGGAATATTACCAGCTGTAATTTTATCTGCAGGTGAGAAGTTAGGAAAAACGGATGAAGAACTTATAGATGCATTATTTACTTCAGCTGCAGTTGGAATGATAATTGGAATGAATGCAACTCTTTCTGGAGCAGAAGGTGGATGTCAAGCTGAATGTGGTTCTGCAGCAGCTATGGGATCAGCAGCAGTTGTTGAAATGATGGGTGGAACTCCTAGAATGAGTTTAGATGCAGCGGCTATAGTTATTAAAAATGTACTTGGACTTGTTTGTGATCCAGTAGCAGGTCTTGTTGAAATACCATGTGCAAAAAGAAATGCAGCAGGAGCTATAAGTGCACTTTGCACAGCAGATATGGTTATGGCTGGAGTATCTAGTAAAATACCATTTGATGATACTGTATCAGCTATGTACAAGGTAGGAAAGAGTCTTCCATCAGCACTTAGAGAAACAGCTATGGGTGGAGTTGCAGTAACAAAAGCAGGACTTGAGCTTCGTAAAAAGGTCTTTGGCGAAGAGTAGAATAAAATTGCGCATTACATGGGGCGAAAAAATGAAATATTTATTTTCCGGAAACGGTGAAATTTTCGCCTAGAATTTATATAATTGATTCCGTAAAGTTTGCTAAAGTTTTTGAACTCGTTATCACTCAAACAGTAAAAACTTCTTAACGCAAACTTTACTACATCAATTATTAAATTCTACGGCTCAATTTCAATGCTTCCCTCCAAATTAATATTTCATTTTTTCTTTCTCAATGTATCTGCTTATTAGCGACACCTTTATAGTTAATGTTTTGTGCTATAAATTTTTCTGATATGATAGTTAATTTTTATATTAATATTCTTAGTTTATTTTAAAATATATATTTAGAAGTTAACAATTTATTATATAAAATATAGCAGAAGTAGTTAACTATCAAGGGGATTACGTAGAAAATTGTACCTTTTAGCTTAAAAGCCAGTGATAAAGAAAAATTAATGATATTACCGGAAGAAATATTGTAAATGAGTTTTAGAATTTAATCTTTCTTGGAGTAAAAACTGCGTTAAGAAGCTGAGGGAACGAAGTGACTTTCGAAGCTTTAGCAGTTTTTATGGAAAGAAAGATATAAATTCTTAACGAAATTTACACAATTTCTGTAGGGAATATCATTAATTTTCGTCATCACGGCATTTAAGCTCTAACGAACAATTTAGTTAAATTGTTCATCAATCATTATAGTAATTTAGTTATAAAAAATATTACTAGAAATTTGATTTCTAGTAATATTTTTTTTATAAATTTATTTTTATACAATAAAAAATAGTTTAAGAAATTTTTAAGAAAACTTTAATGGAAAAGAAAAGATAATTAGTGAAGAATAAGGTAGAATATGATAGGATAATATACAAGATAAAATAATGGAAAAAATGGGGGATAATGAATGAAAGTAAAAAATATAAAATTACTTAGTGTTATTTTATTAGTTTTTATATTTAATTTAATTGCACCAAATATGAAGATAAATGCAAGTAAAAATGATTCTAAGTATGACTTAACTATAAGTTATGGTATAGATGGTAAATATAAAGCTCTAAAATATATGCCAGTTACTGTACAAATAAATAATTTAGAAAAAGACTTTAATGGAGAAGTAGAGGTAAGAGTTACAAGTGATTCTAGTGGTGGTTATAATGCTTATTCCAAAGAAGTAAGTGCAAGTAAAGGAGAAAACATAAGTGTAACAATACCAGTAAAATTTTTAGAAGGAAATAGTAATGGAGCTGTTTGTATAATAGAAAATGGAAAAGTACTATATGAAAAAAAGTTACTAATTTCATCAGGAAGAGTTAATGAAGGAAATGCATTTACTGGTTTATTAACAGATGATCCTACAGCATTAGGATACCTAGGAAATATAACATATTTTGATTCTAATTATTCAAATACAGGAAAAATGAATTGTGTTAATCTAACTGAAGATATGTTAGATGAAAATGGGTTAAACATAGAGGGATTAGATGTAATAATAATCAATAATTATAATATGGCTAATTTAAATGATAAGCAGTATAAGTCATTAAATAATTGGGTTAATTCAGGTGGAACATTACTAATAGGTGCAGGTGCTAATGAAAACAAAACAATTAATAATATAAATAAAAGTTTTTTAAATATAACTTCAAATGGAACTAGGGAGCAAAATGTTAAAACTGGTTCAGAAAGCTTAAATTTAATATTATCACAAATTACTTTAGAGGATTCAGTAGTTACAGTTAATAGCAATGAAAATGAATTAGTATATTCTTTAGATAGAGGAGAAGGTAAGATTTTAATAACTGCCTTTGATTTAGGATTAGAACCATTTATTTCATATAATGATGCAGCTATTATGTTACAAAATATGTTAATAGAAACCTTTGACAAAATATATGAAGAAAATTATCAAGGTGGATATTATTCAGGAACATATGAAATAAGTAATATATTAGATAGTATTCCAGTAGAGAGTACAGTAGGGACATTAACTTTAGGAATAGTACTTGGAGTTTATGCGATTTTAGTTGGAATAGTTATATATCTTATATTAAAGAAAATGAAGAAAAGAGATTTAACATGGGTGCTTATACCTGCAACTGCAGTTGTGTTCACAGTAATGATTTATTTATTAGGCAGTAAAATGAAAATAAAAGATGTAATAGTAAATAGTGCAAATATTATATCTGTTGATGAAGATGGAAGAGGTCAAATAAATAGCTATATAGGTATAGCAAGTAAAAATAAAGAAAATATAAAAATAGAAAAAGAAGAAGATTTAAAAATGAAATACTTGTCTGATGATTACTACTATTATGGTGATACAAATTACGATGCTAAAACTTTAAGAGTTAAAACAACATATACAAATGATAATTCTTATTTTACAGTTGCTAATAATAATGTGGCAGAAGTGAATAAATTTGAAATATCAGGAAAAGAAATTGTAATGCCTAAATTAGAAAATACTTTAAAAATTAAGAATGGAAATTTAGAAGGGACTATTAAAAATAACCTAGATGCAGATATTAAAAAGCTTGTAATAGTTTCAGGAAAAACAGTTTGGGATTTAGGACAAGTAGCTGAAGGTGAAGAAATTTCAATTGCTGATTTAAGAAGTAAGAGTTCTTCTGGACTTCAAGGTTATGCAAATTCTTTAAATGATGAATATTATCAATCAAGATGGAATGATGAAATAGATTCAAAAGATCCTAAGTTTAAAAATATACAAAGATATGTATCTTTACTTAATTTATTAGGATATACAGACTATTTAGGAACTACAACAAAAATTATTGCAATTACAGACTTACCAGTAGATTATAGTTTAAATTTAGAAAGTAAATCAATTTCAAATTACAATTTAACAGCAGTAATACAAGAAGCAAATATAGACTTTAAAGATGAAAGTGGAAATATTAGTTTCCCAGAAGGATACTTTAGCTATACAGTAAGTGAATTAGATAATAGAGTAGATTATGATTATTATAACGGTTATATTTATGGTGAAGGTGAAATTGTATTAGATTATAAAATTGATGATAATGTAGATATAAAAGAAATAAATATTGAGGCATTTACAGACCAGTGGGGTTATCAATATGGACTTAATGGAGAGTACTATATTTACAATTATAATACTAATCAATATGAAGAGTTTAAATTAACATTAGGAAGCTATAGAGTAATTAATGATGGAAGCTATAGTTTAGATAACATAATAAAAATAAAAGTTGTAGCTAGCGAGAATAGAGATAATGCAGCTCCAAAATTAGGGATAAAAGGGGTGGAGAAATAGTGTTAGTTATAAAAAATCTTGAAAAATCATATGGAAATTTTAAAGCAGTAAAGGGATTAAATTTAGAAATAAAAAAAGGTGAAATATTTGGGTTTATAGGTCCAAATGGTGCTGGAAAAAGTACAACAATGAAAATTATTTCTGGACTTTTATCACCAGATAGTGGAGAAGTTTATGTAGATGGAATAGATGCTATAAAAAACAATAGGACCTTAAAAGATAAAATTGGATATATGCCAGACTTCTTTGGAGTTTATGATAACTTAAAAGCAATTGAATATTTAGAGTTTTATGCTTCAATATATGGAATTGTAGGAAAAGAAGCTAGAGATTTATCTATGGATTTACTTAGATTAGTTAATTTAGAAGATAAATATGATGCATATGTTGATGGTTTATCAAGAGGGATGAAACAAAGATTATGTTTAGCAAGATGTCTTGTTCATAATCCTGATCTTTTAATTTTAGATGAGCCAGCTTCAGGAATGGACCCTAGAGCTAGGTATGAAATGAAGGGAATACTAAGAAACTTAAAGGAAATGGGAAAAACAATTATAGTTTCTTCACATATATTACCTGAACTTGGAGAAGTATGTACTAATATAGGTATTATTAAAAATGGAGTAATTGTGTGCCAAGGAACTGTAGATGAAATAATGACAAGAGCTGCAGGGGCATCACCTATAGTATTTACAGTATTAACAAAGGAAGAAGAAGCAATTAAATTGTTAAAAGAGTTACCATATGTAGATAATATAAAAATTGATGGAAGTAAAATTACAGCTAATGTTAGAGGTAATGATGAAGATGTAGCAAATCTTTTAAAATATTTAGTATTAAAAGATATTCCAGTGTTAAATTACAGCAGGGCTGTTGGAAACTTAGAAGATGTATTTATTCAAATTACAGCAGATAGTGATGAAGAGGAGGCGTAAAAATGAGAGTGAATCCAGTTTTAAGAAATGAAAGCAAAATATCGGTTAGAAGTATTAAGTTTACTTTGATGATATTTGCTTATATAGCAGTTTTATCAGTAGCAGTAATGATTTACTATAGTTCAGTAAATGAAGCAATCTTTTCAAATGGATTATATTTAGAGTCATCAAAACTATTCTATGTTGTAATGGCAATAGGTCAAGCTATATTACTACTTTTTATAGTTCCAGCATTAAGTTCAACGGCAATATGTTCTGAAAGAGAAAAGCAAACTTTAGATATATTATTATCATCAAAGTTAACACCATTACAGATAATTATAGGAAAAGTTTCGGCTTCATCACTTAGAGTAATTATACTTATAATTTCAACAATGCCTCTTTATGCAATTGGAGCCTTAATTGGTGTAGTTAAGATAAGTAATATTTTATCACTTATAGTATTTTTCATTGTTAACACAATATTTGTAAGCTCTATAGGTGTTTTTATATCAACATGTGCTAAAACTTCAAAAGTATCCACTACACTTTCTTATGCGGTAGTACTAGCTATTTATATGGGGATAATTGTTATTACCTGGGCAATTCTTATTATAACTATTTATAACAAAGATATGAGTGGTACTGCTTTAACAACAATGCCTAAGGCATCACCTATAGTTTACTTAAGTCCAGTAGTAGGTTTTGTAAGCTTATTATTAAATCAAGTTGGGTTAGGTTTAGAGTTTAGTAGTATATTTTCAGAGTTTGGAATAAGCATGTATTCTGAATATATTTCAATAGTAATACAATTAGTACTTTCAGGATTATTTATATATTTAGCCTCAGTTAAACTTAATCCATTAAATAAGAGAAGTAGGTTTAAATCTAAAAAAGTAAAGGAGTAGGGAGATGAATTCTTTAGATAAAGCTATATTAGAGTTTATAAATAAAGCTTCTAAAAGAATTAAGGCAAACTTCTTATTAAATTTAAGCATAGTGGGATTAAAGCTTCTACTATGCTTAATCTTTAGTTTGCTATTAATATCACTTTTTATAACAATTCCTTATATTGAGGAAATTTGTATAGCAGTATTAGTAATAGGATTAATAATTATTTTAGTTTATGGTTTTATAAAAGCCCCTAAAAAAGATAAGGTTGCTCTTATGGTAGATTCTAAAGGGTTAGATGAAAGACTTATTACATCATTAGAACTTATAGGATGTGAGGATAATATATCAATAGCTCAAAAGAAAGATACAGTAGAGAGTATTAAAAAGTTTGATATTAAAAAAATAAAAATTAGTATAGATAAGAAGCAAAGTTTATTATCTTTAGGTTTAATAATAATGTGTATTTTAATATTGTTTGTACCTAGTACAGCAAGAAAGGAAGCACAAAAAATAAGAGACTTTGATAAATATCAAAAATCAGTAATAGAAAAGGTTGAAAAAGAAAAGAAGGAAATAGAAAAGTCAGACGATTTATCAGCTGAGGAAAAAGAAGAAGTTAAAAAACTTTTAGAAGATACAGTAAAAGAATTAAAAGAAAGTGAAAAAAAATCTGAAGTAAATAAGACTTTAGAACGTTTAGAGAAAAAGTTAGAAGATAAAAAGGAGAAGTTATCATCAGAGAAATCTAAAGAAGCATTAGAAAACTCTAAAAAGAAATTATTAGATGACTTTAATAAGGAAAAAGAAGCTGAAGCTAAAAAGGATGTAAATAAGTTAGTAAATGAGTTAATGGAAAAACAACAAAGTAAACCTTTAGCAGAAGCTATGTTAAGCGGAGATCAAGAAGCTATAAATAAAGAATTAGCAGAGATTCAAAATAAGTTAGGAAGTATGAGTAGCTCAGAATTAAGTCAGTTATCAGAATCCTTAAAGAATGCTGCTTTAGAAATGAGTGATGAAGAATTAGCAGAAGCTTTAAAAAATGCATCAAATTCAGTATTGAACAAAAAACTAGATGCTGCAAGCCTATCATCAGCAATTTCAAAGTCAATAAATAATAGTAATGGACAAAATAATAATTCAAACCAACAATCATCTGGAAGTGGACAAAATCAGCAACAAAATTCGAATAGTGGACAAGGCCAAGGAAGTTCAGGAACGGGGAGCTCAGGTTCTGGTTCAGGTTCAGGGCCTGGATGGAATACTGGTAGTACTGTAGGTAAAGAAAATGATTTAGAAAATTCTCCAGGAGAGCAAATATATATTCCAGGAAGAAATGAAGGTAGTGATGAAAATCTTACTGGTAATAAAAATGATAATGGAAATTCACAAGAAATAGAAAGTCAAAATGGACTTAACATAGGTGGAGAAAAAGTAGATTATGATAAGGTAATTGGAGATTATAGCAATAGTGCATTAGAAGGTGCTAATAATAGCAATTTACCACAAAGTTTAAAAGATCTTATAAAAAACTATTTCGAAGGATTAAATTAAAAAAGTATTGAAGAAATTACTGAAAAAATTATGAGGTGATAAAGATGGAAATTAATGAACAATCAATTATAGAAGTTTCAAAGAAGATAAAAAGATGTGAAGAAGAAATAAGCAAAGGCATAATTGGTCAAAAAGATACAATTAGAAATGTTTTAATAGCTATTTTTGCAGAAGGAAATGTACTTTTAGAAGGTATGCCAGGTATGGGTAAAACTCAATTAGTTAAAACAATAGGAAAGGTATTAGATTTAAATTTTTCTAGAATTCAATTTACTCCTGATTTAATGCCTGCAGATGTTGTAGGAACTAATATTGTAGTAAAGGAAAATGATAATACAGTATTTAAATTTGAAAAAGGACCTGTATTTACAAATCTTTTATTAGCAGATGAAATTAATAGAGCTACTCCTAAAACTCAATCTGCACTTTTAGAAGCAATGGGAGAAAAAACAGTAACTGTAGGTAAAACAACATATGAAATGCCAAAGCCATTTATGGTATTAGCTACTCAAAACCCTATAGAGCAAGAAGGTACTTATCCTCTTCCAGAAGCTCAGCTTGATAGATTTTTATTTAAACTTAATGTAGAATTTCCTACTTTAGATGAATTAAAAGAAATTATGGATTTAACATTAACTAATAAAAGCATTGAGCTTACCAATGTTTTAGAAGGAAATGAAATAGTAGAACTTAGAAATATTATTAAGGAAATTAAAATTGCAGAACCAGTAAAAGAATATGCCTTAAAGTTAATACTTGCAACACATCCAGAACTAGAAAATGGAGCTGATATAGCTAAAAGGTATGTAGAAGCAGGAGCAGGTCCAAGAGCTGCACAAGGTATTATTGCTGGGGCAAAGGTAAGAGCAGTTATGGAAGGAAGATTAAATGTATCTTTTGAAGATATAAAAGAGCTTGCATACCCAGTATTAAGACACAGAATTATATTAAACTTTGATGCTATAACTGAAGGATTAAATGAAGAAGCTATAATTTCTAAAATTTTAGAAGACTTAAAGGTAGTGTAAAAAATGAGTGAAAAGATGTTTAATGAAGACTTCTTTAAAAAGCTAAATAAAATTAATATGTATATAAATTTTAAGCTTAGTGGAGGTACTCAAGGAGGAAGAAAATCAAAAGCAAAAGGTGTATCAGTAGAGTTTTCAGACTATAGAGAATATGCACCAGGTGATGATTTTAGAAGAATAGATTGGAATGCTTATGGAAGATTTGATAAATTTTTCATAAAAGTATTTATGGAAGAAAGAGAAGGTGTATTTAACTTTTTTATTGATAAAAGCAAATCTATGGATTATGGGAAAGATAATAAAAAAGATACAGCTTTAAAAATAGTGGCAGCTTTAAGTTATATTGCTTTAAATAATTTAGATAGAGTAAATATAAGTACAATGAATAATGGAGTAATAGAAAATTTAAAGACTGGTACTGGTAATAGAGGTTTTCAAAAAATATTAAGAGATTTAGAAAATATAACTTTTGATGGAACAACAGATTTAAGTGAAAGTATAAAGAAAAGACCTTTAAATTTAAGAGGAATATCTATTGTAGTATCAGATTTTTTAAATAATTCAGGATTAGAAAGTTTAGAAGCTGGGTTAAAATATTTAGCTTATAAAAAGCAAGAAATAATTTTAGTGCAAGTATTATGTGAAGAGGAAATAAATCCAGAGTTTAATAATGAAATAACTTTAATTGATAGTGAAACTGGAGAAAATATAAAGCTTAGTGTTACACCATCATTAATAAAGGATTATAAAGAAACATTAAAAAAATATAATGACAGTATTGAAGCTTTAGCAAGAAAGTATGGTGGAAAGCTTATAACTGTTAATTCATCTATGAATATAGAAGAAATAATATTAAATGAATTTAGTAAAAGAAAAGTATTGTATTAGGGGGGAAGAATATGGGCTTTACTAATTTATGGCCGTTATTTTTACTATTAACTATTCCTCCAGTAATAATGCTTTACATATTAAAGCGTAAATATAAAGAAGAAGTTATATCTTCATCTTTATTATGGAAGGAAGTATATAAAAATACTAGAGCCAATGCACCCTGGGAAAAGTTTAAAAAGAATATAATGCTGTTACTACAGATTATAATTATTCTAAGTGTTATTTTAGCTCTTATGAGCCCTTTTATTAGTATAGGAGGAAAGAGCTATAAAAATGTAATAATGGTAATAGATAATACTGCTAGTATGAATACCATATATGATGATAGCAAGAGTAGATTAGAGCAAGGGAAAACACTTGCTAAAGAGTATTTAAATAGTACTAAGGAAGGTACAAATACTTATATTATTTCTTATGATGGGACTTCAAATTTACTTTTAAATGGAGATTTTAATAAGTCTAATGCATCTTCTATTATTGATAAAATAAGTACAAGTTATGGCAGTGGTGATATAAGTGATGTAGTGTCATTTGTTAAAGCTATAGGTGATGGAATTGGAGAAGAGTATGAAGCATTAATTTTTACTGATAAACAAGTGGCTATTTCAGATATAAATGGGAGAATAGTTTATTTAGGTAATAGTGGATTAAATGCTTCTGTAGATAATGTTTCTCATAAATTTGTAGATGATAAAGTTAAAGTTATAGCTAATGTAACTAATAATGGAGATAGCTTATATGAAGGAGATTTCTCTTTATATAATGGTGAAGAATTAGTAGCAGTAGAAGGAGTAACACTACAAGTTGGAGAAAGCAAAACTTTATCTTTCCAGTTAGATTCTTTAAATTCTGATTATTTAAAAGGTGAATTATCAAGAAAAGATATATTAATAGAAGATAATACTTATTATCATGTTGTTAACGAAAATAAAGTGAAGAAAATATTATTAGTTACAGATGAAAATGTATTTTTAGAAAAGGCTTTTGGAATTATTGAAAATACAGAAGTTTATAAAACTAATGATGTATCTAATATAACAGATAATGATGAGTATGATCTTTATGTATTTGATAATAAAATGCCAGAAGTTATGCCAAGGAAGGGTAGTATATTATTTATAAATCCTAATTCAAATGAATTCTTTAATGTATTAGAAGGAGGAGAAATAGGTCAGGCTACAGCTGTTAAAGGATCAGTTTCTAGTTATTTAGAAGATACACAATTTACATTGTCAGAATATAACATAATAGAAACGCCGTATTATGGTACTAATATACTTACTATAGATGATAATTCTATTGGATTTAAAGGTGAAATAAATGATAGAAAAATAGCAGCATTATCTTTTGATTTACATTCAACTGATTTTGCTCTTAAGAAGGAATTCCCAATTCTTATATATGAACTTGGAGAAGAATTAATTTCTACTGGAATGGTGTATAGTAATAACTTTAAAGCTGGAGAAAAAATAGTAGTTAAATCTTCGGACTTTGAAAGTGAAATAAATGTAACTTATCCTACTGGAGATATTAAAGGCTTAAAATCAGGTGAAGAAGTAAATGGGGAATTAGCTTTAGGTATATATAAAATAAATCAAAATGATAATAATGAAAGTTTTTCGGTAAACTTCCCAACTTCAAGTGAAAGTGATACTTCAGTAGAAACAATTGGAGAAAATGATAATATAGTTCATGGTAAAAGCAATTTAAAAAGTGGATTTAATTTAACACCAATATTTATATTATTAGCTATGTTAGTAGTTGCTTTTGAATGGGTATTATACAAGAAAGGTAATTAGGAGGAGATAATAAATGAAATTAGATATAGGAAATTTATACTTTTTAATATTAATTCCAATACTTATCTTCTTTGTTTACTATAGTGTGAAAAAGTTTAGAAGTAGCAGCAAAAACGATACTTTAATATTAATAAGTAGAATAGTAATTTTTACTTTATTATTACTATCATTTGCAAATATAACAATAAGTATTAAGGGAAAAAATATTTCAACAGTATTTTTATTAGATGTATCAGAAAGTATTAGTTCTTTTAAAGATAGTGGGGAAAGTTTTATAAATAGTGCATTAGAAATAATGCCTAAAGGAAATAAAGCTGGAGTAATATTATTTGGTGATAATGCAAAAGTAGATAAGATTATAGATAACAAAGCTTCCTATAAGAGCTTAAATTCAAGTCCAGTTTCTACAGCAACTAATATTCAAAGTGCAGTAGAAACAGCAATAACATTATTTGAGGATGGTACATCTAAAAGGATAGTTCTTATAACTGATGGGGAAGAAAATAAAGGTGATATATTAAAGTCAATTCCATTAATTAATGCAGAAAATATAGATTTAAAAGTATATAAGGTTAGTGGAGAAAGTGGTAATGAAATTTATGTGGACAATGTAACTATTCCAGATAATATTGCCATTGGAGAAGAATTTTCTGTACAAATAGATTTACAATCTAATTATTCTACATCAGCAAAACTTACTCTTTTTAGTGGAAGAGAAAAGGTTGGAGAACAATTAGTTGAAGTAAAGAAAGGTAGCAATTCATTTGTATTTAGAGATGTTCAAAATAGCGGAGGTTTTAAAAGTTATAGAGTTACAGTAGAAGCAGAGGGGGATACTAATAAGGTAAATAACGAATATAGTGCTTATACTAATGTAGTTGATAAACCTAATATTTTAATAATAAATGGAGTAAAAGGTGATGCAACAGATCTAGAAGAAATATTAAAAAATGGTGGAGCTAATATAAAAACTATTTCTCCAAATTCATCACCAAGTACATTAAATGAACTTTTAGAATATAAAGCAATAGTTTTAAACAATGTTTATAAAGATGATTTAACCAATGGATTTATGGACAACATAGAAAGTTATGTTAAAGATTATGGCGGTGGAGTTGTAACTTTTGGAGGAGAAGATTCTTATGCTCTTGGAGGTTATAAGGATACAGCATTAGAAGCTATACTTCCTGTAAATATGGATAAGAAGGGTAAAAATGAGGTTCCTTCTATAAGTATTAATTTAATTATAGACAAGTCTGGAAGTATGAGTGCAGAAGGTGGAGGAGTTAGTAAATTAACTCTTGCAAAGGAAGCTGCAATGAAGGCAGTGGATAATTTAAGGGAAATAGATGATATATCTGTAATAGCTTTTGATGATACTTTTGATGTTGTAGTTCCAACTCAAAAGGTTACTGATAAGGATTATATAAAGGAGCTTATATCAGGAATACAAATAAGAGGTGGAACATCAATATATCCTGCACTTGAAAAGGGATATAATCTTCAATTAGAAAGTGATGCAAAAATAAAGCATACTATTTTACTAACTGATGGACAAGATTCAATTCCTTATTCAACATATGAAGAACTTTTAAGTAAATTTAATAATGAAAATATAACATTATCAACGGTTGCAGTAGGAAATGATTCTAATTCAAATCTTTTAAGTGATCTAGCAACAGCCGGAAATGGTAGAAGCTATTATACTGATATTTATACAGATATTCCAAGAATATTTGCTCAAGAGGTTTTAATGTCTGTAGGAACTTATATAATAAACGAAGAATTTACTCCAAGTATAGTAAGTAATCATGAAGTATTAGCAGGAGTACAAACTTCAGAAGGTATTCCTTCATTGCTTGGATATATAGGCACATCTTTAAAGGATGATGCAATTGAAATATTAAGTTCTAATAGAGATGAGCCAATACTTGCAGTAAGACAATATGGAATAGGGAAAACTGTAAGCTTTACAAGTGATATTGATGGAAGCTTTAGTAAAAATTATTTAACTTGGGAATATGGACCTCAATTAATTAAAAATATAGTTTATTATGCAATACCATCTTATGGTGAAGAGGGACATTTATCTATAACTCAAGATGGCAATGAAGCTAAGGTTGAGTACTATAATGATAATGTTGATTCTAACACTAAAGTAACAGGTGTTTATAATGGAGAGGATGGTACACAAGGAGAGTTTACATTAACTCAAAGTGAACCAGGGAAATTTGAAGCTAATGTTCCACTAAGTGAGTTAGGATTTTATAATTTTAACATTAGACAACAAGATGGAGAAAATATAACTAGTACTTATAAAGGGGCCTTTGCACTTAAATATTCTGATGAATATAAGTTTAATACTAATTCAGTTAAGTTAGATTCTCTTGTAAGTGAAACTGATGGATCTTTTATAAATAAGCCTGAAGAAGTTTTTGAAGGAAAACTTGAAAAGGAATATAAGAAGATTAATTTAACTAATTTACTTCTTATATTAGCATTAATATTATTCTTATTTGATATAGCTTATAGAAGATTGAATTTAGATTTTTCTAAGTATATTAAGATTGGTATTAGAAATAAGAAAAAGAAAACTAATGAAAAGAATTTTGTGAAGAAAGAATTAGCAGTAGAAAAAGAAGTTGATAATGCAAGAACTACTGAGAAATCAAGTGATTCTTTAAAAGATGAAGTTAAGAAAAAAGAGAAAAAGAGTAAGCTTAAAAAAGAGAAGAGGGTAGAGAAATCAAGATCTCAAACTCTTGACACTAATGCATTGCTTAAAAAGAAAAAGGATAGAAATGGGGTATAATTAATACCACAGAGATAAGAAAAAATTCATTTCCTCTGGGAAAAAACTGCTGCAAAGTATATGATTTTGCTGCAGTTTTTTTATTGAGTTATTTATTTTCTAGATAAAATCTTAAAAGGAAGTAAAAGTTTTTTGTAAATATTGAATAATTATTATATTTGTTATATATTATATATAACAAATATAATAAAGGAGGGGAAATATGTTCTTAGTATTAGAATTTGATAGTGAAGTTCCGATTTATTTGCAGATAAGAAATAAGATAGTTGAAGGAATAGCTAATGGAGAATTGATAGATGGTCAAAAGCTTCCATCAGTAAGGGAAATGGCTTCTGGAACAGAGGTAAATCTTCATACAGTAAATAAGGCTTATAACTTATTAAAGGATGAAGGATTTGTTACAGTAGATAGGCGTAAAGGCGTATTGATAAAAGTAAAAGAAGCTAAAGATGATGAGATATTCATGGGAAAATATAAGGAAAAAATAAGAGAGATAATTTTAGAAGGTAAGGCAAAAGCTCTTAATAAAGAAGAAATACTAGATTTAGTAAAGAGTGTATTAGATATATTATAAGGGGGAAATGGTAATGGAGAGGATTTTAATGCTAATAGTATTAACATTAGTTATAATAGTGCAATTTTATACAATAAGTATATTGCCTATTAAAGGAAATAAACAATTACTTTTAGGATGTGTTGTTACTGAAGAAATAAGAAATAATATTGAAACAAAAGAATTAATTAAAAGATTTAAGATAATTAATATAATTATTATGATAGTTTCAGAAGTCATTCTAATTTTAGGGTGTTTAAGGAATAGTGAATTAATAATGACTATAGCAATATTTTTTGCAATAATTGTTTCTAGTATATCTTATGGAGTTCATAATACTAAAATGAGAAAGATAAAAAGTATAATGGGCGGATTAAAAAGTAAAAAGCAAGTAACTGTTTTTGAAATAGAAAAAATAAAGTTTAATAAAAGAAATATTATTATAGATATAGTTTTAGCATTAGTATTTATACTGGGAAATATATATTTTACTGTATCAAAATATGATTTATTACCTAATAAAATTGCTACTAATTTTGATATTATGGGAAATGCAACCTATTATTCAGAAAAGAATATAGGAACTTTTTTATCATTAATTATTTCAATTGTTTTTATATCAGTAATATTTATATTTGCTGAATATATAATAAGAAGTACTAAATTAAGAATTGACCCTAGAAATGTTGAAAGGTCTAGGGAAGGAAATATTAAATATAGAAATCTTCTATCCAATACTATGATTTGGGCAGAAATAGTTAGTTTATTATTATTAACAATAGGAAATTTGGTTTTATTACAAGTTATAGATATGAATATTATTATAGTAAGCATTAATTTAATATGTATGATTTTACTAATTGGAGTTTTAGTAATATTTATTATAAAAGCTAATAAAATTAGATTTAATTATAAAATAGAAAAAGATACTGTTGTGCAAAAAGATGATGACGATAAATGGATATTTGGATTAATTTATTATAATAAGGAAGATCCTAGAGTAAATGTTGAAAAGAGATTTGGCATAGGGTATACAGTTAATGCAGGTACGCCAATAGGTATGGCAATATATATTGGAACAGTAATATTATTAATTGCAGTATTAGCATTATCTTCAGTGGCTAAATAGTTAAGACTTTGTAAGTGAGGTACAAATGAGAAAAGTAGTATTATATATTGCAAAAAATTTAGATGCATATATAGCAGATTCTATTAATTAGTACTAGAAATTATAATGGAATATTAGATTTACAGTATAGATGTAGAAAATCTAGTCATTAAAAATTTTAATAGAAAAACTGTTGCAAAGTTAAGAAATGCAACAGTTTTTCTGTTTTATTACTAAATTTTTTCATAAACATACTTATTAGCTAACTTTTTTGTGAGCAGCTTTAGCAGCTTCTTCTCTATGCTTTCTAGAATACCAATCTTCACAAATATTATCAAATTCTTCTTCACTTAAATCAGGTTTAGAAAGCATTGAAGTATAAGGTGCATATTTATTAGTAGTATTATAGAATTTATCAACTAAGATATGATCCTTCTTATATTCAAATTTGTAGTCTTGATGTTTGTCATAATTATAAATTGTCATAAAATCACTCTCTTTCATTTATTTTAATTTTTAATTATTGTAGACAATATTAAATAAGACTTATTTAAATATTAGACAATCATGATTTTTTGTACATCTCTTATTTCTTTGTACAAGTACATTATAGGCCTAAAGTCAATAAAGGTCAAAAATGTATTAGTGATAATGAAAGCTTGGTAGTGAGAAAATAAAAACTTTAATTTAGAAATAATTAAATTTTGGATAAACTATATGAAATTTAAGAAAAAATAATCTAATTTGAGAAAATTTACTTTAAGACAAAAAGTTTTTAATTTTTAAAATATACTAATATTGCATATAGGTATCTTTTAATATTTTAAAAACATAGGATAATATAAAATGATTATGGAGGAAAATTGAATGAAGAAAAAAAGAAAGAAGAAATGCAAAAATAATTGTAATTGCGATCCATTAGAAAATTTTCAGCTTCCTCCATGTGCTAAATTTTTAGGGAGTCCCAATCCCTTAGTTAGAGATGGTGAAATTATATATAGAAATCTGAATAGGTTATACTTCTTTTTAAGTTATAATTATTCAAGATTTAATAATCAAAGTTATAATCCTATAAATCCAGCAACTTTTAATGTAAATACAAATGCAAATTTACAAATAGATTTATATCATTTTATTATAGGTTTATATATTAATGAAGTAGAAAAGGGGAATATAAAGTTTGATAGTAGCGTAAAGATTCATGATGATGAAAATGCAGATGAATTTATAAAAGAAGTTATGGGTAATAACTATAATTTAAATAGTACTTTTGTTCCATCTTTAACATATGTAGTTTCAAATTCTAATGCAGTAATTTCACTTTTTACAGGAATTATAGATATAAGTATTACTAATTTTTATATTATTCTTATGCTAAGTAGGTTTAATACTGATTATGGATTATTATTTTCTGATAATGCTTATGTTACAAATGACTTTATTAATAGAACACTTGCTAATATTTATGTTGAATTTTATTGTTCACGTCCAGGTGGTAAAATGTAAGGTAGTTTTATATTTAAGTTTATAAAGAAGACTTATTATTAAGAAAAGTACTATTCATCTAATTAGGAATTTATAATTAATAAACTTGCTACTATAATTAATAAATATTAAAATAAAATTTGAAATATATTAAGAAAGTAATAAACATAAGATGTGAGGAAACGAAATGAAAATAAGAGTACCAGAATATTTTAAAGAATTTAAATGTATAGCATCAGAATGTGAAGATACATGTTGTGCTGGATGGGGTATTGTAATTGATGATGAAACTTACGATAAGTATCAAAAGGTAGATGGAGCATTTGGAGATAGATTAAAAAGTGAAATAGTACATGATGCTGGAGAAAATATATTTGTATTAAAGGGAAATGATTGTCCATTTTTAAATGAGAATAAGTTATGTGATATATATAATGAGCTTGGAGAAGGTGGACTATGTTATACATGTAGGCAGTATCCAAGATATTTAGAGGAGTTTGGAAGCTTACGTGAAATGGGAATTTCTTTATCATGTCCAGAGGCAGCTAGAATAATATTAAGAGATTCTAAAAAAGCAACTTTTGAATTAAGTGAAAATGATGAAGAAGTTACTGGATATAATGATATTAATGCTAAACTTTATATAGAGCTTATGCAATGTAGAAAAATAGTTTTAGATATTATTCAAAATAGAGATATTGATATAAATACAAGAGCTTCAGTAGTTCTTTCATTTACTAAAGAAATTCAAGATAAGATAGATGAAAATGAAATAGGTGATATTAAAGATATCAGAGAAAAGTATAGTAATAAAGGTTTTATAAAAGAACTTTTAGGTAGTTTAGAACAATATAAGAATAAGAAGAATGATAAGTATAACAATATGCATGAGTACTTTAATGTATTTAAAAATTTAAAGCATATAAATCCAAATGATCCTTTAGGGTTAGATGATGCAATAAGATATTTTTGGCAAAGTGAAGATGATAAGGAAATATATTTATCTAAGAATGATTCTTTTAATAAATATTATGAAGAATCAATGTACAAATTTGAACATATCTTAGTTTACTTTATATTTAGATATTTTATGAAAGCAGTTTTTGATTATGATGTATCTGCAAAGGTGAAAACTGCAATAGTAAGTTACTTAATGATTAAAGAATTATCTGTAGTAAGATTTACTGAAGAGGGAGATTTTACAGAGGAAGATATAGTTGATATAGCTCATACTTATTCAAAGGATATAGAGCATTTAGAAGAAAATATTGAAAGTTTAGCAGAAATCTTCGAAACTAATGAAGTTTTTGCTGTAGAAAAAATGATAATAACTTTAATGAATTAAAAAATATAATTAATTAATCATATATTGATGTAAAAAACTGGGTGCTCCTCCGGGGAACACCCATTTTTTTACATTGAATAAATTATTTTAATAGTTCAATTGCAATGATTATAAAAATTGAAAGAAATATTTCAAAAAATTAATAGTTTATTATTAAAATTTAAAAATAGAAATGTTCTTATAAATAAATTTATAATTTTATAAGGAAAAAGGTTGATAAATTAATAATCATATAGTAAAATAATACTAAATTATCTAAGGTTTTATAGATATGTAACGTAGGGGGGATAAAATGGAACAGAGAAAAGAAAACAATGTAATTGATTTACAGGAAAAGAAAAAAGTATCTTTGATCGAAAAAATAGGTAAGAAAATACCAGATCCAGTAATTATATTTGCTATGTTTTATGTTGTTGTTTTAGCTACAACTTTCTTCCTTGGAGGAAAAACATTCGATGTTATGAATGGGGATGGATCTTATACAACACATACTATTTTAAATATGTTTGATGCAGAAAATGTTCAATGGATATTTTCAAATGCATTACTTAACAACTGGTTAGCATATGGTGGAGGAGTACTAGGTACAATTCTTGTTGTTATGCTAGGAGTTGGTCTTGCAGAAGAATCAGGACTTTTATCTACATTAATTAAAAAAGTAGGATTAAAAGTTTCAGATAAAATGCTTCCAATAGTTTTAGTATTTTTAGGAATAATGAGTAGTATAGCTACTGATGCAGGTTATGTAATTTTAATACCTCTAGCAGGTCTTTTATATGCAGGGTTAAAGAAAAACCCACTTATTGGTATGGCTGCAGCTTTTGCAGGGGTTTCAGCAGGATTTAGTGCTAACTTAATACCAGCTACACCAATCGATATAATAATTGGTAACAATGCAAAGATATTTGCAGAAGGACAAGGAATTCCATTCACAAATGCTGCTGGACAAGCTTTAAATCCAGCTACTATGCATTATTACTTCGTAGTTGCTTCTACTTTTATGTTAGCAGCTATAGGTGCTTTTGTAACTATAAAGATAATCAAGCCAAGACTTGAAAAAGAAAGTTATGTAATTCCACAAGATATGAACTTAGATGATTTCACAGTTAAGCCTGTTGAAAATAAAGCTCTTAAGTTTGCAGGTTTAGGATTCTTAATTGCAGCTGCTTGTGTAGTAGGATTATATTTTGGACCATTAAAGACATTTATAGATCCAGAAACAGGTTCAAAAGTAACTCCATTTATGGATAATATTATATTAATAATAACATTCTTATTCTTTATGCCTGGTGTATTCTATGGTATAAAAGTTGGAAAGTTCAAAAATGCTAATGATGTAGTAAAAGGTATGTCTAAGCAAATGGGTTCTATGGGATCAGTACTTGTTTTAACATTCTTCTCATACAACTTCCTTGCATTATTAACTAAGAGTGGACTTGGAACTTATATTACTTACTTAGGTGGTAACTTATTAAAAGCTATGAATTTATCAGAATTCCCAATACTTTTAATAATAGGATTTATATTAATAACAGCTTTAATTAACTTATTTGTTGGTGGATTAACTTCAAAATGGATGTTACTTGGTCCAATATTCTTACCAATGTTATATCAAGTAAATTCAAATATGACACCAGAAGTTGTTGCTGCAGCTTACAGAGTTGCTGACTCATCAACTAACATAATAACTCCATTAATGTCTTATGCAGGTATTATCTTAGTATTTATGAGAAAGTACAAACCAGAATATACAATTGGTGATATGATAAGATTAATGATGCCTTATTCAATAAGCTTCTTAATTGGATGGACAGCTCTTTTATTAGGATTCTTCGCATTCGGAATACCATTTGGATTCTAATAAATAGAATATATAGAAATTCCTTAATAGTATTAAATTCTATTAGGGAATTTTTTTATTGTAAATAAAAAGTACTTAATATAATAAGACTTTGTGTTAATAAACTATTGAAATTTGATTTATAATAAACTTTGCATAGTTATTTTTTTATGTGCTAATATGTATGACATAAAAAAGATTTTTAAAGGAGTTTTAAAATGAATCAAGGTCAAGAAATGTTTTTCAACTTTATAATGCAAAATGTAGAAGAAAAAAATCAAGAAAAGGCTAAAGAATTATTAGCTGAAAGTTTTGGAAAACAAGCTGATGGAACATTTAATCAAGAATATATGATGTCTTTCATTCCAAGAATGTTAGAATTGATAAGGCCTGAAAGCGTTGAACAAGTAAAAAATATTATGATGAATCATAAGGCATAAATTGCATAAAAATAATGAAAATACCGTACTATCTACATTTGAATAGTACGGTATTTTTAATTAAGCATTTTTTAACCTTTTTAATACATTAGATTTTTCAAGTACAGCAGCTAAAACAACGGCTAACACTATTCCAACAATTGATTGAATAATATTACCAGGAACAGAAGCAATTGCACCTGCAAATCCGTACATTACAGTTTCAACTAAACAGTAACCAATGACTTGAAAAGTACATCCTATAATAGATCCAATAATCCAAGCAGATTTAGTTTTACCAATTAAATTTTCACCAATTGTAGCAATAATTAATACCATAATAGCCTTAATTAAAAATGTAGGAATAATATATTGCATATATCCACTTAATAAATCACATAATGCAGCACCTAAACCAGCAGCTAAAGCTCCCTTTTTCTTTCCTAAAATTAAAGCAGATATAATAACCATAGAATCACCTATGTGTGTATATCCATTTAATGAAGGGATTTTAATTAAATAAGTTGCCACAAAAATTAATGCAGCCATAATTGCAATTTTAGTTATATCTTTAGTACTAATATGTTTTCTCATTATAATATCCTCCAACAAAATTCCATATTAATAAAATACACTAATTATATAAAAAGTGCTAATGTATGGGTACAATGAAAAGGTATTGCTAGAAAATAAAAGAGTAGTGTATAATAGAAAAAATTAAACTAAAAGATAAAGGAGTGATAATATATGAGCGAAAATAATAATGTGAGATTAGGACTTATAGAGTTATATAAAAATAAAATAAGATTTTTAGGATTTACTCAAAAAGATTTAGATGAAAAATATAATAGCAGTTTCTTATCACAAGAAGAGTATGATACATTAACTACTTTTTATAATGAATATATAACAAATAATAAGTAATAAATAGTAAAAAGACATTTGCATATCTGTGAATGTCTTTTTTTATGATGAATTATTATTAAATATAGTATTAAATAAGATGAAATAGAGGATAGTTTAGTGTAAAATGGAAATACATGCTTTACAAAGGAAGGGATGGTAATGTGGATAGGGAGTTAAAATGAATTAATTATGTTAATAAATATAAAAATGAAAAAAGAAGATTGAAAATATTTTATTAACACAAAATATAGTTAAGAGTAGAATCGAAATCTTTAATATGCTAAAATAAGGAATTAAAAAACAAAATTATATTTATAAGAGGAGGGAAAATAAGTGAAATTAATATTAAGATACTTAAAAAATTACAAAGGTCTAATTTTATTAAACTTATTAGGAGTATTTGGTTTTGCGTTAGTAGAACTTGGTATACCTACAATAATGGCAGATGTAATAGATAAGGGAATAGCTTATAACGATATAGGTTACATAAAGAAAATGGGACTAGTAATTGTAGCAATTTCAATATTAGGTGCTATGGGGACTATACTTTTAGGATATACATCAGCAAAGATTTCAACAAAAGTTGTAAGAGATATAAGAAATGATATATTCAAGAAGGCACAGGAGTTTTCACATAGTGAATATGATAAGTTTGGCATATCTTCAATGATAACAAGAACAACAAATGATGCATTTCAAGTAATGCAATTTACAAATACAATATTAAGATTAGCAATGATATGTCCAGTAATGTTTTTTATAAGTCTAATTATGATATTAAAAACAAGCGGTAGATTATCAACAATATTAGTAGTTACATTACCTCTTATTGTATTAGGTGTATTTTTAATAGCTAAAACATCTCATCCATGGTCACAAACTCAACAAAAAAACTTAGATAGATTAAATAGAATATCAAGAGAAAATTTAACTGGAATAAGAGTTATAAGAGCTTTTGGAAATGATGAGTATGAAGGTAAAAGATTTAATAAAGCTAATAATCAATATGCAAGTATTTCAAAAAAGTTATTTAAATTAATGTCAATTGCCCAACCAACATTTTTCTTGCTACTTAACTTAGCAATAATAGTATTATTTTGGATAGCAAGTAGAATGATTAATGTAGGAACACTACAAATTGGACAATTAGTAGCATTTATAGAATATTTATTCCATGCAATGTTTTCATTAATGCTGTTTTCTAATGTATTTGTTATGTATCCAAAAGCACAAGTTTCAGCAGAAAGAATTGAAGAAATATTATATTCAGAACCATTAATTAAGGATCCGGAAAAAGGAGTTACAGAAACTAATAATGAAGGTACATTAGAGTTTGATGATGTTACTTTTACTTATCCAGATGGTGAGGAACCTGTAATAAAAAATGTTTCATTTAAAGCTAAAAAGGGAGAAACTATAGCATTTATAGGAAGTACAGGTAGTGGTAAATCTACCCTTATAAATCTTATACCAAGATTTTATGATGTTACTGGCGGATCTATAAAAATAGATGGAGTAGATGTAAGGGATTTTAACATTAAAGCATTACGTAAAAAAATAGGATTTATAAGACAAAAAACATTATTATTTACAGGAAGTATTAAAAGTAATATTAAATTTGGTAAGCATGAAGCAAGCCATGAGGAAATAGTACATAGTGCTAAGGTAGCGCAAGCTTATGATTTTATTACTAAAAAAGAAAAAGAATTTGATGAGCCAATAGGTGAAGGTGGTTCAAATGTTTCTGGTGGACAAAAACAAAGATTATCTATAGCAAGAGCTTTAGTTAGAAAACCGGAAATTTATATTTTTGATGATAGTTTCTCAGCATTAGACTTTAAGACAGATGCTATATTAAGAGCTGAGCTTAAAAAAGAAACAACCCATGCAATAGTTTTAATTGTAGCTCAAAGAATAGGTTCAATTATGGATGCAGATAAAATAATAGTTTTAGATGAAGGAAAAGTAGTTGGAATTGGAAAACATAAAGAATTATTAAAAAATTGCTCAGTATATAAAGAAATAGCATTATCACAACTTACAGAGGAGGAATTAGCATAATGGGAAAAATAAAAGATTCAATTAAAAAAATTACTCCTTTTGTTAAACCATATAAGATAGGTTTTTTAACTGCTATTTTACTTATAATAGTAGCTGCAGTATTTACAGCACTTGCACCTAGAACTGAAGGATTAGTTATAACTCAGCTTACTAATGATTCTTTTGATTTAATAAGAGGTGTAGAAGGAGCTAGTGTAAACTTTAAATATATTACAAGAGTTCTAATATTATTGCTTTTTGTATATTTAGGAAATGTACTAGCAACCTATGGAGCAAGTTTCTTATTAACAAATGCTATTCAAAATAGTATGAGAGATTTAAGGGGAGCCGTTCAAGATAAAATAAGAAGATTACCAGTAAGCTATTTTGATAAAAATAGCTATGGGGATGTATTAAGTAGAATTACAAATGATATAGATACTATTTCAAATGCACTTCAACAAAGTTTAAGCCAAGTTGTAAATTCAATATTATCAGTAGTTTTAGCACTTGTTATGATGTTTTCTATAAATGTAAAAATGGCATTAGTAGCAACACTTATAATTCCACTTAGTTTTATAGTTTCAAGAGTAGTAGTAAGTAAATCTCAAGGATATTTTAAAACTCAACAAGATGCTTTAGGTAAATTAAATGGTACAGTTCAAGAAATGTACACAGGATTTAATGAAATAAAGCTATATGGTAAGGAAGAAGATGTAATTAAAGAATTCGTTGCTATAAATGGTGAACTTCAAGTTGCAGGATTTAAAGCACAATTTATATCAAGTACTATGGGACCTTTAGTTTCTTTAGTTTGCTACTTAGGAATAGCTGCAATAGGAATCCTTGGAGCTATTATATCAATTGCAGGAGGAATTACGGTTGGTAATCTTCAAGCATTTATAAGATATATATGGCAAATAAATCAGCCTCTATCTCAAGTAACTCAATTATCATCAGCTATTCAATCAGCTTTTGCAGCAGTTGATAGAGTATTTGAGTTCTTAAATGAAGAAGAGCAATTAGAAGATAAGAAAACTTCTATAAAATTAGATAATCCAAGAGGAAATGTTTCTTTTGAACATGTGAAATTTGGATATAGTGATGATAAGATTTTGATACATGATTTAAATGCAGAAGTTAAGGCTGGACAAATGGTAGCAATAGTTGGACCTACTGGAGCAGGAAAAACTACATTAATTAATTTACTTATGCGATTTTATGAACTTAAAGGCGGAGCAATTAAAATTGATGGAGTAGATACTAGAGATATGAAGCGTGAAGATTTAAGAAGCATGTTTGGTATGGTACTTCAAGATACATGGCTATTTAATGGAACTATAGAAGATAATATAAAGTATGGTAGATTTGATGCTACTAAAGATGATGTGATATTAGCAGCTAAAATAGCAAATGTACATCACTTTATAAAAACATTACCTGATGGATATAATATGTTGTTAAATGAAGAGGCTTCTAATATATCACAAGGTGAAAAGCAATTATTAACTATAGCAAGAGCAATAATTTCTGATCCAAAGATTCTTATATTAGACGAAGCTACAAGTTCAGTAGATACAAGAGTAGAGCTTATGCTTCAAAAAGCTATGCAAAATATAATGAAGGGAAGAACAAGTTTTGTTATAGCTCATAGATTGTCTACTATAAGAAGTGCAGATTTAATATTAGTAATTAAGGATGGAAATATAATTGAGCAAGGAAATCATGAAGAGCTTATGGCTAAAGGTGGTTTCTATGAAGAATTATATAATAGTCAATTTGCAGAGAATTAAAGATTAATTTTAAAATCAAAAACTACGGCGAAAAAAATGCCGTAGTTTTTTTGTAGAGATAATATATTTAATTGAAAGTTAGTATAATTAATATAAATTAAATCCAGTTTATACTAGCCTCTTTTCTAGGTACAGTTCTTTTGTACTTAACATTTGGATAACCAATAACTAAGCAAGAAACTATTTGATTACCATCATTAATTCCAAGTAAATCTAAAATTTCCTTATTATCTTTAGAAGCTATTTGTATAAATCCACTAAAGAAAGTACCAAGACCTAAAGCATCTGTCATAAGTTCCATGTTAGAAGAAGCCAATCCAGCATTAAATGCATTTGGTGAAGTAACAAATATTACTGCAGGTGCATTAAAGAACATTCTATCATTTTTTATAGGATCTTCTTTAAAAGCAGCATAATAATTAACCCATGCAGTTGCATATCTCTTTAGATATTCAGTTTCAGGAGTTAAGTTAGCTAAGATATATTCACCTTTTTGCTTTAAGCTTTCATAAGTTAATTCCTTAAGTAATGGTAATTTATCTGTAACTACAGTATAAGAAACATCTTGAGAATTAGTTGAAGTTTGAGTAAATCTTCCAGCTTCAATAATTTGTTTAAGCTTTTCTTTTTCTACAGGTATATCTTTAAAACGTCTAACACTTCTTCTAAATTTAATAAAATTTAAAAGATTTTCAGATTCTATAGCAAATGTTTCCTTATCATAAGGTTTTACTTCAGACATATCATAATCATCAGTTGAAACAGCTTCTACAGGACAGATTGCAATACAGTGCCCACATTTAATACATCCTTCATTATTTATGTAAGCCTTTCCTTCTTCTAAAGAAATAACACGTACAGGACAATCTTTTATACATTGTTTACATGCAATACACTTTTCTCTATCTACTTTAAACATTTAGATACACTCCTTAATTTTTAATATAAATCAGCTTTAAATTTATTTATAAATATAAGATATAATATAAGTAAACTCTTTATTAAACTTTAAAACATCATAAACCTAAAATTTTAATTCATTATTAGATTGCCCCTTTTCCATTAATTTAATTCTTATATTTTTTTAGGGGCTTTTCTATAGCATCAATATACTTAAAGTATATTTTTAGTAGCTTCTAACTGAATATCTTTAGTTATGTTTTGTTTATTAGTTTATTAAAGGTATTAGCTCAAATATTTTGTTAGTAAGTCAACCTGCATTAAGCAAGGCAATTTCAAAGTTAGAAGAGGAGTTAAATGTTCCACTTTTTGAAAGAGAAGGACGTAATATAAAAATAACTAAATATGGAGAGGTATTTTTAAGGTATGCTGAATCTGCACTTAGTGATATTGAAAGAGGAATAGAAAAAATACAAGATATGAAAAAAATAATGATAGAGTTATTTCAGTATCATCTACCTATTGCATAGGCGCCACAGTAATTCCTTTTTTAATAAGTAATTTTTTAAATACTCATATGCAAACAAAGTTTAACTTTAATAATCAAAGTACAGATGAGATATTAAAAGATTTAAAGTATGAAAAAATAGATCTGGGATTTTTTGATGATATAAAAAGTATTGAGGATTATCCTGAAATAGAGACTTCTCTAGTAAAAAAAGAAGAATATGTATTAATAGTTCCTAAAAATCATTATTTAGCTAATAAAGAAGAGGTATATTTAAAAGATTTAAAGGAAGAAAATTTTATAGCTTATAATGCAAAAGATAATGAAAAGAAAATATCTTATGCCGAACTTATAGGTTATACACCTAAAATATCAGTGGAGCCAACTGAAGCTAGTATGCTTGCAGGCTTAGTTTCTGCAGGAGCTGGTATTTCAGTAGTTGTAAATACACCTATGATTAATACAAATAAAATTTCTAAAATAAAAATAAAGGACGATATTGGGTATAAGAAGATTTATATGGGATGGAACAAAGAAGCTTATATATCAAAGATTGCGGAAGAATTTAAAGAATATATTATAAAAAATATAAATCAATGGTAACTTTTTGCGACTAATTGTATTATAAATATGAAATATTGACTAAACATAGATAATAATCTATATTTAAAGTGTTTAACAATACATAACTTATAGGGAGAGATTAATTATGAACAAACCAAAGGTGGCATTTATATGCGTACATAATTCTTGTAGATCACAAATGGCAGAAGCATTAGGGAAAAAATATGGTATAGATGTTTTTGAAAGTTATTCAGCTGGAACAGAAACAAAGCCACAAATTAATCAAGATGCGGTAAGAATAATAAAAGATTTATATAACATTGATATGAATAAGACTCAAAAGTCAAAATTATTAAATGAAATTCCAACAGTAGATATAGTTATAAAAATGGGATGTAATGTTGTATGTCCGCATTTACCAGCAAAGCATGTAGAGGATTGGGGATTAGAAGATCCAACTGGAAAATCTGATGAGGAGTTTATTAAGATAGCAAAAACTATAGAAATAAAAGTTAAAGAGTTAGCAGAAAGAATTAAAAATAATAAGTTATAAAAACAATAGGCTGTATGTTAAATGGACAGCCCCATGTCTACTTGACAGAGGGCTGCTCAAAAAATTACAGTCTATTATTTTTTATAAAGAAAATATTAAGCAAAGCCAAGTAATGTTCCTATAGTATGTATTACAAATGATACAAACCAAGCTATACAACATTGCATTAAAACTATGCCTAGTGCAGCCTTTTTAGAACCAAGCTCTCTTTTTATGCAAGCTATTGCAGCAATACAAGGAGTATATAATAATGTAAATATTAAAAAGACAAATGCAGTAAAAGGTGTAAATAAGGTAGAGAGTGCAGATGTATTTCCACCTAATAATACAGTTAATGTACTTACTACACTTTCCTTAGCAGTAAATCCAGTAATTAAGGCTGTTGATATTCTCCAATCGCCAAAGCCTAATGGAGTAAATAAAGGAGATATTAAACCGCCTAGTATAGCTAATAAACTAAATTTAGAATCACTTACCACATTAAGTCTTGTATCAAATGTTTGCATAAACCAGATAATAATAGTTGCTACAAAAATAATAGTAAAGGCCTTTGTTATGAAGTCTTTAGCCTTACTCCAAATTAACTGACAAACACTTTGAGGACTAGGAAATCTATAGTTAGGTAACTCCATTACAAAAGGTATTGGCTTACCTTTAAAGGTACTATTTTTTAAAAGTAAAGAAAATAATATTCCAACAATAATTCCAGAAAAATATAAAATTACCATAACTAATGCAGGATGTTTTGGGAAAAAGGCAGCAGTAAATAATGCATAAATTGGTAGTTTAGCTGAACAACTCATAAAAGGAATTAATAACATTGTCATTTTACGATCTCTTTCTGAAGAAAGTGTTCTAGTTGACATAATTGCAGGAACAGAGCAACCAAAACCAATTAAAAGAGGAACAAAGCTTCTACCGGAAAGTCCAATTTTTCTAAGCATCTTATCCATAACAAAAGCAATCCTTGCCATATATCCACTATCCTCTAATACAGATAAGAAGAAGAATAACACTACTATGATTGGCAAAAAGCTAAGTACACTTCCAACCCCATCAAAAATACCATCAATTACGAGAGATTTTACTATTGGATTAAGACCATAAGCAGTTAGTCCTTTATCACAAACTTCAGTGAACCATGATATGGCCATGGATAACCAATCAGATAATGTAGCACCAATAACATTAAAGGTTAGCCAAAATACAAGAGCCATAATAGCTACGAAAGAAGGAATAGCAGTAAACTTTCCAGTAAGTATATTATCAATTTTTACACTACGTATGTGTGATTTGCTTTCTAATGGTTTTATAACTGTATTACTACACACATTGCTAATGAAAGTAAATCTCATATCAGCAAGAGAAGCTTGTCTGTCTTTACCAGTTTCATTTTCCATTTCTATTATAATATGTTCTAGTAATTGCTTTTCATTTTCATCTAATTTAAGTTTATTTAAAATAATAGAATCACCTTCAACTAATTTTGTAGCTGCGAATCTTGCTGGAATTTTTGCATTATTAGCATGATCTTCAATTAAATGAAGTATTGCATGAATACATCTGTGAATGGCAGCTTGCTCATCAGAAGCATTTTCATCACAAAAATCTAATCTTCCAGGGCACTCGTCAAATCTAGCAACGTGAATAGCATGTTCAATAAGTTCATCAATTCCCATATTTTTAGAAGCTGATATAGGTACAACAGGAATACCTAATAATTCTTCTAGTAAATTAACTTTAATAGTTCCACCATTTTCTTGAACTTCATCCATCATATTTAGTGCAAGAACTATAGGTAGGTCCATTTCTATAAGTTGCATTGTTAAATATAAATTACGCTCAATATTAGTTGCATCAACAATATTTATTATTCCTCTAGGATTAGAATCAATAATAAAATCTCTAGTTACTATTTCTTCATTAGTATATGGTGAAAGAGAGTATATTCCAGGAAGATCTGTAACTGTAGCCTCAGGATGATTTTTAATTACTCCATCTTTTCTATCTACTGTTACACCAGGAAAGTTTCCAACATGTTGATTGCTACCTGTTAATTGATTAAATAGTGTGGTTTTTCCACAATTTTGATTACCAATTAATCCAAAGGTTAAAGGAGAACCAGCAGATAATTCATTCCCCTTTTTATGAACATGATAAATCCCCATTTCTCCTACTTGTGGATGGGGTATATCATTGATTCTTTCTTTGTAATTTTTAACATATTTTTTATCAGTAACATCTTTAATTTCTATTTTTGCAGCATCAGCAATTCTTAGTGTAAGTTCATATCCACGTACACATAATTCAATTGGATCACCCATAGGAGCAACTTTAATAAGGGTGACTTGTGTATTAGGGGTAAGACCCATGTCCAAAAAGTGGTTTCTTAATGCACCGGTACCACCTACACTTACAATTGTTGCACTTTTTCCTACTTCTAATTCATCTAAGGTCATTTAAAATCCACCATCCTTTTTTATTGCTTTATTACTACAATATTTATTCATAATATATAAATAACTTGCTAAAAATTTAAAATAATAATGAAAGTAAACAATTAACTTTCCTACAGATAAAAATATTGCTATAATTTTAGTAAGAGCATATGGTAAGTTTGATATAATCTTAATAGGAAATAAAGTAAATAACATAAAAGGAGCACTATTAAAATGGGATTATTTGATATTTTTAATAAAAATAAAGGTAAAAAAGAACCTAAAGTAGAAGAATGTTTTAGCCAAACTGGAGATTTATTAGGGGAAATAATTGATTTAGCATCAAGATATACTATTGAGGATAATTTATTAGATAAATATAGTAATGATGGTACAGAAATAACTATTATTAATAAAGTAAGAGAAGAATTAGAATCAGTATTATTAGATTTAGGAAAATCATTAGATGAGTATTATAATAATGAATATACTACTGTAAAAGATACAAAAAAGGAAAATAATAATTTTTCCTATTCCTTAGACGCATTAGTAGTACTTTTCAATAATTCTCTTGATTTATATTCAGAAAATGAGGAAGTAAGAGATAATCTTAATTTTTGTTATAAAGTATGTAATGGTGAATTAGCTAAGGTGAAAGAAATTCTTATGGATGATAAAGCTATTGAAGATTTTACTGGAATTAAGCCAGTAGTAGTAGAAGAAATTGAAGAAGTCATAGAGGAAACTTCTAATAATGAAGAGGTAGCTGTTGAGAAGATTTCTAAAGAGGAAGCTACTGCAGTCATTGAAGATGATGTTGATAGTGATGTTGATGGAGATATAATAGTAAATACAGATAAAATGAAAATTTATTTTATCAGAATAAGTCGTAATGAAGAAGATGAAATAAGTTTAAATTTATGTATTGAAAATAAGTTAGATAAAGATGTTATAATTGAAAGTAAGGATGTATCTGTAGATGGAATTATAACAGTACCAAGTTTTAGTTGTAGTATTTCAGCAAAATCTAGAGTTTATGATAAGATGGTTTTTGAGAATAGTATACAACAATTAGTAAATCTTAAGGGCACTTTTTATATGATAGATGGTGATTCAACTAAAGTTATTGATGAATGTATAGTTTCTATGTTTAAAGAAGATTAATAAAATAATGTGAAAAAAGAGAGTCTTATAGAATATTTTCTATGGCTCTTTTTCTTATATTAAATTTGCTATGTACATTTCAAATTATATAAAGGTATTAGAATTTAATTGAATATATATGAATATAATAAATTATTAAATAATGTATTTAAGGAGATTATATGAAAAGCACTGTTAGAGTTACTAAATGGGTTGCGGGGGGGCTTGAAGCTTTACTTGGAATTCCAGTGTTAGGAGCAAGCATAATAATAGGATTAGTATGGACTCCATTAGCAATTATGTTAGTATTTCATATTGTTAATTTAGTACTTTCAAAGAATGAGGATTTACCTGTTGCAGGAAGTATTTTGGGGATAGTAGGTAATGCTATTGGATGGATACCTTTTGTTGGTATGATAATGCATATTTTAACAGCTATATTTGTAATGGTGGAAGCCTATAAAACTAAAGTGGAATAATATACAAATTATAGATGTAATATATAACATAAATAATATAAAATTTATACAAAAATTAAGGGGATGCATATAGTATCCTCTTAATTTTTTTCTTTATTTGATAAATTTGATATGAAATTCTTATTAGGGGAGGATATATCCTTTTTATTAGTATGAGTAAGAGTTTTAATGTAAAGTACTGAAAGCTCTTTAATTAACTCAATAATCGTGGATTTTACTTCATCATCCATATTTTTTATTGAATCTAAAATAATAGGAATACTTTTTTTCCAATTCTGAAATATTTCAATGAAATTTTTAATATTTGTAGATTCTAAAATGTTAAATAAGGTTTCTATAAATAACTTACGTTCTTCATTAGATAGATTGCTTAACCAATTATGTAAAGTTTCATTAGTATATTGAGAACTATGAGAAATTTTTTTTAAATAAATAAAATCAGAATTCATTATTTCCCAGGAAAAGGGATTGTGCTGCCTTAAGCCACCAAACTTATTGCTTTTTACTACATGATAATCCTCATGGTTTTCAAGAAGCATTCCTATAAAGGAGGCATGAGGTAAAGTTTTATGTATTTTATCTTTTATTTTAGAAAAGGAATCACTTTTTATTATTTCTTCTCTAAATCCAGGACCATCATGGCTGAATATCTTTATTATACGAGGAGAAACTCTATAATTACAGTTCATAGATGCATAAACAGCAATATTTCCACCCTTAGAATGACCTCCAACATAAAGGCTATGAGGAATTAATTTTGCAATTGTATTTAAATATTGAACTCCTTCTATTTGAGAAGGAATAGCTTTAGTAAATGCCATATTAAAGTCTTCTTTCCAACCTATAAGACTATAATCTGTTCCTCGAAATGCTACATATGCATATGTATTATTTAAAATAAATGTTGTTGCAGAAAATTGTTTTTCTGAACTAGAATCAGTTTTTGAAATATGATAATTAATTCGTATATCTCTAAATCTAGGACTTGCAGCAAGATAAAAAAGTAATTGTTTAGTAGGTTGATGATAAGGAACTTTATCAAACATTTTAGAAAATAATTCTGATTTTAATAAATCTTTAAATTTTACAGGTTCTCTATTTGAATTTATGGATCCAACTAAGTTATCAAGTAGTATATTGCTAATTTGGGATAGTATTAATGAATCTACAGCATTAAATTCTTTTTCGTTTAAAGTAGCAAGTTCTTTTTCTGCATAATTAATGATATTTTCCATAGTAAACTCCAATTATAAAATATATTATATAAAATAAAAATCTTATTAATTATTGTTTTCTCTCAAATAATAAGAAAGATACATTAAATTAGTATATAATTAATCTTGTACATATTTATATCTGAAATTTTTAATAAGAAATGAGGGAGAATTGTGAAGATAACATTAGAAAAGAAAGAAAATTATAAATATAACAGGTATAGATATAGCAAATATAGATATAGCAAATATAGATATAGTTAAAAGAAGAAAATAAAAATAGCTTTGTAATAATAAGAGGAGCTTTAAGGAAGGTAACAGATGAAAAATTTAGAGTTTATTTATAATAGAAAAAGTGTTAGAAAATTTAAAGATAATGAAGTGCCAAGAGAAGATATTATAAAAATGCTTGATGCTGCAATACATGCACCATCTCCAAAAAATCAACAAACATGGCATTTTGTTGTAATACAAAATAAGGAATTAATAAATAAAATAGGCCATATAGTAGAAAAAAATCATACTAATTTAGCAGAAATGGCTAAAGTAGAAAAGCAAAGAAAGTTAATGATGACTTTATTACCGTATTATACATGTTTTAAAAATGCACCTGTATTAGTTGTAGTATATTCAAAGGAATATTATATGATAGAGGAAACAATACTTAGAGATAATAATGCAAGTGAAGAAGTATTAAATGAGTTAAGATTTCCTAATTCAGCAGCTCAAGGGGTAGGAGCTGCTATAGAAAACTTTTTATTAGCAGCAACAGAACTTGGATATGGAACTTGTTATATGACAGGACCAACTCACTCTAAGGTTGAAATTGAAGAGCTTATTAATTTTGAAAAGGATGAATATAAGTTAATGGCAATGATTTCTCTTGGAGTTGCAGAAGAAGATACACCAAACTCACCACTACGTAAGCCTTTAGATGAGGTAGTTACTTTTATTGATTAAATTATCAGCATAAAGTTTCTGTAAAAAAATGGGCGTTCCCCGGAGGTGCATCCATAAAATGGATGAACCTCCGGGGAACACCCATAAAATGGATATAGGATTTTATAATAAAAATAAAGCAGTTGCAAAAGTTAGTTTTGCAGCTGCTTTATTATAGCACTTATTATAGCAATTATGGTGATACATATTGTACTACGTCTTTTTAGGAGCAATAAAAATCTAGTTAATTAAAATTATATCCAAAATATGGTATAATATAAACTGTAAAGAAAATAAAAGGGGATAAGAAAAATATAATGAGGTTGAATGTTGAACAAAGAAGAATAATTGAAAATAAACCAAATGGACATGTACTAGTTAAAGGAGTTGCAGGATCGGGAAAAACTACAGTAGCAGTGCATAAAATACCATTATTATTAAAAGATTATTGCTATGAAAAAGATGATAAAGTACTTGTTATTACATATAACAAGTCATTAATTAATTATGTTAAATATATATATGAAGAAATAGAAAGGAATAAAGAAGAGGAACAATTATCATTAGGAATATATGAAAGCGGAAATAAAGATAAGCTACATATAGAAACTATTGATAACATGATGTTTAGATATTTTGTTTCATATATTAAAAATGAAAGATTAAGAATTGCTTCTGATAAGCAAATTACAAAGGCTCTGAAAGATGCAATTATATCAGTAAAAGAAAAATATGAAAAAGTAAATGTATTAGATCAAAAGAATTTAACATTTATTAAAGAAGAAATTGGATGGATGAAGTCCTGTAATTATACAGATATTGAGGAATATCAAACTATTGATAGAATAGGAAGAGTATCAAATAATAATATAGAATCACCACATAAGTTAAGAAAGAATTCTCAGATAAGACAGGCTATCTTTGAAGTTATGCTTCAATATAATGAAAATCTTAAGAAAGATAGGATGGTAGATTCACAGGATATTGCATTAATAGCATTAAAACAAGCTCAAAATCAAGTAGAAGAGAAATATACTCATATTATAGTTGATGAAACACAAGATTTAACAAGAGTACAATTAGAATTTATTAAAATATTATATATGAATAGAAATTACTCTAGTATGTTATTTGTTTCAGATACAGCACAAAGTATTTATCCAGAGGCTTGGTTAGTAAAGGGAAGAAGTTTTACAAGTATAGGTCTTGATATGACAGGTAAATCCACATCATTATCTAAGAGTTATAGAACAACACTTCAAATAGCATATGCAGCATATAGTCTAATTGCAGATGATAAAAATATTATTGAGGAAGATAATTTTGTAAAGCCATCATTAATTGATAAGCAAGGGGTTTACCCTGTATATAGAGGATTTAAAAATAGGATATTAGAAGCTGAATATGTTACTGGAATAATAAAGAATGAGTTAAAAGATAGATATAATTATAAAGATATTGCAATTATAACTAGGTTTAAAAATCAATTAAAAGAAATAAAAATTTGCTTAGAGAAAAATGATATACCTTATAAAGAAATTGAAAATGATGATGAGGTAGACTTTAATGATAACTCTATTAAATTACTTACCATGCATTTGATTAAAGGGCTAGAGTTTAAAGTTGTTATGATAGTAGGGCTTAATGATAAATATATGCCTTTAAAATCCTTTGTAAATGAATTTGAAGATAGTGACTTTGCTGAATCTATGGATAGAAAATTATTATACGTAGGAATGACTAGAGCTACAGAGCAATTATTTTTGACTAGTGATGGAAATCCTTCTAAGTTTATTAACGATATAAGCTGCAAATATTTAAGAATTAATTCAAAAAGTAACTTTAGAAAGTTACATAGGATTAATATTGACGAGTATTTATTTACTTATAAAATTGAGGACATATATAGAAATGAAGAAATTACAAGACAATGGATTATTAATGAACTTACAAATAGATATGGTTATCCGAAAGAGTTAATAGATGTTGAAGTTAATATTAATATGGAAACTAAGGCTGAAAGAGTAGATGTTGTTGTCTATGCTTATGAGAATAAAGATAAAGTACCTTTTATATTTATTAAAACTAATAAATTAGGAGTAGGTGCTGAAAGAGATATACTTCATATTAAAGAATACATGAGTAATTATGATACTGTTAGATATGGAATTGTTACTGATGGAGATGAGATTGTCATTATTAATAATGATTTGGAGGAGATTGACGATATTCCATGCTTTAGGAGTGTGTTGTAAAGGAACTTTTTATTGAAAAAAGGGAAGAGTAGATAGATTTGTGTTTTACACAAACTTATCTACTCTCCCTGCTCTTTCAATAATTTATAATAAGTTGTTTTCTTTAACCCTAAAATTTCCATTGCTTTTATATTATTTATAGTTCTATTTTCAACTAATTTAATAACACTAGTCCACTCTTTAGGATATTCTGTTTTCTTACGTCCAAATTTAACCCCTTTTTCTAATGCTAGTTTAATTCCTTCTTTTTGTCTTTTCTCTCTTTTTTCAACTTCATCTTGGGCCATCATAGTATAAAGCTCAATTATTATATTATTAATGGTTTCTAACATCAAATTATCATTTGTATTTAATTGTGTGGTTGGGAGATTTAAAGCTACTAATCTAACATTATTTTCTTTAAAATATTGAATTTCCTTGAGAGTTAATCTTTTATTACGCCCTAATCTATCAAATTCATGTACTACTAATGTATCACCAGCTCTAAGTGCATCTTTTAACTTAATGTATTCAGGTCTATTAAAATTTTTTCCGGTTGATTTATCACAATAAATTCTTTCACATCCATAATTTTTAAGACTTTCTATTTGCCTATCTAAATTTTGTTCAGTAGTTGAAACTCTACAGTATCCTATTAACATATTTTCATTCCTTTCAATTTGATATTCATAAATATAATACACTACAATAGTTCATATAACTATAGAAATATTAACGAACTAAAAAATAAAATTTTTTAAAAGAAATTTTGAGAATTTTACTTACTTTTATATATATTAATTTTTAGTTCATTTTTGTGTACAAATATAAACTAAAAATTTGTTTTAAAATATTTGATTTGAAATATGGGGAGAAAATATTATGAGCATGCAACACAGAAGGGAATTATTTACAAAAGAACAAAGAAAACTTTTTATTCAATATCCTGAAGGAGAATGGAGTATAGGGTCTTACTATACATCTTCAAAATATGATTTAGAAATAATTATAAAACATAGAAAAGAAGAAAATAAACTTGAATTTGCATTTCAATTAGCTGCTTTAAGATATCAAGGATGGTCTTACAGTTTAAATAAAGAAATATCACTTGAGATAATTCGATATATAGCTAAACAAGTTGGTACAGTTCCTAAGGCTCTTAAACTATATGCATTGAGGAGTAATACTTCAAGAGATCATATAGAGAGTTGAAAAAGGAGTATGGCTATAGATAATTTTCAAATACTAACTATAAATTTTTATTAAAATACATTGTTAATTTAGCATTTGAAAATAGTGATTCTTTATTTTTAATGAAAAACTCTATAGAGTATTTGAGAGAAAAGAAAATTATATTACCTGCAATAACTACATTTAAAAATCTTGTATGGGAAGCAAAAAATGGGTCTGAAATGTTGATTATAAATACTATAGTAAGCTCATTAAATTCAAAAAAAGAAGTTAGATGATATAGTATTTTTACAATCAGAGAAATTAAAAGGAAAAACTATTTTAAGGTGGTTGAAAGAACCTATAGGTTCCCATTCTCCTGATAACTTTTTAAAAGTTATTGAAAAACTAGAGTATATACGCTCATTAAATTTAGAAAGAGCTATAAATTATAAAGAATCTATTGGTGAATATATTTATTATAATTTAATTATTCATATCTCACCTTTAGGATGGGAACACATAAATATATTAGGGGAATATACTTTTAATTTAAATGAGTTGGAAACTAAAGAATTACATAGACCATTAAACATATAAAAAAGTCTGAAAACCCTTGGTATCAGCAGGAAAAAATGCTCTTAACGTGTGAAATCTGCATTTTCTGGACGCTACCCCAATTAGTAAACAAACTATAAAATTAAAACTCCACTTGACACTATTACAATTGTCGTATATCATTAAAGTATGATAATTATCAGTTTATGAAAGGATTTTTTTATGAAAAAGTTACCTAAAACAGAATTTGAAATAATGAAGTTTATTTGGGGTAAAAATGAAAAATTACCAACTAAAGAGATTGGTGCTTATATGGAATTATTATTAGGTTGGAAATTAAGTACTACATCAAAAACACTATCAAGACTTGTTGACAAGGGATTTTTAACAACTGAACGTATAGGAAAACAGGTTTTTTATACAGCAATCATTAAAGAATATGATTATGTTAAATTTGAAACAAAAGATTTTTTTAAATTTTTACATGGGAAGTCGTTAAAAAGTATTATATCTACACTTGAAGACAGTAATGAAATTACTAATAAAGATTTAGCTGAACTTGAAGAATGGGTAAAAAATAGGTAATGATATGAAAGAGTTATTTTTTCAGGTTATAAATACAAGTATTTATACAAGTATATTCCTTATTTTGATTATATTATTTAATAATAAATTTTTAACTAAATATAGTCATAAATTTAATTATTCTATTTTAATCATTATAATATTAAGATTAATATTTATTATTAAAATAAATATTAATCTTCCAATAAATTATTTTTCAATATTAAAAGAGAATAACTTTAATAGTAAAATTTATTATATTGAACCATCAATAAGTAATTTAAGTTCCTTTGATTTTATTAATATTTTTTCTATACTTTGGATTATAGGAGTTTGTATAATAATTTTATATCATGTTTATTTTCAATTTATGTTTTATTTTAGAATAAAAAGAAATATAAATTGGAGTCAAAATAGCAAATTTCAAAAAATATTAAATGAACAAATTATAATTAATAAAATAAATTCAAATATTAATGTATATGTTGTGAAAGGTGTTCCAACACCATTTCTTATCGGAATAATAAAAAATGCAATAATAATTCCAGAAAATAATTATACAGAAGAAGATTTAAAGTGGATATTTAATCACGAACTTATTCATTTTAAAAGGAAAGACAACATCTTAAAGCTATTAATGATATTAGCTTTAGCACTTCACTGGTTTAACCCTTTAATCTATATTTTAAGAAGGCTTTTTTTTGAACAATGTGAATTATCTTGTGATGAGCAAGTGATAAAAGATGCTGAAATTAAAGAAATTAAAGAGTATTCATTAATATTAATAAATTCAATAAAATATAAAAATGAACTTAAAATATCATTAATGTCATCAAAATTTAGTAATAAAAAAATAAATATAATAAAAAGGAGAATTGAGAGTATGTTAAATTTAAAATCAAAGAAAAATGGACTATTATTTGGTGCATTTATATTTTTTGTAGTTGGAGGAACAATATTTTCATTTAATTCAAACAATGTATTTGCAGATACTCCTGAAGATAATGGAGTAAAAAATTATACATTTGTAGAAACACCAACAACTGCTCAAGAAATACCAAGAGAAACAGGGATTTCAGCAGTAACAATAAAAGCTGATTCTACAATAGTTGAATATAATGATGGTCAAATTAAGGAATTTGATAATAATGAATATAAGATTAATGCAACAGTATTAGAATAATATTATTACTTAAAATGAGGTTATCGAATTAACAGATAAAAGTCTGTGATCGATTCCTCTTTTTATATATTTAAACTATTTTGAAATATTTAAATCCACTATAAAAAGAGTGATTAAGTTATATATTTTTCTTAGTAGTTTCTTTTATTATTATAAAACTAATATCTTTATATACTTGAATAAATGTTTATTTTTTATTAATCAGATATCTTTTAATGATATTTTTTTAATATTAAAATATAGTATTTAAATTTCTTTATTTATTGAAATAGAAAAGGCTGTTCACTATATTAATGAAACAGCTCAATTTTACAATTTTAAATTATGTTGTATGATAAAAATAAGTATTATAAAACTATGGAAAGAGTTTTTCCAGAGCATTTAGAACCTAATATTGTCCAAGTTTGAGGTCCAGCAGTTGCATCAACAGAAAGTCCATTATCTCTTTGAAAATTAATTAAAGCTTGATGAGTCTTAGGTCCAAAAATTCCATCTGACGTTCCTGCATCATAACCTAATGCTTTAAGAGCCTCTTGAAGAACCTTAGTAGCTAATCCCGATGTTACATAATTATAGCCAATATATACAGATGAATCTATCTTTACAGTACCATTGATACATTTAAATGATGCAACAACATATTTAGGATTAACTAAATTATATTCAACAGAAGTTCCGTCTTTATATACAGTTACTCCTGGCATCTCCATTTGTTCTTCTAAGGTACCATATTTTTCATTGCCCCAATTTTCCTCAGGTGTATCCGCATAAGCTGTTAACGGTGTTAATAATGATGTTCCTATAATCCCTACAGCAACAATAAGTGATAAAACTTTTTTACTCATAAATTTATCCTTCAATTTACAATATATTTGTTTTTAGTACAAGTACTTGTTTATTTAATTATAACCACTATAAAAGTAAAAGTAAATACAATTATTCAAAAAAATGACAAAAATAGAAAAAATAATATTTTAAGAAGCGTTAAGGTGGTAATTGATTCACCTTTTTTCAGCATTATCTCAATTTATTTTCTAAGTTTACTATTCATATAATATTTAATTGTATATTTTGTTTTTAGGAATATTTCTATTTCCTTTAAGCTCTTTGCTACTGCATGATTTATATTATAAAAGAGTCTATTTTTGAATTATTAAAGATGCCTCAATCTAACATATTGAATAGATTCCACAAGTATCATAATCTAACACTTTTGGACTAAGGGTGTTTTTGGCTTGACATATATTTTTAATCAACGATAAAATAATACTTAATAAGGGGTCAAAAATTATGGTCAAAAGTAATGGTATAAATTTTTGTATTTGGGGACAAGTTTTGACCTTGATGGAGGGAAAATATGAATTATGGATATGCAAGAGTTAGTACAATAAAGCAAGGTAGTGGAAATTCTTTAGAAGAACAATTATCTACATTATTTTCTTCAGGTTGTGATGAAGTCATAGAAGAAAAGTTTTCAGGAAAAACTAACGATCGACCACAATTAAAATTATTATTGGATAAGTTGAAAGAAGGAGATACCTTCACAGTTACTAAGCTCGACAGATTTGCTAGGAGCTTAATAGATGGAGCTAAACTAGTACAAGAATTACTTGATAGGGGAATAAAGATAAATATATTAAATATAGGGGTAATGGATAATACCCCAGCTAGTAAATTAATAAGAAATATATTTTTATCTTTTGCTGAATTCGAAAGAGATATGATTTTAGAAAGAACAAGGGAAGGGAAGGAAATAGCAAGGACAAAAGATGGGTATAAGGAGGGTAGACCTAAAAAGTTTACTAAGGAGCAAATAGACTTAGCTTTATCTATGTTATCTGTAAATTGTGGAGATAAAAGTTATAACGAGGTTGAGAGATTAATGGGTATTAGTGTAAGCACATTAAAGAGAGAAAATAATAAACGTAAGTTAGATAAAATAAATAATTAGTATAAATAAGAAAGTGTTCCTCGGGAACACTTTCTTATTATTATTTTTTAGATATATATCAAAAGTTATCATAAGATATAAAATATTGTGGTGTATTGGAGAATTCATAAATGCAATAAATTACTCCAATAATTGTAGGGATAAGCAATAATGATAATAAAATAAATCTCATAAATTAATCCGCTTTGAGACTGTAGATAATTTTGTGTAATATAGTTTCTTATAAATCAAATATTACTGGA
>OOCW01000390.1_pt1 | contig 45132 bp, 34 predicted proteins | sample 1671201 | NCBI WGS metagenome assembly OOCW01 (sample SAMN06348132, study PRJEB24527) | human gut metagenome | biome: human gut; feature: ankylosing spondylitis patient; material: feces | host: Homo sapiens | place: China | collected 2015-10
AATTCGAGCATGATTATCCACACTGCTGGAGATGTGACACACCACTGATCTACTACGCAAGAGAATCCTGGTTCATCAAGATGACAGCAGTCAAAGATGACCTGATCCGCAACAATAACACCGTAAACTGGATTCCGGAGTCCATTGGAAAAGGACGTTTTGGTGACTGGCTTGAGAATATCCAGGACTGGGGTATTTCCCGTAACCGTTACTGGGGAACACCACTTCCGGTATGGGAGTGTGAGTGTGGTCATCAGGAGTGTATCGGAAGCCGCGCAGAACTCGCGGAGAGAAGCGGTAATCCAAATGATGCCAAAGTAGAACTTCATCGTCCGTATATCGATGCAGTTACATTCAAATGTCCGGATTGTGGAAAAGAAATGCATCGTGTACCGGAAGTAATCGACTGCTGGTTCGATTCCGGAGCAATGCCATTTGCACAGCATCACTATCCATTTGAGAACAAAGATGTATTTGAAAAACAGTTCCCGGCGAAGTTTATCTCTGAGGCAGTTGACCAGACAAGAGGATGGTTCTACTCCCTGATGGCAGAATCTACACTGTTATTTAACAAAGCGCCTTACGAGAACGTTATCGTTCTTGGCCATGTACAGGATGAGAACGGACAGAAGATGAGTAAGTCCAAAGGAAATGCAGTAGATCCGTTTGATGCATTAGAGACTTATGGCGCAGATGCGATCCGCTGGTATTTCTATACAAGCAGTGCACCGTGGATCCCGAAACGTTTCAGCGGTAAGCTGGTACAGGAAGGACAGCGCAAATTCATGGGTACTCTGTGGAATACTTATGCATTTTTTGTACTGTATGCAAATATTGACCAGTTTGATGCGACGAAATATACTTTAGATTATGAGAAATTATCCGTTATGGATAAATGGCTGTTATCCAAACTGAATTCTGCGATCAAAGGAACAGATGAGAACCTTGCAAATTACCGCATCCCGGAGGCAGCAAAGGTACTCGATGAGTTCGTGGATGACATGAGTAACTGGTATGTCAGAAGAAGCCGTGACCGTTTCTGGGCAAAGGGCATGGAGCAGGATAAGATCAATGCTTACATGACACTTTATACTGCACTTGTTGAGATCTGTAAGGCAGCAGCTCCTATGATCCCATTCATGACAGAGGAGATTTATCAGAATCTGGTGCGTTCCATCAATACAGAGGCACCGGAGAGTATCCATCTGTGCGATTTCCCGGCAGTCAATGAAAGCTGGATCGACAAAGATTTAGAGAAAAATATGGATGAGGTCTTAAAGATCGTTGTTATGGGTCGTGCGTGCCGTAACTCTGCAAATATCAAGAATCGTCAGCCAATCGGAAATATGTATGTCAAAGCACCGAATGTACTGCCAGAATATTTTGTGGAGATCATCGAGGATGAGTTAAATGTGAAGAAAGTAAACTTCACAGAGGATGTCAGTGCATATACAAGCTATACTTTCAAACCACAGCTTCGTACTGTCGGACCGAAATATGGCAAGTTCTTAGGACAGATCCAGAAAGCACTTGCAGAGTTAGACGGAAATAAGGCAATGGCAGAATTAAAGGCAAACGGCGTGCTTGCACTGCCTTCTGTCAGTGATGATGTAAAACTTTCCGAGGAAGACCTTCTGATCACGATGACACAGATGGAAGGTTATGTGACGGAAGGAGATAATACGGTAACAGTTGTGCTTGATACGAACCTGACACTTGAACTGGTAGAGGAAGGATTTGTCCGTGAGCTGATCAGCAAGATCCAGACCATGCGTAAGGAAGCCGGATTTGAGGTTATGGATAAAATTTCCATTTACTATCATGCAGATGAAAAAGTAGCCGACATCTTTAATAAGTACGAAAATGACATCATGGGTGATGTTTTAGGTACTGAAGTTGTAGCAGAAGCTGATTCTTTTGACTCCGGAGAAAACGGAATTTACTGCAAGGAATGGAACATCAATGGGGAAAAAGTATTGCTTGGAGTCAAAAAAGGAGAAAACTAGATGAAGGAAAATGTTTTCAACAAAGAAGCGTTTATTGAGGATGTAAAAGAAAATGTAAAGAATCTTTACCGCAAAACGTTAGATGAGGCGTCACAGCAGGAGATTTTTCAGGCAGTTTCCTACACGGTAAAAGATGTCATTATTGATGACTGGCTTGCCACACAGAAAGCGTTTGACAAACAGGATCCAAAGATGGTTTACTGCATGTCCATGGAGTTTTTAATGGGTCGTGCGCTTGGCAACAACATGATCAATTTAAAAATGTACAAAGAGGTCAAAGAGGCACTTGAGGAGATCGGTCTGAACTTAGATGAGATCGAGGATCAGGAGCCGGATCCGGCACTTGGAAATGGCGGACTCGGACGTCTTGCAGCCTGCTTTATGGAGTCACTGGCAACACTTGGATACGCAGCTTACGGCTGCGGTATCCGTTACCGGTACGGAATGTTCAAACAGAAGATCAAAGACGGTTTTCAGGTGGAAGTGCCGGATAACTGGTTAAAGAATGGATATCCGTTTGAACTTCGCCGTCCGGAGTATTCCTATGAAGTTAAATTCGGCGGTTATGTCCGTGCAGAAGTGACAGAAGAGGGGAAAACACGTTTTATACAGGAAAATTACCAGTCTGTTTTAGCGGTACCGTATGATATGCCGATCGTAGGTTATGGCAATCATGTGGTAGATACCTTAATGATCTGGGATGCAGAGCCGATGGAGTGCTTTGAGTTAGACTCTTTTGATAAAGGTGATTACCACAAGGCAGTAGAGCAGGAAAATCTTGCCCGCAACTTAGTGGAAGTACTTTATCCGAATGATAATCATATCGCAGGAAAAGAGCTTCGTTTAAAACAGCAGTATTTCTTTGTATCAGCAAGTGTACAGCGTGCGCTGGCACGTTACAAAAAGCATCATGATGATATCCACAAGCTGCCGGAGAAGGTAACATTCCAGTTAAATGATACACATCCGACTGTTGCAGTGGCAGAACTTATGCGTATTTTACTTGACGAAGAAGGATTAAGCTGGGATGAGGCATGGGAGATCACAACAAAGACCTGTGCATACACCAACCACACGATCATGGCTGAGGCACTTGAAAAATGGCCGATCGAGATATTCTCAAGGCTGCTTCCGCGTATCTATCAGATCGTTGAGGAGATCAACCGCAGATTTATTTTACAGATCCAGGCAGAGTTCCCTGGAGATAATGGCAAGGTTGCCCGTATGGCGATCGTTTATGATGGTCAGGTAAAGATGGCACATCTTGCGATCGCAGCAGGATATTCTGTAAACGGTGTGGCAAAACTCCACACAGAGATTTTAAAGAATGAGCAGCTTCATGATTTTTATGAGTTATTCCCGCAGAAATTCAACAACAAGACGAACGGAATCACGCAGCGTAGATTCTTAATGCATGGTGATCCATTGCTTGCAGACTGGGTAAGTGAGCATATCGGAAATGACTGGATCACAAATCTTGCCCATATTGAAAAGCTGGCGATTTATGCAACTGATAAGAAAGCACAGCAGGAGTTCATGAATATCAAATACCAGAACAAGCTGCGTCTTGCAAAATATATCAAAGAGCATAATGGTATCGAAGTAGATCCACGTTCTATCTTTGATGTGCAGGTAAAACGTCTGCATGAATACAAACGTCAGTTACTGAATATTTTACATGTCATGTATCTGTATAACGAATTAAAAGAGCACCCGGATATGGATTTCTATCCGAGAACCTTTATTTTCGGTGCAAAGGCAGCAGCGGGCTATAAGAACGCAAAACTTACGATCAAGCTGATCAACAATGTGGCGGACGTTATCAACAATGACAGAAGCATTAATGGCAAGATCAAAGTTGTATTTATTGAAGACTACCGTGTATCGATCGCAGAGTGGATCTTTGCGGCGGCAGATGTCAGCGAGCAGATCTCTACTGCAAGTAAAGAGGCATCCGGAACCGGTAATATGAAGTTTATGTTAAACGGTGCGCTGACGCTCGGAACGATGGATGGTGCAAATGTTGAGATCGTAGAGGAAGTCGGCAAAGAAAATGCATTTATTTTCGGTATGAGTTCCGATGAAGTCATTGCGCATGAAAGAAACCGTGACTATGATCCAATGCAGATCTTCAACAGTGATCAGGATATCCGTAAGGTACTGATGCAGCTCATCAATGGATTTTATTCACCGAATGATCCTGAGTTATTCCGTGACCTGTACAATTCACTGCTCAATACACAGTGTACACAGTTTGCAGATACCTATTTCATCTTAAAAGATTTCCGTTCCTATGCAGATGCACAGAAACGCGTCATGGAAGCATACAAAGATGAGGAAGGCTGGGCAAAGAGTGCAATCTTAAATATCGCACATGCCGGTAAATTCTCATCTGACCGTACGATCCAGGAATATGTAGATGATATCTGGCACTTAGACAAAATTACCGTAGATGTATAAGAAAATCGTATAAGATAGCAGACTGCCTGTTTTAGCAGGCAGGTCTGTGCACAGAAAAAGAAACCCGGCTTTGGGGTCATGAACCTTAAAGCCGGGTTTTTACATAATAATGTTTTTTTAATATCTTAGTTTAAAATCTTAATACTTCCTAAAAGTGGAAGCTCTTTTTCTTCATCTTTGCAGGCATATACTAATCCCATGATCCAGAAAATAAAGAATACAATGGAGAGAATGCCGCTGACAGCCCATCCACAGATCGGAATGCGCGAAATAATAATGCTGTTGATCAGTGATGCAAGGTATAACACCAGTGACTGGTTTAAATGAAATTTTGCACCCTCTTTGTCACCGGCGCAGAATGCAATCAGCCAGCCGATAAGCGTGATGTAGGAAACGATTCCTGTTGTTTTCTTGTCCATAAGTAAACCTCCTCGAAAATTTAATAACATTTGTATTCTAACACTCCTATCAGCAAAATGCAAAAAATATAGAGAAAAAAAGAAAATTTTGCAGAAATTAAGGAAAATGTAAAGTAAATCTTTTGAAAATCTTTATTTTTTTCTGCGGGCGTTCTTTGCATTCGGAAGGTATGATAATACTCAAAGGAGGGTAAGAGCAGGAAGATATCAGTTGTGCCGGGAATAATACAGGATTTGTTTCATTTTGATAAGGTAAATGATATACTGATAGGAAGTGTGGCAAAAAGGAATATCTGCGGCACAGAAAGAAAAGGGGAGAAGTGTGAAAATCTTTCACACAGACAAAAATAATGGAACAGTACAATATTTTAATCGTAGAAGATGACAAAGAGATCCGTGATGGAATCGAGATATTTTTAAAAAGCCAGAATTATAACGTTTATAAGGCGGCAGATGGTATAGAAGGTTTAGAGATTATTGAGAGTAAGGAGATACATCTTGCGATCGTTGATATCATGATGCCGCGTATGGATGGGGTAACAATGACATTAAAACTCAGGGAACATCATGATTTTCCTGTAATTATGCTTTCGGCGAAATCAGAGGAGACAGATAAAGTGATCGGGCTGAACATCGGAGCGGACGATTATGTGACAAAACCATTTACGCCGTTAGAATTGATGGCGCGCGTCAATTCCCAGATCCGGCGTTATACAAAGTTTAACAACAAAAGTCAGGAGAAAAAGGAAAATGACAGGGTACATATCATTGGCGGAATTGAGCTGAATGAAGATACGGTAGAAGTATTTGTGGATGGAAAACCGGTAAAAATGACACCGATTGAGTTTAAGATCTTAGCACTTCTGATGAAAAATCCGGGAAGAGTTTATTCGGCGGACGAGATTTACGAGCGTGTCTGGAATGAAAAAGCGATCAATACGGATACGATTATGGTGCATGTGAGAAATATCAGGGATAAGATCGAGATCAATCCGAGAGAACCAAAATATTTAAAGGTGGTGTGGGGCGTTGGATATAAAATGGAAAAACAGCCGTAAGGCGGGGATTGCGATAACAGCAGGGTTTCTTCTTGTTTTAGCAGTTATCAATTTTTTATGCTATCCGGGAATCAATCGCAGAAGCAAAGACTGGATGCAAAAGACAGAAGCAGCAAAAACAGGAACAGACAGTGATACGCAGATTCGGACACAGTTTCTGAAAAATCTGTATGAGGGATTTTATCTGCTCGATCTGGAATATCAGAATCAGAAGAGTGAGACGGAGATGTCAGCAACAGATCTTTATATCGCATCTTATGCAAAAGCGGATGAAACCGACAGGTGGGAGTCACAGGAACAATTAGAGCAGGTAACCAATGATGAAGTATTGTCGGTGATGGATGAATGGAGCAGTCAGTTTGAAAAAATCCGTTCCCAGATTGATTACTGCGTCATGGAATCCGAAGATGGAAGCAGACTGAAAAATACAACGCAGAATTTAGAGAGTGTACTCGGTGGAGAGGAAAAGGATGTCAGTGAACAACTGGCACAATATTACAGCGAACTGTTTGCAGTAAAATTTAATGAAGTCGGGGCGATTGAAGTAATTCCTCTGCTGTCAGACAGGGAAAATAGCGGCGATCTTTTAGTAAAATCCTTAGGGGCACAGGAACGCAGTGAACTGTTAAAAAGTAATCTGGAAGAGTATTTTAATCCGACAGACATGCCCGTGCTCAAAGGACCGGAAAATATAGAGTTTGTGATCGGTATTTCCAAAGAGAAGGCATCTGAAAATATTCTTTATGATTCTGGCAGTGATGAGGAAGAAGATTATTTTGAAAAGCTGTCCGCCTATAAAATTAATGGGGCACTTCCATTGTATGGCGTATCGGTTGTAGCGGTGATCGCATTTATGTTTTTTATGACAGGGAAAAAAGCCGGAGGCAATATCTTAAATGATGGAAAGGTACATGCTTACGCGGCAGAACTTGGAGTCACAGGTGTGATTTGCGGACTTTGTCTGCAGAATTACTTTATGGAACTTACCTGGTCATATGGATTTGATTCATTTTCGGATGCGGCAGATGAACTGATGGGTGGACAGGTTTATGATGTTGTGATCAGCGTACTTACTGTAGTTGGAACTTTGTGGCTGATCTATGCAATGTGGTTTGCAGCCGCATATCTGCTGAGACCGGTATTTTCAGTCGGACTATGGGAATATGTTAAAAGATACAGTCTGGTCTATCAGATCTTCCCATGGATAAAAAAACAGTTTAAAAAGACAGGCAACCGGATCAGACAGTGGTGGAACACACTCTCCGGGGAGATCACACACATTGATTTCAGTGAGGAAACGACAAAACTGATCTTAAAAGTTGTCGTTATAAACTTTGCAGTGCTTGCAGCCTGTTCCTTGTTCTGGTTCTTTGGGATCGGTGCATTAGTTGTCTATTCGATCGTCCTGTTTTTTATTATAAAGAAACATTATGAGCAGATCAATAAAGATTATCATGCGATGTTAGATGCCATGCAGACGATCGCAGAAGGTAATCTTGATCAGGAGATTCAGGGGGATTTTGGCATATTTAATCCGTTCCGGGACGAACTTGCGCAGATCCAGACCGGTATGAAAAAAGCAGTGGAGGAAGAGGTAAAGAGCCAGCGTATGAAAACAGAACTGATCACAAATGTTTCACATGACTTAAAAACACCGCTCACTGCCATCACGACATACATTGAACTGCTGAAAAAAGAAGACATCACGGAGGAAGAAAGGCGTTCTTACATTGATACTTTAGAGCGTAAATCACTGCGCCTTAAGGTGCTGATCGAAGATCTTTTTGAAGTCAGCAAGGCAAACAGCAATAATATCGTACTTAATAAGATGGAACTTGACGTTGTAAACCTGATCAAACAGGTCAGCATTGAACATGTGGATAAGATGAAAGAGCGGGGACTCGAACTTAAGTGGAATGTGCCGGAAGAAAAGGTACTGCTGATGCTGGACAATCAAAAGACTTATCGTATTTTTGAGAATCTGTTTGTCAATGTGGTCAAATATGCGATGCCAAACAGCAGGGTTTATCTGGAGGTGCGAAAGAAAGCATCCCTTGTGGAAATAATCTTAAAAAATATGTCCGCCGATGAAATACATATCAGCGGTGATGAGATCACGGAACGATTTGTGCGCGGCGACAGTTCAAGAAACACAGAAGGTTCCGGACTTGGTCTTGCGATCGCAAAAAGTTTTACCGAAGCCCAGGGCGGCGAATTCCACGTCGAGGTCGACGGGGACCTGTTCAAAGTTGTCATTTTGTTTTAGGGACGGGTGTGTTATAATACCGTTTAGAAAATGTAGATCTCTGCAAAACTCAACAAAATGTGGAGCTATTGCGAGAGACTGACAAATGAATAAGAAGGTGCTGGGGAGCCGCCGGTACTTAGTGACCGTATTTTGGTCACTTAGTATCCGTTGCGAGCGACACGCAGCGGAAGCGTGCCTTCGTTTCATGTGTCAGTCTCTCGCAATTTCAGAAAATGTGGATGAGTTTTGCAGGTATTAGAATTAACAAATGGGAGGATAACAAAATGGAAACAATGGACGACTACAAAGACGAACTGGAAGCCTCTTTCCGCAGGATCAACGAGGGAGACATTATTTCCGGTACGGTCATTGACGTAAACGAAGAGGAAGTGACTCTGGATTTAAAATATTATGCGCAGGGAATCATCAAAGTTGCTGATCTGAGCAATGATCCTGATTTTAATGTCATGGAACAGGTACACAAGGGAGATGTGATCGAGGCAACTGTGGTACAGACGGACGATGGTGCCGGAAATATCGTACTTTCCAAAAAAGAAGCGAACGATATACTCGCATGGGATAAATTAAAACAGATGATGGAAGATGAGACAACAGTCAAAGTCCGCATCAAAGAGAGCGTACCGAGCGGCGTTGTCACCTATCTGGAAGGCATCCGTGCATTTATCCCGGCATCCCAGATCACACTTGACTATGTGGAAGATACGGATGCATGGATTGGAAAAGAGATCGAAGTGCGTGTGATCACTGTGGATCCGGAAAAAGAAAAACTGGTTTTATCCGGCAAAGCGGTGGCAAGAGAAGCAGAAGCTGAGGAGCGCAATCATAAAATCTCCATGATCGTACCGGGAACCGTACTCGAAGGAACTGTCGAGACACTGATGCCATACGGCGCATTTATCAACCTTGGAAACGGACTGAGCGGTCTGGTACACATCTCACAGATCTGTGAGCGCCGCATCAAAAAGCCATCCGAAGTATTAAAAGAAGGACAGAAAGTCAAAGCAAAAGTCCTTAACACAAATGACAACAAGATCAGCCTCAGCATGAAAGCATTAGAGGAAGAAATGGTCGATACCGCAGGTGTTGCTGAGGAAGAACTGGAAAAATACACTGACACAGAATCAACAGGCACCAGCCTTGGTTCTTTACTGGCAGGATTTCACTTTGATGCATAAGCAGTGGCAAATAAGTACGATGAAAACTATGTAAAAACGTCAGAAGCAGCTTATGAAAAACAGAAAGAAATAAATCAACCGAAAACAGCAGAAAATAACATCAACCGGCAGGAGATAGCAGGAAAAAAGCCTGATTCTTCTACCGGTTTTTCATGCTCGATAATAGCATACTCACAGAGCATGTATTTATGCTTACCAAAACAGAGGCTGGAATCAACACATACATTGTTGACAAGGAAACAAACATGCGTTATATTAAAACAGAAGTAATTGTTGACGAGGAAACAATATTTCCGCAAAGTAAGGGGTGGATGTATGAAAGAGCAGGAGCTTCTGTTAAAAGAGCTTGCGCTGATGTTAGAGCGGCAGGACATGCTCTCAAAGCTGACCGAAGGGAAATGTCTCGATGAATATGGATATTCTGAGACACACTGTATCGATTATATCGGAAGGTTAGAACTGCCGAATGTCACAAAGATCGCAGAACATATGGGGATGACAAGAGGCGCAATCAGCAAAATGACAAAGAAACTGTTAACGAAAGGGCTGATTGAAAAGTACACTTTGGAGTCGAATAAAAAAGAAGTTTATTTTAAACTGACAGATCTTGGCAAAACATTATTTGAGGAACATGCAAAACGTCACAAACGCTGGGAAAAAAGGGATATGGAGTTTTTGTCCCATTATTCTACAGAGGATGTAAAGACGGTGTATCAGTTTATGAAAGAATTTAATCACTACTTAGAGGGACAGATTGAAGAATTATCATAACGATATAGGAAAGTATGAAACAGTTACGGATCAGACAGAAGTTTTGAGATCCATAGGATCGACATAAAAATTGCCTGCGGGCAATCCGCAGGCAACAGGATATTTAAGATTCACTGTCAGTGTCTGTACTGACATCGTCATTAGTATCTGTGCTGACAGCTGCATCAATATCTGTGTTTGTTTCAGTATCAGTATCTTCGTCCGTATCTGTTTCTGCAGAAGGAATCACGCGTACAGGGATGTCTTTTGTGATATCTTCAAGTGTTTCAGAATCAGAATTTATGGAAGTAAGGACTGCAGTGCGGTCGGATGGGGTTTCAGAGGTACTTCCCACAGCAGATGATGTAGTATCCGTATTCTGTAAAGCAGAAGAGACATCTGTTGATGTTGTCTGACCAGATATCATATTTTTCAATTTTAAAATAGCGGTTAAGATATCGAGTGCATCTTTACTGATATTTTTGGAGGAGAAGAAATCAGCGAGCATCTGATTTGCTTCATCTCTTGCAGTTCCGGTCAGACTGAAAATAGAAGAAAGCTGGTCTGAAACGGAAGATACCGTATTAGAAACAGCAGAACCAAATTCTTCCATATAAGAGAGAACCTTTTTAACGTAATTCTGTGTCTCAGTAAAAGGCGGGATGCCGCCGTATTTGTCAACATTTGCACTGCCGGCATTGTAAGCGGCGAGAGCAAGGGAGATATTTCCCTGATAGTTGGACAATAACTGACTGATATATTTTGCACCGCCCATGATATTTTCTCTTGCATCATAGGAATTGGAAACACCAAGAGCAGCAGCGGTAGATGGCATTAACTGCATGATCCCGACAGCGCCTGCATTGCTCACGGCAGAGGGATTGAAGCCGGATTCTGCTTTGGCGATCGATTTTAATATAATAGAAGAAACACCATAGGAATTGGCGGCCTCTTCAAAAATAGAGTCAAGTTCGCCTGAAGTATAGGAATTTGCAGAGGATGCAGTTGTCTGGGCTGCGGATATCCCTGATGTATCTGCGCCTGTGGTACCGGTCTGTGAGGTATTCTGGCTGTTTTCCAAAGCTTTTGTACTGTCAGCTAACGCAGCCGCAAAATCATCCGTATTAGACTGTTTTGCAGCTTCGGCACGCTTTGCAGCCTGTTCATTGATGCGGCTGACTAATGCGTGATCCATATAATTTAAAACGGTAATACTCATTCATAACTCCTTTTCGTGTAAAACGCGACTAAAAAGAGTATAGCACATGTTTTTGCAATAGTGAAGTTTTTGTTGAAAATTGTCTTGATGTATCACAAAAATTGTTGTAGAGTACATAGTGCGACAAGCTAAAGTGATAAAGTAACAGGGATAGAAAAAAGAAATGGATTGTGAAATAGAAAAAAACAAAGTAAGTAAAAAAGCTTCCTATGAAAAAGCGTTTAAAGCTGCATTTCCATATACAATACCGGTCATGACGGGATATCTGTTTATCGGTATGGCTTTTGGAGTGATGATTCAGGAAAAAGGGTATAATTTTCTGTGGGCAATACTGATGAGCGTCCTGTGTTATGCAGGGAGTGGACAGTATCTCGCCGTGAATTTTTTTGCGCCGGGCGTGAGTCTTTTACAGGTAATTTTCATGGAGTTTATGTTAAATATCCGGCATATTTTTTATGGACTGTCGTTGTTAGAGCGTTTTGCAAAGATGGGAAAAAAACGTCTGTATATGATCTTTTCCCTGACAGATGAGACATATTCCTTATTTTTTGTAACGAAAGTGCCAAAGGATGTGGACGAAGGACAGTTCTTATTTGCGATCGCACTGTTAGACCAGCTTTACTGGATCGCAGGTTCGGCGATCGGAGCACTGCTTGGTTCGGTGCTTCCAATCGACACAACAGGCATTGATTTTGCGATGACGGCTTTGTTTGTTGTGATCATGGTGGAACAGTGGATGGAGTCAAAAAACCGTCCGAGTGTGCTGATCGGACTTGGATGCGGACTGATCTGCCTGCTGATCTTTGGGGCAGACAATTTTATCCTGCCGACCATGATCTGCATTATGTTAATTCTGCTTCCGTACAGAAAGTTTTTGGATAAAGAAACAGAACAGAAAAAGGAGGTAGAGCATCATGCCGGTTAGTGTGGCACGTTCACTTGTTATCATTGCAGCAGTTGCGGGAACGATCTTTTTTACAAGACTCTGCCCGTTTTTATTCTTTCCGCCCAGAAAACCGATCCCGCCTGTGATACAGTACCTTGGAAAGGTGCTGCCGCCCGCAGTGATAGGGATGCTGGTGATTTATTGCTTAAAGGCGGTAAGTATTACATCCTATCCATATGGGCTTCCGGAGTTTATATCCGTGGCAGTGGTGATACTGCTTCATGTCTGGAAACGAAACAACCTGCTTAGTATCGGCGTCGGCACAGTGCTTTATATGGTGCTGGTACAGGCTGTATTTTAAATATCTTGGAGGAAAAATTATGAAGAAGAAACCTTTTGTAACCAAAGAACAGCTCGAAGAGATCGTAAAAAAATATCCGACACCGTTTCATCTTTACGATGAGAAAGGAATCCGTGAAAATGCAAAGGCAGTCAAAGAGGCATTTTCCTGGAATCTGGGATTCCGTGAATATTTTGCGGTAAAGGCAACGCCAAACCCGTACATCCTTGATATCCTAAAAGAATATGACTGCGGCTGCGACTGTGCATCCTTAACAGAACTGATGTTGGCAGACTCTCAGGGATTTGACGGAAAGCACATCATGTTTTCCTCAAACGATACACCTGCCGAGGAGTTTAAATTTGCCAATGAACTTGGTGCGATCATCAACTTAGATGATTTTACCCACATTGACTTTTTAGAGAAAACGATCGGCAAAATTCCTGAGACGATCAGCTGCCGTTATAATCCGGGCGGAGTCTTTAAGATGAGCAACGGCATCATGGATAATCCTGGTGATGCCAAATATGGTTTTACACATGAGCAGATCATCGAGGGATTTAAGATCTTAAAAGAAAAAGGCGCAAAACATTTCGGTGTACATGCATTCTTAGCGAGCAACACCGTGACAAATGAATATTACCCGAAACTGGCAAGACAGTTGTTCGAACTGGTTGTGGAACTGCGTGACAAGACCGGATGTGATATCCAGTTTATCAACCTTTCCGGCGGTGTCGGTGTGCCTTATACACCGGATCAGACACCGAACGATATCCGCGTGATCGGACAGGGGGTCAAGGAAGCTTTTGAGGAGATCTTAGTTCCGGCAGGACTTGGAAATATCTCTATTTATACAGAGATGGGACGTTTCATGTTAGCACCTTACGGCTGCCTTGTGACGAAAGCAATCCATGAGAAACACACCTATAAAGAGTATATCGGTGTGGATGCCTGTGCAGTCAACCTGATGCGTCCGGCAATTTACGGGGCATATCATCACATCACCGTTATGGGAAAAGAGGACGAGCCTTGCGACCACAAATATGATGTGACAGGTTCCCTCTGCGAGAACTGTGATAAATTTGCCATTGACCGTATGCTGCCGAAGATCGATATGGGAGATCTGCTTGTGATCCACGATGCAGGAGCACATGGTTTCTCCATGGGATATAACTATAACGGAAAACTGCGCTCCGCGGAGGTATTGTTAAAAGAGGATGGTTCCACCCAGCTGATCCGCCGTGCAGAGACACCGGATGACTACTTCAGAACTTTTGACTGCTTTGATATTTTAAAGGATATGAAGCATCCGGAGAGAAAATAAGACTTCATTCTGCAAGAGGAGTGTGTCATGTGTATTGATGAATTGAGGTTTGAAGCTGCAAAAAACAGAGTGATCGGGATAAACAGGGAGCGTCAGGGAATCGGGACGCTCTCAGAGAAAACGGTACATGCCGTTTTGAAAAATTATTATGCGCCGGATACGGATATGCACGAAATCCCAATCGAAAATTTTGTGGCGGACATTTTTACGGGGACCGAGATCATTGAGATACAGACACGCTCCTTTCAGGTTATGCGGAGAAAACTGGATGCGTTCTTAAAAATCTATCCGGTCACGATCGTCTATCCGATCCCGCATGTCAAATGGCTTTCGTGGATCGATGAGGAGAGTGGCGAGATGTCACCGAAGCGCAAGTCCCCCAAAAAAGGAAATCCGTATGTGGCATTTAAAGAATTGTATAAAATACGTCCGTTTTTAAAAAATGAAAACTTAAGATTTCGGTTTGCACTGATCGATATGGAGGAGTACCGCCTGTTAAACGGCTGGAGCAAAGATAAAAAGAAAGGCAGTGAGCGCTACGACCGGATCCCGGTGCAGTTTGTGGAGGAAGTCTGTATTGAGAGACGGGAAGATTATATGCAGTTTATCCCATTTGACCTGCCGGAACCTTTTACTACGAAAGATTTTTCAAAATCTGCAAAAATTCCGTTGTCGCTTGCACAGACTGTGCTTCTGATTCTGACGGATTTAGAAATCGTGGACAGAGTGGGAAAACAGGGGAATAGTTACCTGTATAAAGTCTGTGAGATATAAGAAAAAGGGTATCTGGATTTTAATAGTTACTCACGATCAGTCTGCGCCGGAACACGGAATCCATATGATCGAGTGTATGTCTTGCCTGGGAATAGCGGTTGCGGTTGGTATGGATGACATAAAACTGGTGTGCACCCCGGTATTTTTCGCGCAGAAAAAATGGTATCTTAATAAAACTCCGCGTAAATGGAATCTGATTTTCAATCAATAACTGTGCCGCCTGATCACTGATCCGCTCATTGGTTGTGCGGCATAACTCTATATCTTTGTCGAGATGTTTTGTATCTTTTCCTAATATAAGTGCTTTTCCCATAGTTTCTTCCCCTTTTTCAAAAAACTATCATATACGATAACTTTTGTCAAACATACTTTTATTTTTGCAGAAATTGTGGTATGTTATTAAGGTTAGACGGAAAAGTTTGTCTTAAAGGATTAGAAAGGTAATTTAATTATGAAGAAAAAAGTAGTAGTAGTAATGCTTTGTGCGATGATGGCAGTCACTGCATTAGGATGTGGCAATAAGAAAAATAATGCCATAGAGGGTACGGAGGCTGCAGAGGCAGTAAATAGTACAGAAAATGCAGAGAGCACATCTGCTGTGGAATATGAGAGTCTTTCTTATGATCTGAATCCTTCCGATTATGTGACACTCTGCGATTACAGCAAGGTGCCGGTTACGATCACCGGTGATTATGATGTGGACGATCAGGATGCAAAAGATTATTTTGAGCAGATGTTCTCTTATTATGGACCGTTCTATGTTGCAGATGATACCAAAACCACGGTTGGTGAGGGTGACATCGTAAATGTGGACTATGTTGGAAAATTAGACGGAGAGGCATTCGATAATGGAAGTGCCGAGGATCAGAATATCGATGTGGACAATAACTGTTCCGCAGGAAGCCAGTCAAGCTCCTTTATTGATGGCTTTACAGATGATTTAAAAGGTGCATCGGTCGGCGATGTCATTGACAGCGATGTGACATTCCCGGATAATTACGGTAATGCAGATCTTGCCGGAAAGCAGGTTGTATTTACATTTACAGTCAATTCCATCCAGAAAGAGATGACACTTGATGATGTGGATGACGAGTTCGCACAGAAACAGTTCCAGGCTGATACTGTAGATGATATGTATGCACAGATCAAAACTTTTCTTGAGAACACTGCAAGCAGCAACAAGGACAGTGACACTTATGCAGCAGTGCAGCAGTATCTGTTAGATAACTGTAAAGTAGACATTCCGGAGGATTATCTGACAGCCCGTGTCAATGATTATGAGAAACAGTTTGTACAGAACAACTGTGACGGGGATGATTCCAAACTGGAAGATTATGTCAGCAAACAGTATAATATGACACTTGATGAGGTACGCCAGGAATGGAGATCCGGCATGGAGAAAAATATTTCCATGGAGTTCATCACAGGTGCGATCGCAGAAAAAGAAGGAACAGAGCTTGATGAAGACGGATTTTCTTCCTATGTGCAGACACTGATGAGCAGTAACAATTTTTCATCAGAAGAAGATTTATATAAGAACTATGGTTATGGCGATGCAGCGTATGGCGAGAAGTATTTAAGACAGATCTATGTGGATAATCTTGCATTACAGTCTGTCAAGGATAACGCAGAAGTAACTGTGGAGGCTCCGGCAGAGACAGAGAGCACAGAAAGTGCAGAGCCGCAGGAAGCTGTTGATGCAACAGAGACAGAAGCAGCAAATTAATCAAATAAATATCCCAAAAGAAGACCAAAGAGATGGGGATTGGAGGATTCAATTATGGATATGGTAAATGTAAGGGATTTATTCCGCAAACAGGAAGAATATGTGGATCAGACCGTGACGATCGGTGGATGGGTGCGAAGCATCCGTAATTCCAAAAATTTTGGATTTATCGTGGTAAACGACGGAACATTTTTTGAACCGGTTCAGGTCGTGTATTCAGATGTTCTGGAAAACTTTGACGACGTTGAAAAATTAAACGTTGGTGCAGCGATCATTGTGACAGGTAAACTCGTTGCAACACCGGGAACCAAGCAGCCGTTTGAGATCCAGGCAGAGAAGATTGACATCGAGGGTGTTTCCACACCGGATTACCCGCTGCAGAAAAAGAAACATAGTTTTGAATATTTAAGAACGATCTCTCATTTAAGACCGAGAACAAATACATTTGAAGCGGTTTTCCGTGTACGTTCCCTGATCGCATATGCGATCCATAAGTTTTTCCAGGAGAGAGACTTCGTATATGTACACACACCACTGATCACAGGCAGTGATTGTGAGGGTGCAGGAGAGATGTTCCAGGTGACAACACTTGATATGAACAATCTTCCGAAAAATCCGGATGGAACCGTGGATTATTCCAAGGATTTCTTTAATAAGCCGACCAACCTTACCGTAAGCGGACAGTTAAACGGTGAGACTTATGCGATGGCATTTAAGAACATCTACACATTCGGACCGACGTTCCGTGCAGAAAATTCCAATACGACCAGACATGCAGCAGAGTTCTGGATGATCGAGCCGGAAATCGCATTTGCAGATCTTGAGGATGACATGATCTTAGCAGAGAGCATGTTAAAATACATCATCAACTATGTACTTGAGAACGCACCGGAAGAGATGGCATTCTTTAATAATTTTATTGATAAGGGACTCTTAGAGCGCTTACAGCATGTAGCAAATTCTGATTTCGCCCGCGTGACATATACAGAGGCTGTTGAAATCTTAGAGAAACACAATGACAAGTTCGAGTACAAAGTATCATGGGGAACAGACCTTCAGACAGAGCATGAGCGTTATCTGACAGAAGAGATCTTCAAACGTCCGGTATTCGTAACGGATTATCCGAAGGAGATCAAGGCGTTCTACATGAAGATGAACGATGATGGAAAGACAGTTGCAGCAGTAGACTGTTTAGTACCTGGCATCGGTGAGATCATCGGAGGAAGCCAGAGAGAGGATGATTACGACAAACTTCTTGCAAGAATCAATGAACTCGGCTTAAAAGAAGAAGATTATCAGTTTTATCTGGATCTCCGCAAATATGGTTCTGCAAGACATGCAGGATTCGGACTCGGTTTCGAGCGCTGCGTTATGTATTTGACAGGAATGTCTAACATCCGTGATGTTATTCCGTTCCCAAGAACCGTAAACAACTGCGAATTATAAAAAAGAATAGATTTACAGAGGACTGCCGCCCGGATGAATAAGATTCTGCGGGCGGCAGTTTTTTGATATCCGAATTTTCATAGGAAAATGCGTTCTGCAAATTTGTGTAAACCTTCCAAAAACCTGCAAAAATTGAGAAAAAATGTAGCATAAATATAATTGACATAATGTATAATAAGTAGTAGTATCAAAATACAAAAGATATAGTAATAAATACTACATGTAAAAATAATAAATACTATTTTGCTAAAAGGAGGTCATATTATGTTACAGATAGGGATTCGTGAACCGGGAAGCGCCATTACACATTTTATAGCTATGATGATGGCAATATTTGCCACATCGCCGTTGTTAGTCAAGGCTGCGCTGAATGGAAATCATACAACGATTCTGGCAATGGCCGTGTTTATGGGAAGCATGGTGCTGCTTTATGGTGCAAGTACGGTGTACCATTCGCTTGTTGTCCGGGATAAAATTTTAAAGATATTCCGTAAACTCGACCATATGATGATATTTGTCCTGATTGCCGGATCTTATACGCCGGTATGTCTGATAGTACTTGGCGGGAAGTCGGGTTATACGCTGCTTGCGGCAGTGTGGGGCATTGCGGCGGCAGGAATGCTGATAAAAGTGCTCTGGATCAACTGCCCGAAGTGGTTTTCATCCGTGATCTATATCGCAATGGGATGGGTGTGTCTGTTTGTATTCCGGGAACTGTTAGCCACTCTTTCCCAGGCAGCATTTTTGTGGCTGCTTGCAGGCGGTCTGATCTATACTGTCGGCGGTGTGATCTATGCATTAAAACTGCCGGTGTTCAACGCGAAGCACAGTCAGTTTGGTTCCCATGAAGTATTTCATCTGTTTGTCATGGCTGGAAGCATCTGCCATTTTGTATTCATGTATCAGTATGTAGCGTGAAAAATAAAACGATTGCCGGATAGATTTTATGGAAAAGTTAGGTTATAATGTAACAGCAATGAAAAATGAGCAGTGACAGGCAGATGAGAAATGTAATGCCTGTATGAAGAGGAGACAGATATGAGATATACGTTGGAAAATGAAAATTTAAAAGTGGAGATTGACTCATTTGGAGCAGAGATCAAATCTGTAAAAAGAAAATCAGATAACTTTGAATATATGTGGTGTGGTGATAAAAAGTACTGGGGCAGAACATCCCCTGTATTATTTCCGTTTGTCGGTGCGCCGAAAAACAAAGAATACCGTTATGACGGAAAAACTTATACGATGGGACAGCACGGATTTGCAAGAGATATGGAGTTTACATTAGAGGCACAGACGGAAGAGAACATCTCATTTGTACTGACCGATACTGCGGAAACCTGTGAAAAATATCCATTTCATTTTGCGCTGCACATTGGTTATGAATTGTGCAAAAACGAGGTGAAAGTAAACTGGACTGTGGAAAACACCGACACAAAAGAATTATATTTTTCCATCGGTGCACATCCGGCATTTAACTGCCCGGTTCACGGAGAGGAAAATAAAACCGGATATGGTCTCAAATTTGGCGGCCTGGCAGATACTATTCATCATCATGGAAACACACCGGACGGTATGGCGGTGATGGAGGATAAAGTCCTGGCACTGAAAGATGGCTGTGTGACATTTACGGAAGGATTCTTTGATGAGTGCACTTACATGGTCGAAGGAAAACAGACCGGAGAGGTTTCCCTGCTTGACCGTGAAGGCATCCCGTATGTAACCGTAAAATTTGACACCCCGCTGTTTGCAGTATGGTCACCGGAAGGAAAAAATGCACCTTTCGTCTGCATTGAACCATGGTACGGAAGATGCGATGCCACAGATTTTACCGGCACATTGCAGCAGCGCGACTACGAAAACATGCTGCCGCAGGGCGGAACATTCAAGGCAGCTTATAGTATTGCATATCTGTAAGATAGAGTCAGCAAAAGGTGGATCATAAAAATAAAAAACGCAAAAACATGTAAAAAGAGCATAGCTTTTGCGTTTTTTTCATATAGTGAAACAGAATCGAAAACCTGTGGAGTGGTCAATGAATATACAGTCAAAAATGAAAACAAGAGATGCAAAAAACAATCCGGTCACTGCGGTATTGGTGTCCGTGCTGGTCATGTTCCTTTTAAGCTGCCTGTTCCTGTTACTGTTGGCTGCACTGTTATATAAGTTTGATCTGAGTGAATCGGCAGTAAAGGTGGGAATCGTTGTCATTTATATCGTCTCCGGAGTGATCGGTGGATTTTTCATGGGAAAGATCATGAAAACACAGAAATTTTTATGGGGATTTGCAGCGGGAGCCATTTATTTTTGCATTTTATTCCTGATATCAGTGCTGGTTAAACAGGGAGTCTCCATGGAACTGCCGAAAGTGGCGACAACATTTATTCTATGTGCGGCATCCGGGATGGCGGGCGGAATGATAAGTTAGTGGTTACTGTCAGGGTGCCAATTAGCATATAGACAGGACTTGCGCAGAATATCAGCGGCGTGCTATACTCAAAGAAAATGTGCATGAATGAAAAAAATTATCAATGTTTCATGCAGAAAAAGATACGCACGAGGAGGAAGACATGGAAAGACAGAAGAGACAGGGAGCAGAGTACGAGTTTTACGGAAAACTCCCGCTGAAAAAGGCAATCCCGCTAGGATTACAGCATGTGCTGGCAATGTTTGTGGGAAACCTGACACCGATCCTGATCATCTCAGGGGCATGTGGTATTGCAGGTGAGGAGTTCGGCAGTCTGCAGGTCGATCTGCTGCAGAATGCGATGCTGATCGCCGGGATCGTGACACTGATCCAGTTATTTGCGATCGGACCGGTTGGTGGAAAGGTACCAATCATCATGGGAACGAGTTCCGGATTTATCGGTGTGTTTAACAGTGTGGTTCAGGTAATGGGAGGAGGAATCCTTGCATATGGAGCCATTATGTGTGCATCCGTCATTGGTGGTCTGTTTGAGGGAATCCTTGGATTTCTGTTAAAGCCGCTCCGCAGATTTTTCCCTGCGGTTGTAACGGGAACCGTTGTACTGTCGATCGGATTGTCACTGATCGCGGTCGGCGTCAATTCTTTTGGCGGCGGCAATACGGCAAACGACTTTGGTTCAGTAGAAAATTTACTGCTCGGAGCAGCTGTTTTACTGATCATTGTAGCAGTGAAACACTGGATGAAAGGTATGGCGAGTGCATCATCGATCCTGATCGGTATTGTGGCAGGCTATATCATTGCTGCGATCATGGGACTGGTACTGCCGACAACAGCAGTCAATGCGGATGGTGTGGAATACACAAAAGCCTGGGTGTTAAACTGGGATAAGGTTGCAAATGCAGCCTGGTTTTCCGTTCCGAAATTAATGCCGGTCAAACTGGTATTTGACTGGAGAGCAATCATTCCGGTTCTGATCATGTTTGTTGTTACCGCGGTTGAAACAGTCGGAGATATCTCCGGTGTTATGGAAGGTGGAATGGGCAGAGAAGCTACCGACAAAGAACTTTCCGGCGGTGTCATCTGTGATGGAATTGGTTCTTCGCTTGCAGCACTTTTTGGTGTTCTGCCGAATACTTCTTTCAGTCAGAATGTAGGACTTGTCACAATGACGAAAATCGTAAACCGTATGGCGCTTGCATCCGGAGCCGTATTCCTGATTTTATGTGGTTTATTCCCGAAACTTGCAGCACTGATTTCAATCATGCCGCAGAGTGTACTTGGAGGAGCTGCCGTTATGATGTTTTCATCCATCGTGATCAGCGGAATCCAGCTTATTACCAAAGAACCGATGACGATGCGCAATATCACGATCGTCTCCGTCGCATTGGGACTTGGCTATGGAATCGGATCCAGCAGCGGCATCCTTGCACATCTGCCGCAGGGCATCCAGCTGATCTTTGGCGGTTCCGGTATTGTTCCGGCAGCCATTGTGGCGATCATCTTTAATATTATCCTGCCGAAGGATGCGGAATAAAAAAAACTTCCCATATGAAAAAAGTTATGTTATACTGTATAAGTTAACAGAACTCCGCGCGAAAGCGAATAAATACATAGTATTACGGGGAGCGGGCAAATGGCGTATCCCATGTGTGCGGAAATTACAAAAAAGGAGAGAAGCATCATGAAACATGTAAAGACATTAAATACCAAGAGATTACAGAACACAATCAAAAAAGGCGGCTGCGGCGAGTGCCAGACATCCTGCCAGTCTGCATGCAAAACATCCTGTACAGTAGGAAACCAGAGCTGCGAGCACAAATAAGATTTGAGCTGGTACGGCCGGGCATGCATAGCATGGTAAAAATTGTGCATATGAGTGCCGGATATGCCATTATGGCATCATACAAAATGACTGTGTGATACAACGATGAAAATCATACGGTCGGATATAAGTGAAATCTGCAAACGACCGTTCGCATAGCGTGCGGTCATTTGTACGTTTTATCGGCAACATTAAAATGCCGTAATACTTGAAAAAAATATATTGATTTGCAGAAAACTTTAAATGTTTTGCTGTAAAATCAGATAGAAAGAGAGGAAATATTATAGTGGTTCATCAGTATAAGAACAACGGCTATGATATTGTTTTAGATGTAAACAGCGGAGCGATTCATGTGGTGGATGACGTGACTTATGATGTCATTGAGATGATCGATCAGAGCCAGCCGGAATCGTATGCAAGGGATGAGATCGTATCTGCACTGTCCGGAAAATACGGCAAAGAGGAAGTGGAGGAAGCAATCGATGAAGTCCAGACATTGATCGATGAGGAGTCGCTTTTTACAAAGGACACTTACGAAAACTATATCATGGATTTCAAAAAACGCCCGACGGTTGTCAAGGCACTCTGCCTGCATATTGCACATGACTGCAACCTGGCATGTCAGTACTGCTTTGCTGAGGAGGGAGAGTACCATGGAAGAAGGGCACTGATGTCCTTTGAAGTTGGAAAGAAAGCACTGGATTTCTTAATTGCCAATTCAGGTAACAGACGAAATCTTGAGGTGGATTTCTTTGGCGGCGAGCCGCTTATGAACTGGCAGGTCGTAAAAGACTTAGTTGCTTATGGAAGAGAGCAGGAAAAGCTGCATGACAAGAAATTCCGTTTTACACTGACCACAAATGGTGTGCTTTTAAATGACGAGATCATGGAATTCTGTAATAAAGAGATGGCAAATGTGGTCTTAAGTATCGATGGAAGAAAGGAAGTTCATGATAAGATGCGTCCGTTCCGCAAAGGGGCAGGAAGTTATGATCTGATCGTTCCAAAGTTCCAGAAATTTGCAGAGAGCAGACATCAGGACAAATATTATGTGCGTGGTACATTCACACACTACAATCCTGATTTTGCAGCAGATGTACTTCATCTTGCCGATCTTGGTTTCAAACAGATCTCCGTGGAGCCGGTAGTTGCAGAACCGAGTGAACCGTATGCGATCACAGAGGAAGATCTTCCACAGCTGTTTGAGGAATATGACAAACTTGCAGCGGAGATGGTAAGACGTCACAAAGAGGGAGATGATTTTAATTTCTTCCATTTTATGATCGATCTTGAAGGTGGTCCGTGTGTGGCAAAACGTCTGTCCGGCTGTGGTTCGGGAACCGAGTACCTTGCGGTAACGCCTTGGGGTGATTTTTATCCGTGCCATCAGTTTGTAGGCAATGAGAAGTTCCTGCTCGGCAATGTGGATGAGGGGATTAAAAATACAGAGATCCGTGATGAATTTAAGTGCTGCAACGTCTATGCAAAAGAAAAATGCAGAAAATGTTTTGCCAGGTTCTACTGCAGCGGCGGATGTGCAGCAAATGCGTATAATTTCAGCGGTGACATCTGTGGGGCATATGATATCGGATGTGAATTGCAGAAAAAACGTATTGAGTGCGCGATCATGATCAAGGCTGCCGAGGCCGATTGTGAATAAATAAGAAACAGGAAGGAAAAAGAAAATGAAAAAGAGTAAAGCAGCAGTCATATTAGTTGCGATTCTCGCTGCATTTGCGGGACTTGCCTATTATGCATCTATTATTCTTTCATCGACCGGTATTGGGGAAGAAATGAGTATTCCGCTTGGACTTGATCTGTCCGGTGGTGTATCGATCACCTATCAGGTCATGGATGAAAATCCGAGCGCAGAGGATATGAGTGATACGATTTACAAACTTCAGAAGCGTGTGGAAAGTTACAGTACAGAGGCATCCGTATATCAGGTTGGAGATGATCGTATCGCCGTTGAGATCCCGGGTGTTACGGACGCAAGCAAGATTTTGGAAGAACTTGGTAATCCGGGTTCCTTAGAGTTCCAGCTTTCAGATGGTACCGTATTTATGACGGGTGACCAGGTGGCAGATGCACAGGCTGCAACAACCACAGATCAGTATGGAAACAAGCAGTATGTGGTACAGCTTACACTGACAGATGAGGGAGCAAAGACTTTCGGAGAAGTTACTTCTGAAAACGTCGGAAAAGCACTTCCAATCGTATACGATGGAGAAGTTATCAGTTATCCGACTGTTCAGGAGGCAATTACCGGAGGTACTGCACAGATTTCCGGTCAGAGCACCTTTGAAGAGGCACAGACTTTAGCAACACAGATCAGAATCGGTTCTCTTTCCCTGCAGTTATCAGAGTTAGAGTCCAGTGTGGTAGGAGCACAGCTTGGAAGCCAGGCAATCTCCTCCAGTTTAAAAGCGGCAGCAATCGGTCTTGTGATCGTAATGGTATTTATGATCATTGTATATGCAGTTCCGGGTGTCGCAGCAGCTTTAGCACTTGCAATTTATACAGCACTTGTGATTGCAACTTTATACTTATTCGAGATCACATTAACATTACCTGGTATTGCCGGTATTATCTTAAGTATTGGTATGGCAGTAGATGCGAACGTTATCATCTTTGCACGTATCCGTGAAGAAATTGCATCAGGAAAATCCGTGATTACTGCAATGAAGAATGGTTTCCACAAAGCGATGTCTGCAATCTTAGATGGTAATATCACAACATTGATTGCAGCGATTGTTCTTATGGGATTAGGTTCCGGTACTGTAAAAGGATTTGCATATACACTGATGATCGGTATTATCCTTTCCATGTTTACAGCACTTGTTGTCACAAGATGGATCCTTTATTCTTTCTACTGGTTAGGACTGAGAGATGAAAAATTCTACGGATGTGCAAAAGAGAGAAAGACGATCAATTTCCTGCAGAAGAGATATGTATTCTTTGCAATTTCTATTGCAGTTATAGCTGCCGGATTTATCGGTATGGGAGTACATAAGGCATCTGGTCAGAACTCCCTGAATTATGGACTTGACTTCATGGGAGGAACTTCCACTACTGCTGATTTCGGCAAAGAATATACGATCGAAGATATTGAAAATGATATTATCCCGGTTGTAAAAGAAGTAACTGGAGACAGCAATATTCAGGCAAACAAAGTAGAGGGAACAACTCAGATTACGATCAAGACACGTACTTTATCCAAAGAAGAGCGTGATGATCTGAATAATAAGCTGGCAGACAGTTTTGATGTAGATGAATCCACCATTACATTCCAGAGTATCAGTTCCACGATCAGTGGTGAGATGCGTGCGGATGCAGTCAAGGCGGTTATTATCTCAACAATCTGTATGCTGATCTATATCTGGTTCCGTTTTAAAGATATCCGTTTCGGTGCCAGTGCGATCATTGCCCTGATCCACGACGTACTGGTTGTACTTACCGTATATGCGCTGATGCGTATTTCAGTCGGCAATACATTTATCGCATGTATGCTGACGATCATTGGTTATTCTGTCAACGATACGATCGTTATCTTTGACCGTATCCGTGAGAACCTTGCATTAAAGCATGGTAAACAGACAAGGGAAGATCTGATGGAAGTAGCAAACCGAAGCCTGACACAGACCTTATCACGAAGCATCAACACATCCATAACAACATTTATTATGGTATTTATGCTGTTCCTTCTTGGTGTAGCAAGTATTCGTGAATTTGCGCTGCCACTGATGGCAGGTATGATCTGCGGTGCATATTCATCTATCTGCATTGCAACCGAGTTGTGGTATGTGATGAAAGTTCATCTTGGTAAAAATAAAATAACAGAATAAGATCTGTTGAAGAAAAGTGAAAGTCCTGGCAGTTATTTGCCGGGACTTTTAAGATTCATAGGAAATTACGTCCTATGAATCTTAAAGCCCTCCGGGCGGGATCACACTGCGTCGGAGATGAATTATGTCGCGCAGGCGGTGAATCCTGTAGAACAGGATTCTATTTTAGAAAAAAGGAGAAACATATGGATACGATCGCAGCTTATCTGATCTTTTTAAATCTGGTGGGCTTCCTTATTATGGGAGAGGATAAAAGAAGGGCGAAAATGCATCGATGGCGGATCTCAGAAAGAATGTTGTTTTTAGTCAGCATTTTAGGCGGCAGTATCGGAACATGGGCGGGAATGTATGTGTTCCGCCACAAGACGAGACACTGGTATTTTGTTATAGGAATGCCGCTGATCCTCATTTTACAGATCGCAGGTGCCATCTGGCTTTATCGTCAGGGCTTATATCATTTATAATAATTTGATATAACTATTCTGGCATTTGGAATTGCCAAAAAAAGGAAAGTCATATATAATGATAAACATAGCAAAAGACAAGTGTTTTTCGTAGAAAGACACATTGATCAAACAGCAAAGAAAGGGAGAATTACGGATTATGTATACACTGGAAGATATTCAGGCAGTTGATATGGAAGTGGCAAATGCCATCACCGATGAATTTGAACGTCAGAACAGTCATATTGAGCTGATTGCATCCGAAAACTGGGTAAGCAAGGCAGTGATGTCGGCGATGGGCAGTGTTCTTACAAATAAATATGCAGAAGGTTATCCGGGGAAAAGATATTACGGCGGATGTGAGTGTGTGGATGTTGTAGAGGAACTTGCAAGAGAGCGTGCGAAAGAGCTGTTTGGCTGTGAGTATGCGAACGTACAGCCACATTCCGGTGCACAGGCGAATATGGCTGTACAGTTTGCCATCTTAAAACCGGGTGACACGGTCATGGGAATGAACTTAGATCACGGCGGACATTTGACACACGGAAGCCCTGTAAACTTTTCCGGTACTTATTTTCACATTGTACCTTACGGTGTCAATGACGAGGGATTTATTGATTATGACAAAGTAGAAGAGATCGCGATGGAGTGCAAGCCGAAGATGATCATCGCAGGTGCAAGTGCTTATGCGAGAACCATTGATTTCAAGAGATTCCGTGAGATCGCAGATGCATGCGGAGCAGTTCTGATGGTCGATATGGCACATATCGCAGGACTTGTCGCTGCAGGACTTCATCCAAGCCCAATCCCGTATGCACACGTTGTCACAACCACAACACACAAGACACTGCGTGGACCGCGTGGAGGCATGATCTTATCCAGTCAGGAAATCGCAGACAAATATAACTTTAACAAAGCTATTTTCCCTGGAATCCAGGGCGGACCTTTGATGCATGTGATTGCTGCGAAGGCAGTCTGCTTTAAAGAGGCACTTCAGCCGGAGTTTAAAGTATACCAGCAGAATATTATCGATAATGCACAGGCACTTTGCAAGGGACTGTTAAGGCGTGATATTAAAATCGTATCCGGCGGTACAGACAATCACCTGATGCTTGTTGATCTGACAAATTATGATCAGACCGGAAAGGCAGTGGAGAAACTTCTCGATTCTGTCAATATCACCTGCAACAAGAATACGATCCCGAACGATCCGAAATCCCCGTTCGTAACAAGCGGTGTACGTCTTGGAACACCGGCAGTTACTTCCCGTGGACTAAACACAGAGGATATGGATCAAATTGCAGAGGCAATCGCCATGATGATCAAGGAGGGTGAACCGGCAGCTGATAAAGCGCGTGCAATCGTAAAATCGCTGACAGAGAAATATCCGCTGGAGAGATAAAAGAGAATAGAATATAATTTAATAATGAATAAAAAATGAGGAACCTGTTTCGTGACAGGTTCCTCGTTTTTTGTGCTTTTTGAGTTTGTTATTTTACATCATCTGCAATACGGTACAGTGTGTACGAGGTAGAAATCGTATTTTTATTTTTATCGAGATATGTGATTTTCACGATTGTCGGTGCCATAATATCACCATCACGGCTGTATGACTCATAAGAGTAAGTACCATATGCGTAAGAGTAGTCATGTCCGTAATAGTATCCATAATGTCCTAACTGGATACTCTTTCCATTTTTTACCTTTTTTGTTATCTCGGAGTTTGAATAAGTGGTTGAATAGGAAGAATTTGTTTTTGCAACTGGCTTGCTGTAAGTAGAGTATTCGATCTTCTTTAATTTATAACCCTTGTTCATTTTGACATTGATTTTGACTGAATTTTTATTGTAGACTGTCTTTGCGTAATCATATTCTTTGTTGTCAAAGGTCACACTCTTAAAAGGACTATTGTTAGAGAATGTCGGCTCTGTTACATTGACTTTGACAGTAAATTTTTTAATCTTTTTATTCTGTGCATTATATACATCAAAAGATACTGTGTATTTACCGGTTTTCTTGGCATAGACACCAACGTATCCGGAATTACTGGAGCTGGAAAGTGAAAGTCTTGTTACTTTGGCTTTCAGGTTTTTGCTCGATGTTTTGATATTTTTGATGTTTTTTCCGTTTGTACCGAGCTGTACGGAGATAGCCGAATCATTGACCATCGGATAATTTTTGTAATAAGAAATATCTACAGCCTTTGGGGCGCTTGGACCTGTTGCAGCAGATACCGGCGCAGAAGGGATCAGTAATAATCCGGCGCACAGGCAAAGTGTAAGAACAGCGCAAGTAATTTGCTTAAATAATTTCATATCAGATATCCTCCTGTTGGATTATTTTGCAAGACGGGAAATGGAATAAATACTCTCACATTTCTGCTTGGTATATTTGTCGATATAAGTAATAGTGATCTTGGTACGCGCAGCAAGTGAGGTAGAATAGTTTCTGCCGCTGGAATATGAATTATCAAATATATATGCGTACTCGCCAAGCTTTAAGGTGCTGTTGTTTTTCATTGTTTTTACAACTTCTTTACCTGCCTTATTGTAAGTGGTGACAGTGATTTTTTTCAGCGTGTAACCTTTGTTCATTTTAACAGATAATTTGCCGGATTTTTTGCTCGTAAGGGCATAATTAACTTCTTTACCTGCAAATTTGACAGATTTGACTGGCAGGTCATTTTTTACATATACCGTTACTTTACCCGAAGAAAGTTTGTTTCCTGATTTATCGCAGATATTATAGGTGACTTTGTATTTACCGGTTTTTTTGGCATAGAGGCCGATAGACGCAAAGGTATCCGTGTATGTATCGTCTGAACTGGTAGTATAATAGTGGGTGTTTTTTGCAATCAGATTTTTACTGCTGGTTTTGATGTTTTTGATATAACATACTTTGGCTTTTGGCAGATTGACATAGATTGCAGAACTGTCGAAAGAATTACTGGACATGCGAAGTACAGTGGTGGTCGGTTTGTTCCTGACGGCTGCGGATACCGTTGACTGCGGCTGCAGTAAAAGCATCCCGGCACAGAGACAGAAAGCTAAAAATAAGCTGACTGTTCGTTTGAAAATTTTCATAAGTGAATCCTCCTTGTTTATAAATATTTTATAGATGTTACAAAAACATTATAAAATATGAAGGAAAATTTTATACAATCATAAATTAAAAAATAAATAAGGGAATTTTAAGAAAATTTATAGCATTATATCAGGTAATTTTGATATGCCCAAACTTGTATTTTATGTCAGGTTATTTTATAATTGCATACAATAGATTGTGTATTTTATGAGCGGGGGGGAGAGAAGAAAAAACAGAAACTCAGCCTGCCTGTAAAATATGCAGAAACGAGGAATATATGAAAAAACAGAGTAAAGGAGTTCCGACAAACCGTGATATCCGTTGGGACAGACTTGATAATACAGCACACCTTTTTCCGGTCATTGCCGGGGAGAGCATGAGCAATGTGTACAGGATCAGTGTTACACTGAAAGAGGAGATCAATCCGGAATTACTGCAGAGGGCACTTGATATGGTGCTTCCGAAGTTTGACGGGTTTAACTTAAGACTGCGGCAGGGGGTGTTCTGGTATTATTTTGAGGAAAACGGAAAAGCGGCGCCAAAGGTTCGCATGGAGAACAATTTTCCATGCAGATATATCCAGCAGAATAAAAACCGCAGTTATATGTTCCGTGTGACCTATTATAAATGCAGGATCAATCTGGAAGTATTCCATGTTTTGACGGATGGAATGGGAGGAATTAATTTCTTAAAAGAGCTGACTTACCAGTATCTGCGTCTGGCACATAAAGACCTGCAGGAAAAGCTGGGAGATTCATTAAGTGTTGATACGTCTTTGAACCGGGAAGACAGTTTCTTAAAAAATTACAAAAAAAGTTCCGCAAAAGGATACCAGACAAAAAAGGCATATCTGATCCGTGGAGAAAAGTTAAGACCGGGCGAGTTCGGCGTGATGCACGGTTATATGAAAATACCGGAGTTGAAAAGGGTCTGTCATGCGATGGGAATCAGTATCAACGAATATCTGGTAAGTGTGTACATCTGGAGCGTTTATACAGAATGTCTGCACGGCATGCCGTCAAAGTGTCCGATCCGTGTTGCGGTGCCGGTTAATCTGCGGCCGTATTTTAATTCTATTACCACGAAAAACTTTTTTGTCATGGTGTCCGCAGAATTTCATCCGACCAAAGAGACCTATACGTTTGCAGAGGTGGCTGCAATCGTGAAGGAAAGCCTGCGAAGCCAGATCAACCGGGAAAATCTTGAAAAGCTGTTTTCCTATAACGTTTCCAATGAAAAACTGCTGATTGCAAGAGTTGTGCCGCTTTTCCTGAAAAACCTTGCAATGAAGTATGTATATACAACTTCTGCACTTGCCAATACTGCGACGATCACAAATATCGGCAATATTTCCGTGACAGAAGAGTACCGCCCTTATGTGGAAATGTTTCATGCATTTCTTGCCATGTCAAAGGGGCAGCATCTGAAAGGAACGATCTGCTCTTACGGGGATACACTTGTATTCAGTTTCAGTTATGATCTTGTCGATGCGTCTGTGCAGCGTGGATTTTTCCGGAAAATAGCCTCGGACGGGATTGCGGTAGAAATAAAGAGTAATGGAGTAAATTATGAGTAAATGCAGAAATTGTAATGTGGAGATATCAGATGAAACAGAGCGCTGTCCACTCTGCGGATCCGTGTTAGAATACACAGGTGAAGTGGAGAATATGTACCCGGATGTGAGAGTGTACACCCGGAAAATGACAATGATCAGTAAAATCTATCTGTTTTGTGCACTTTTGGTTGAGGTGCTGCTCATTTATATCAATGTGGTCACCGAGTCACAGATTGCATGGAGTGCGATCACGGGGCTTGGATTCTTTTACGGATATATGCTGATCCGTTTTGCAATTCTTGGAAAGACAGGTTACCGCGCCAAAATCACGGTACTCACGCTGATGGCGATACTGATCGTGATCGCAATCGATTTTCTGGTCGGCTACCGCGGATGGTCTGTCAATTATGCATTGCCGTCGGCGATCATTTTAGTCGATGTTGGTATTATCATCTGTATGATCGTAAACCGCAGAAACTGGCAGAGCTATATGATGTGGCAGATTTTTATGATTTTATGCAGCATTGTTCCGGTAATACTGATTTTTACCGGTATCGTGACGGCACAGCTTTTTGCACTGATCGCATTTGCGTTTTCCCTGTTTCTGTTTCTTGGAACACTGATCATCGGAGACCGCAGGGCAAGGGTGGAACTGAAACGAAGATTTCATGTCCGCTGAGTTATATTTAGAATAAAAAGAACAGGAGCAATCGGATGAGAGAGAGCGAAGCGAGTATCAGGGGAAGAGTCATGAGGGACCTGATCGCCCATGTGACAAATGATCACCTGATTGGGAAAAAGATAAAAAATGGAGAACTGAGGAAAAAAATCGGGGATTCGGAGCCGCCGTGGAAATGTCCGGACTGTTTTTCATTAGATGTGATCGAGATGGATAATTTCTCCATGGAGTATTTACAGGCAAAAGAAAATCCGAATACGGAAAAAGTAATCTTACAGCTTCACGGAGGCGGATATGTCGGAGCGATGCGGAATGCATACCGTATGTTTGCCGGACTTTACTGTGAAGTCAGCCATGGAATGAGTGTTCTGACACCCGATTACCGTGTGGCACCGGAACATCCGTATCCGGCGGCTTTAGAAGATGCCTATGCCGCATACTGTTATCTGTTGGAACAGGGGTGGTTTTCCGAGCAGATCATCATCGCAGGAGATTCCGCAGGAGGCGGTCTTGCGATGGCATTATGCCATTATCTGAAAGATCACGGAAAGCAGCTTCCGTGTGGGATCGTAGCCATGTCACCGTGGACAGACCTTGCGGCGAGCGGGGAATCTTACGAGACAAACTTTGAGCGCGACCCGTTATTTGGAAAAACAAGGGACAGCCTTATTTATAATAAAGATTATATTGGGGATAACGATCCGTATAATGCTTATATTTCGCCTTTATATGGGGATTTCAGGGGATTTCCGCCGATGCTGATACAGGTCGGTTCCTATGAGATGCTGCTCTCGGATTCTGTGGATGTGGCTGCAAAAGCCAGAGAACAGGGAGTAAAAGTAAGAATCAGTATTTATGAAGGAATGTTCCACATCTTTCAGATGGCAGCAAAAATGCTGCCGGAATCTAAAAGAGCGTGGGTTGAGATCGGTAAATTTATTGATGTTTTGCTAAATGACTGACATCCATATAGACAGGGATACCGTTTTCGTATTTTACCGGAACTTCACCGAGTATGAGAGGTGAAAGGTAATCGATCAGTGGCTGTGTGACATCATTGCCTGCATCATTGATCCATTCTCTCGGAATTGATTTTGCCTCGTTTGCAATGTGGCGGATCTCGGCATGCTCATAGGCGATTTCGTACGGAGAATCAGAGATACGGCGTATTGTTACCATGGAAGCGGTAACACCTTCCTCGGAGAGAGCAACCGCTTTCTGACCGAGAGTAAAAGCCTCATCAAGATCAGTCTTTGAAGCAAGGTGTGCAGCGCAGCGCTGTAATACGTTGACTTCCACGGAACGGACTTTAACGCCTAGTTTTTCTTTGACTAAAAATTCAAGTGTTTTTCCGGCTCCGCTTAACTGGCTGTGACCAAAGGTGTCAACAGAACTTTCGGAAGCACTGATATAGTTGCCGGAAGCATCGCGGATACCTTCGGATACGGCAACGATCACGTTATTGCGCTCGAAAAGCATACGCTTTACATCCAGTAAAAAGTCCTCTTTGTCAAATGGAACCTCCGGGAGATAGATCAGATGTGGTGCTGTATTATAACCGTTTCTTGCCAGTGCAGAAGCAGCGGTCAGCCATCCGGCATCACGTCCCATGATTTCCACGATCGTCACACTTTTGACTGCATAGATAAATGTGTCATGTGCGATTTCTAAAAGAGAAGATGCGATATATTTTGCGGCAGAACCGAATCCTGGTGTATGGTCTGTCTCACAGAGATCATTGTCGATGGTCTTTGGAATACCGACAATACGCACAGGACTGCCGATTTTTTTGCCATATTCGGAGAGCTTTAAGACGGTGTCCATGGAATCGTTGCCGCCGATATAAAAGAAAGCATCAATATGGTAAGTTTCAAACTGTTTGAAAATGAATACATAGGAAGAATCATCATCTAAATAATTTGGCAGTTTGTAACGGCAGGAGCCAAGATACATTGCCGGAGTGACCTTTAAGCGGTCGAGATATTCCGAATTCTGCTGCATTAATTCAGAAAGATTCGTCAGATCGTTGTTTAAAATACCTGTGATTCCGTTTAAGGAACCATAAACCGTGTCATACATGTCAGAACGCATTACACCGTCGATCACACCGGCAAGGCTGGCATTGATCGCAACAGTAGGGCCGCCTGACTGTGCTACCATACAGTTTTTTGGACTCATAAGAAAACTCCTTTGTGTTTGATCTTCTTTTTGCAATGTCTATCATACAAAAAAAGGCACGGTTGCGCAATCATTAAATTAAATAGAAAGAGTGATGGTATACCATGAAAATATGTACATTGTGTCCTAGAATGTGCGCTGTGGACCGAAAATCCGGTGAGCGCGGCATCTGCGGACAGACCACAGAGATTAAGGTGGCGCGTGCGGCACTGCACTTCTGGGAAGAACCCTGCATTTCCGGGGAGATGGGTTCCGGTGCGGTCTTTTTTTCCGGCTGTGTACTGCACTGTGTGTTCTGCCAGAATGAAAATATTGCAAATGGCACAGCTGGTAAGGTGATAAGTACGGAGCGGCTTGGCGAAATTTTTCTGGAACTCCAGGAAAAGGGTGCAAATAATATCAACCTTGTGACACCGGGGCAGTTTGTACCACAGATCATAAAAGCGGTAGAGCTTGCAAGAAATCAGAATTTAAAGATTCCCATCGTTTATAACACCAGCAGCTATGAAAATGTGGATACGATCCGTTCTTTAGAAGGAATTGTGGATATCTATCTTCCGGATTTTAAGTATTTTGATACCGCTTTGAGTGCAAAATATTCCCATGCGCCGGATTACCCTGCTGTGGCTAAGGCGGTGATAGCGGAGATGGTGCGTCAGACGGGTGCGGCAGTTTTTGAAAACGGGGAGGATTCCCTGATGAAGCGTGGTACGATCGTGCGCCATCTGATCCTGCCGGGGTGCACGAAAGATTCCAAAGCAGTTTTGAAATATCTGCATGAAACCTATGAGAATCAAATATATATCAGTATCATGCACCAGTTTACACCGCTCTCTAACGTGAAAAAATATCCGGAATTAAACCGTAAGATCACGGATCGGGAATATGATGAGGTTATTGATTTTGCAATCGATATAGGGATTGAAAACGGTTTTATCCAGGAGGGGGAGACGGCGGAGGAGAGTTTTATTCCGGAATTTGACAATGAGGGAGTTTGAGGTTGACGCATTTTCGAATATCTCATATAATTCCATAGTGATGATGGCAATAGAGGGAGTGTGAAACGAATGAAGAGAAAAGTAAGATTCATAGCTGCACTTTTCTGCATGGGATGTCTTGCGACAGAACCTGCGGCAGACATAAAGGCTGCCGGAATCCAGGTGGCTGCTGCACAGACAACACTTTCCGCAGATAATTCGCTGGAAGTGTTATCACTTTCTGCGGGAAAATTATCCCCGGACTTTACAGGAAAGACAGTACAATATACAGCTACCGTACCGAATGATGTCACAAGCGTTACAGTGACGGCAACACCGGTTAATGAATTTGCGACGGTGCAGTCGATCACAGGAAATGACAATCTGCAGGTCGGTACAAATACGATAAAAGTAGTCGTGAAGGCGCAGAACGGAGCACTCGCCCAGTATACGATAACACTGACCAGAGAAGATGGACAGACAGCAGACGGAACAGTGGATCAGCCGGCGGATGGAACAGACGGTCAGACAACAGACCAGCCGGCGGATGGAACAGATGGACAGGCAGCAGACCAGAACACAGAGTTTGAAACAGAAGAAGCGGAAGATGTTTCTAATATGGAATATCTCCAGCAGGAATACAATGATCTCTCTGAACAATATGCAAAAGAAAAGTCTTTTTCCAGAAATATGATGGGAATTATGGCTTTTGTGATCGCAGTACTTGTCGTTATTATTATCAATCTTCTATTGAGAGGACGTAAGAGTGACGACTGGGATGAGGAAGAGGATGACTGGGACTGGAAGTCCGAAAAACAGGGAAAGGATCAGGACGCAGAAGATGATACTGATCTGGAAGAAGATGATAATATAGAAGAGAATCCTGGCGTGGAAGAAGATGATTTGGAAGTAGATGATCCGGAAGACGCTGACTGGGAGGAGGAAGAAACACAGAGAAAAGGATTTTTCCACAGAAAACCAAAAGAAAAAGTGGAAGAAGAGCCGGATGATGTGGAAGAAAACGATACAGAGAACGAAGTCGGCGTATCAAAGATCCATAAAGTGCGTGCGGGATTGTTTGGACGTGGCATGTCTGACGATCTTGACGATGAGGACTGGGAAGAGGACGAAGATTTCCTGCCGGTAGAAAGAAAAAAACCGGAAGAAAAACAGCGTCCGGAGAGAAAAGAAAAACCGGAGGAGAAACAAAGGCCGGAGAGAAAAGAAAAGCCGGAGCGGAAACATACTCCGGAGAAAAAACACATTCCGAGAGAAGAAGAGGACGAAGATGATTTAGAGATCATCGATTTAAATGATTTATAAATAGAAAAAGAATGGAGAAACTATGCAGATACGATATACATCAAAAGCAAAAAAAGCAATCGATCAGGCTTCAAAGATGTCGAAATCACTGCATCATCATTATATCGGAACGGAGCATATCCTGATCGGACTTTTAAAAGAAGGAACGGGCGTCGCTGCGCAGGTATTAAATGATAATGGAGTAGAACTTGACAAAGTCATGCAGCTGATCGAGGAACTCATTGCACCGGATGCACAGGTGCTGACGGCAGAGGCTAAGGAATATTCGCCGAGGGCACTGCAGGTGTTAGAAGGGGCAGCAAGGGAGGCAGCGCGTTTTCATGCAGAGGAGATCGGGACGGAGCATATCCTGATCGCGATGATGAAAGAGACAGAGTGTGTGGCATCCCGCCTTTTAAATACCTTAGCGGTCAATATCCAGAAAATGTATGTGGATATCCTGATCGCAATGGGAGAAGATGCGAGCCTGTACAAAGAAGATTTCATGAATGGTAAGCCGGTGAAAAAAACAGCATCGGATACACCGGTATTAAATCAATACTCCAGAGATCTGACTGCATTGGCGGCAGAGGGAGTATTAGATCCGTTAGTCGGCAGACAGGAAGAGATCGGCCGTGTGATCCAGATCTTAAGCAGAAGGACAAAGAATAACCCATGTCTGATCGGTGAACCGGGCGTTGGAAAGACTGCGATCGTTGAGGGAATTGCGGAGCGTATTACAACCGGAATGGTTCCGGATACCGTTGCGGGAAAGCGGGTGGTATCTTTGGATATGTCCGGAATCGTGGCAGGCTCAAAATATCGCGGTGAGTTTGAGGAGCGCATTAAAAAGGTACTTCAGGAAGTACGGGCAGCCGGCAATATCCTGCTCTTCATCGATGAACTGCATACAATCATCGGAGCGGGCGGAGCGGAAGGAGCAATCGATGCTTCCAATATATTAAAACCTGCACTTGCGCGTGGGGAACTGCAGCTGATCGGTGCAACGACAATCGATGAATACCGCAAATATATTGAAAAAGATGCTGCGCTAGAGCGCAGATTCCAGCCGGTTACGGTAGAAGAGCCGTCGGAAGAGGAGGCAGTGCAGATTTTAGAGGGACTGCGGGAACAGTATGAAAAACATCATCAGGTAAAGATTACGGATGATGCGGTATCGGCAGCAGTACGCCTGTCTGCGCGCTATATCAATGACCGTTTCCTGCCGGATAAAGCAATCGATCTGATGGATGAGGCTGCAGCAAAGGTACGTCTGCGCGCGGGTGGAAAACCGGAGGAAGTCGTTGAATTAAGACATCGCATCAACCTGTTAGAAGAGGAAATGTTAGAATTTCTGCACGATGGTGATGTGGAAGGTGCAAAGCAGAAGAAGAATGAAAAAGAAGCGTGTGAAGAAGAGCTTGCCAAAATACAGGCAAAGACAAAGAAAGACAGCCGCAGTAAAAAGTTAAAAGTGACAGAAGACGATATTGCGGATGTGGTATCCGGATGGACGAAGATCCCGGTAAGAAAGATTGCCGAGGGGGAGGCTGCCCGCTTAAGAAAATTAGAGGCTACCTTACACAAACGTGTCATCGGTCAGGAGGATGCGGTGAGTGCAGTGGCAAAAGCTGTGCGAAGAGGACGTGTCGGATTAAAAGATCCGAAGCGCCCGATCGGTTCTTTCCTGTTCTTAGGTCCGACCGGTGTCGGAAAAACAGAGATCTCAAAGGCACTTGCGGAGGCAGTGTTTGGCAGCGAACAGTCTATGATCCGTGTTGATATGTCGGAATATATGGAGAAACACAGCGTATCAAAGATGATTGGTTCACCGCCAGGATATGTAGGCCATGAGGAGGGAGGACAGCTCAGCGAAAAGGTGCGCAGAAATCCGTATTCGGTGATCCTGTTTGATGAGATCGAAAAGGCGCATCCGGATGTATTTAATATTTTACTGCAGGTGTTAGACGACGGTCATATCACGGATTCCCAGGGACGCAAAGTGGATTTCAAAAATACGATCATTATTATGACGTCAAATGCCGGAGCACAGGCGATCATTGAGCCGAAAAAACTTGGATTTGCAGTTTCGGATGATGAAAAACAGAATTATGACCGCATGAAAAACAGCGTGATGGAAGAAGTACGCCGTATTTTTAAACCGGAATTTTTAAACCGTATTGATGAGACGATCGTATTTAGAGCGTTAAACAAAGACGATATGAAACAGATCGTTGCACTGATGTTAAAAGAACTTACAGACCGCTGTGAAAAACAGATGGGAATCCACCTTACCGTGCGTGACAGCGTCAAAAAGCATATTGTCGATAAAGCGTATGATCCGAAATATGGTGCAAGACCGCTGCGCCGTCAGATCCAGAACGATATCGAGGATGAACTGGCAGAAGAAATCCTGTCCGGCAAAGTGAAAAAAGATACGGAAGTGGTCGTGACGATCCACAAAGAAAAAGTCGTGTTCGAAACAAAATAAAATTTTACTGAAATATCCGGGAAAGCACTGGAAATCGTGACGGGGATATTATATAATAAGGGCACAAAATTTTACGATAAAGAGAAAACTACTTTATCACAGGAGGAAAAAATGGCAACGATCAGCGAATTAATTCGTTCAGAAGCAGATGGAACGATCAGTTTTGGGGATTACACATTAGGTGCAAAGGCGAAACTTGATAATTTCGAACATCAGGGAGATATCTACAAGGTGAAGACATTTTCCGAGATCACCAAGTTAGAGCGCAATGGCATGTTCGTATATGAATCTGTTCCGGGAACGGCTGTCATGAATCTGAATGCAACAGATACAGGCCTGACATTTCAGGTAGAGGGACCGGAAGATGCACAGATCACAGTAGAACTTGAGGATGAGTCAGAGTACGACATCACGATCGATGGCGCAGATGCAGGAAAGATGAAGACAAATCTTGGCGGCAAATTAAGCTTAAGTGTAGAACTTGGCGACCATCCGGTAGATGTAAAAGTTACAAAGTGTTAAGAACGGAAAAGTGAGATCAAAGGAAGCTTACATGTCAAAAGGGCATGTAAGCTTTTTTTGCGCTTTCAAGTACGAAAGTACGATTGACGGGGATAAACTGTTACATTAACATAAAAAATGCGCGTGACAATGTGCAATAAATCAGAAGGAGAAAAGTTATGAAAAGAAAGAGACTCACGGGTTGGAAACGTATGGCGGCATTTGCGATGGCGCTTACGCTGACGGTCGGAGATTGGACATCAGCAGGTGCTGCTGGATTGCCGCAGACAGATGTACAGACAGTAACAGAGGCTGTGATACAGGAAGAAGATGCGATGGAAGCAGCTTTAGCAACAGAACAGACAGAGACAGAAAGCGAAACGGACAGTGAGTCTGCAGAAAATGACAGCGGGCAGACAGAGAACAGCGAGGCATCGGAAATTCCAGAAACATCAGAGGCATCAGAAACTGAGAAAACTGTAGAAGAGACAGAAAACGTGAATGATACGGAGGCTGTTGATGATACCGAAGTGATGGAAACAGAGACGGAAGAAGAAATAGAAGAAGAGACCGAAGAAGAGACTGAAGAGGAAGAACTCGCTGCAATTGATAAACCGTCAAAGGTAATCAATGTAAGAGGAAAAGATGACGGAAGTATTATAACAACAGCGTCTGGCCGGCAGTTGAGATATGCTTATGTGAATCGGTTCCAGAACGGAGTGATTGCAGCAGGTACGACAGACGAAATTGCAGGTTTTAAGATTACAAAAAGGAGCAATTTCTGGGATAAGACCGTAGGATTATACAAGTATGAAAATAACTATTATGGTCAGTGCAGCGGTACGGATATTGACGGATTTGTAAACCTGTATAATAAGGCAGAAGCCATACTGAAAGGCAACACAGATAAATATCAAGATGCATATGGAATGTATAGAGTCAATGGTAAGACGTATAGAGCATTGCGGTCATGTGATGCGACAGGGTATCATTATGTGACAGAAGGTGATGAAATTACAGAAATTACTGTAAGTGATTCATCGGAAAATGCCAAAAAGCGGATAGATGAGTATGCAGTAAAAAATGATACACAGGTTCTTTATTATAGTTATAATGGACATTTTTATAAGCAATTAACGTATGAATCGGTATATGATTCAGCATCGAAAAAATATAAATATGTTGTATATGCAAATGCTTATGAAGAGATTTCTTTTGAAAAAACTTATGTAAAAATAAGCTGGAATCCGGTTAATAATGATACGGCCACAATGAAAAATAAAGCCGGAGACATGATGAAGGTTGGATATGAAGTGGTCTGCGATGGAAATACCAAGGTCTATAATATGCCGGGATTATTTTTGGATGCGTCAGACGGAACCGTACATGAGATGATAACATCAGATGCAGCAAGACTGCCATATGTCATATTGAATTCAGGACAGCAGGTCAGCGTAAAAGTCCGTGCTGTATATTATCATGAAGTGACAAGTAACAAACAGGAGGTATATTGGAACTGGAATGATAATAGCCAATATATTATAGAATCGAAACAGACGAAATATGTGGTGGACATGTATGGTAAATGGTCGGACACCTATACTTATAAAAATTACTCTTTAAAGAAGTTATCACCGGTAACCGGTACAAAAGTTTCTGAAAAGGGAAAAGAGATGTCAGTTACCTGGAATGCACAAAACGGAGTGGATAGCTATCGTGTGTATTACCTGCGAAGCAGCAAACCGTTAAATATTACGAATATAGAGAGCTTTTTACAGTTTTACAATAAGAGGGGAACGCTGTACGATGCTTATGTAAATGCAAAAGGAGAAAACGATTCCTATGAAACGGATTCAGAGTATGCATCAGATCCGTATTGTAATATTACAATAGATTCAGGACTGCCATATTTTTATTGTTCCGTCAGACTGGAATCTGCGGAAGAGGGATATTTTTCAGATGGAAGTTATTCAGATGTCATAACTGCAACGGCCAGCATTAATGGAAACATACCGACAGTAAAAAATCTCAAAATAGAAAAGACGTACAATGGAGATGACTGGCAGCTCTCATGGACGCCAATCGATGCGGATGTAGTCATTTATGTTTTTGAAGAAGGAAAGAAGCCGGCGCATTATAATTATGAGCTTTTGAACGCTTATGGTTACTATACGGATGGTCAGGGACAGCAGAAAAAACTTTATTTAAAAGATGCACTTACGGAGCTTGAAAGTAAGGAAATAAGCAGTTATGTACGTTCTTACAAAGTGAAGGGAATCGATGGATCATACAGTGCAATCTCTTTAAAACCGGGCGTAAAATATACATTTGTTGCGCATACCTATGATGCAGGCAGTTCTCTTTATAACATACAAAAGAAGCCGGTGTTTACCGTAAATAAGGAAATAAAAGTAACAGATGCTCAAAAAAATCAAACGTATAAAAATATATCTGTTGGCATGACTTATTATACGGCAATGAGTCCTGCTTCGAATATGGTAAGCTATACGGATAAGGTATCCGTACCGCGTGTATATACAAAGGCGGGAAAAAACAGTATAAAGTTATCTTTTACCAGAGGAAGCTATACCGGATATGAGATTTATCGTCTTTCAGGTAAAAAATATAAGAAAATAGCAACGACCACAGACTATGTCTATACAGATCAGAATTTAAAGGCAGGCACAAAATACTCCTACAAGGTACGCTCTTATTATTATGATCCGGACAGAAAAACGAAAAGTTACAGTATATATAAAAATTTTACTGTAAGTACCAGCCGTGTAAATAACATTGTATTAAAGGTGGCTAAGAACTCAAAAAATACAGTGAAACTGACCTGGACAAAAGTAGGTTCTGCAACAAAATATGAGATTTACAGAACTTCTGAGAGTGACAAGGATATCACAGAAATTTCAGGATGGATCAATTCGGGCAACAGTGCCGTAACAGTAGAAAATACAAAGTATGAACTGGTGAAAACGATCACAAACGCAAAAACGACAACATACACGGACAAAAAGTTAAAATTCGGTGAGAGTTACACCTATCTGATCTGTGCATATTATAAAGACGGAAAAACATTAAAATACATTACCGCGTCGACCAGAGTTAAAATGCAGCTCGAGGAGCCGCGAAATCTCGTCCTTACCAATAAAGGCAAAAATGTAAGCGTTAAATGGGATGCGGACAAGTACGCTGCAGGCTATCAGATCCGATACATGGTATATGATAAATATGGTGAGGAAAAAACAGTTGCAGAAAAATATGTAACGGTAAAGAAAAATAAATACACCATTAAAGGATTATCGAGCGGAGAATACGTAAATGTATCGGTAAGGGCTTATAATTCCAAAAAAGAATACAGTGGATGGTCATCGTCAAAAGAATCTACATCACTTGCAGCAGTAAAATCCATCAAAGCTGTTTATGATACGAAAAAGAATGCAGTAAAGATTACCTGGAAAAAGGTAAAAGGTGCGAAATATTATAAAGTCGTCCGTTCTGTATATACGCCGTTATGTAATACGGACGAAAAACTTTATGCAGCAACAGGTAACCTGATCGCAAAAGATTCCAATGATGGGACAGGATATTACAGTGAGGTTCACTATCGGGAATATTATGGCGAAGACGGATCCATTACAGGCACGGCGGCATATGACAGGGCACGGTTGAAAAAAGGTGTGAAATATTATTATATGGTCAGTGCATATGGGGAAAAAGGAACAAGAATTGCCTCTTATATGACCTCGGAATATGGTACACAGGTTGCTTCCGGTAAGCCGGCAGTCATCATATATGGTGTCAAAGTTGCTGCAAAAGTAAAAAATAACAAAAAAGGAACGGTTACCGTTTCTTACAATAAGGTAACAGGTGCCAAAACTTATCAGATTTACCGTGCAGAAAAAAAGAACGGTAAGTATACTCTGATTGGAACCACAAAGAAGATGTCTTTTGCAGATAAAAAAGCAAAGAAGAAAAAAATATATTATTACAAAGTGGTTGTAAATGGCAGGAATGAATTACTTGCAGACTTTACAATCAGGAGTTCAGCAGTGAAAATTAAAGTAAAAAAATAATTCTGCAATAATAATAAAAACCGGAAGAAGCGGATTGCTTTTTCCGGTTTTTGTCATAGAAAGTAAGTTGCTTTTTACAGATAAAGTAAGTATACTGATAAACAATAAAAAGAGATGGAGAAGGAATATGCCGAAGGGAAAAACAACAGTATTTTTTTGTCAGGAATGTGGTTACGAATCATCAAAGTGGATGGGACAGTGTCCTGCATGTAAGGAATGGAATACATTTGTTGAGGAGATGATCGATAAAAAAAGTGCAGCAAAAGGCGGCAGGGTAGCGGCAAAAGCGGCAGAGGCGAAGAACGTTCCGCTCTCACAGATCGAGATGACACAGGACAAACGCATGTCGACGGATATGAAAGAGCTTGACCGTGTACTTGGCGGCGGAATCGTACAGGGATCTTTAGTGTTAGTGGGCGGTGATCCGGGAATCGGTAAATCAACACTGCTTTTGCAGGTATGCCGGAATTTATCGGAGAAAGGTGTGAGCGTATTATATATATCCGGAGAGGAATCCCTGCAGCAGATCAAAATAAGGGCAGAACGTATCGGAACCTTTGGCGATTCGCTGACACTTTTATGTGAAACGAACTTAGACACGATAAAAACGGTGATTGACCGGGAAAAACCGCAGATCGTGATCATAGATTCCATACAGACCATGTATAACGAAGAAGTTTCCTCTGCACCGGGCAGCGTATCACAGGTGCGGGAATCCACAGGGGTATTTATGCAGATTGCAAAGGGGATGGGAATTTCCATCTTTATTGTCGGTCATGTGACGAAAGAGGGCGTGGTTGCGGGTCCGAGAGTTTTAGAACACATGGTGGATACGGTACTCTATTTTGAGGGGGACAGGCATGCGGCATACCGTATACTGCGCGGTGTCAAAAACAGGTTCGGCTCAACGAATGAGATTGGCGTGTTTGAGATGAGACAGAACGGACTGATGGAAGTGGAAAATCCTTCGGAATACATGCTGAGCGGGAAACCGGAAGGTGCATCCGGTTCGGTTGTTGCGTGTTCTATGGAAGGAACCAGACCGATTCTGGTGGAAGTACAGGCGTTAGTCTGCCACAGTAATTTTGGAATTCCGCGGAGAACGGCTGCAGGCACCGATTTTAACAGGGTAAATCTTCTGATGGCAGTACTTGAAAAAAGGCTGGGATTAAAACTTGGAGACTGTGACGCTTATGTGAATATCGCGGGCGGCGTAAAAATGAATGAGCCAGCGATCGATCTTGGCATTGTGCTTGCCATTATATCCAGTTACCGTGAAAACCCGATCAATGAGAAGACGATCTGTTTCGGAGAAGTGGGCTTAAGCGGAGAAGTGCGTGCCGTCAGTATGGCAGAGCAGCGCGTGACAGAAGCAAAAAAACTTGGATTTGATGAATGCATTCTGCCACAGGTCAGCCTGGATTCCATGAAGGACAGTGGATCTGTGCCAAAGGGAATCCGCCTGACTGGTGTGAGGTCAGTGAAAGATGCGATGGATGCGATATTGAAATAAAATACGGTGGAAATATATCTTTTCTGGAAAGATGAACTGAAACAGTAAAATTCACTTTGCGAAAGTACACATAAGAAAGTGAAATTTTTGGAAAAAATGGGTTGACAAAATAATACCCAGATGGTAACATAGTCAAGCTGACCGCGGGACATGACATGATCTGACAGCGGACAACAAAAAAGTTGTTGACAAACAGAATAACACATGATAAGATATCAAAGTTGTCGCGTTTGAGATAACAGATCGGACAAAACCGATTGAAAGAAAAAGTTTCAAAAAATGAAAAAAGTTCTTGACAAAACAGACTTGGTAAGATATAATAAATAAGCTGTCGCCGAGAACGACAACAAAACAAAGAACCTTGATAACTGAACAGTGAA
>OOCW01000391.1_pt1 | contig 45084 bp, 38 predicted proteins | sample 1671201 | NCBI WGS metagenome assembly OOCW01 (sample SAMN06348132, study PRJEB24527) | human gut metagenome | biome: human gut; feature: ankylosing spondylitis patient; material: feces | host: Homo sapiens | place: China | collected 2015-10
TTAGCGGCTTTTACAACTTTAGCAAGTTCAATGGAACAAAGATATAAATTCTAAGCGAAAATTTCACCGTTCCCGGAAAATAAATATTTCATTTTTTCGCTTCCGTGTGGTGCGCAATATTTTTCAATAGTCTCTATTATATCATCCTTACCTTCCCACCGAAGTATAGATTAAAATCTAGGCAGGTCTCCTGGCTTAAACTTCATCCGCATCTCATCCTTCCCAGCTTTATAAAAACCAGTGGATTAATTTGAGATTTGTCTGTTATTACAGTAGCGGGGGCTGCAGCGGCATTTAACCGCTTTCCCTTTTAACTTTAAAACTACGTTTTAAAAACCTAAATCTTCAACTATTCTATTTTTATATCTATTTTATTAAATACTAAATTAGAATATTAATCAAGAATTTTTTATTTTTATATGATTTTTCCACCAAAATACTATGTAAAATAAAAAAGTTTATATTTAATTATATTACCATTTGAATTCTTTCCACTCTTTTGCATATTCATCGAAAAGCTCATTTATTCCCTTTCCTATTGTTATGTATTGATCATCAGTTAAATTTGCTAAAGATACTCTAATTGACCAAGTTGGTCCCTTAAATCCATCTCCATTTAATAAAACTATTCCATATTTTTCTGCTAATTCAAATAAAAATTCAATTGCACTACGCTCTCTTTTTAAATATTCAACAAACTCTTCTCCATATTTAAATTTAGCCCAAACTAATAAGTCATATTTATTATAATAATTTGTACTATATATATCATGTTTCATTGGTAATCCAATTAAATTTTCATCTAATAACTCTTTACGTCTTTTACAAATGTTTTTAGTTTGTTCTTTATATCTATTTTCTTTATCTAACAATGCAAATATTGAAAATATAGCCATTTGCACCTGTTGTGGAGTAGATAAACCAGCTGTATGATTTAATGCTACTTGCCTACTATCAGCAACTAATCTATCAATAAAAGGAATTTTCTCTGGATCTGTACTCATAGTTGAATATCTTTCATCAACTATGTCTTTATCATCTTCATTTAATTCAGCTATTAACTTATCAAAAACGTTGTCTTGTGCTAAGGCTATAACACCTAACCTCCAACCTGTTACTCCAAAATATTTTGAATAGGAATATACTCCAATTGTATTGTATGGCATAGTAACCATTAATGATTTAAACTTATCACTAAATGTTCCATAAACATCATCTGTAACAATCATTAAATTAGGATTATTTTCTTCTACTATGTTTTTTATATATTCCATAGATTCTTCATTTATTGCTACTGATGGTGGATTACTTGGATTAACAATACAAGCCAATTTTATATCTTGATCAGCTAATTTATCTAGTTCTTTCTTAGGATATTGCCATGTATGTCTACCTTCTTCATTAAATTCTGATGCATATATATTTACAACTTTAAAATTATATCTTGGCAATTCAGGAATATCTAAATATGGTGTAAATATAGGCACTAATAATGCTATCTTATCCCCTGGACATAGTAATCTATTAGCTTCTAGTGAATCAAATATATAGCACATTGCAGCAGTTCCACCTTCCACTGCAAAAATCTGATGATTATCACTATTAGGATTACCTCCCATTTCTTTAATCAAATAATCTCTTACTACTATTTCAATATGTGTAAGCATTCTATCTGGTAATGGATAATTATCTCCTATAATTCCATCAACAAGTTCAAAAACCCAATTATCCTTATTAAAATTATGTACATCTATTCCATACTCTATTATATTATTAAGTAATTCTATTCCAGGTGAATCTTGATGTTTCTCATAATAAAGCTTAAATCTATTATAAATCCCTGTATTATGAGGCATTCCAGCTAAATCTCCATCACACCAAGTTCGTTGTGTTTCCTCAACTGCAAATTGACCTAATGTAAAAAAGGCTTGCCTTGGAGTTGAAGCCGTCCAATTTGGATTTCCTCTTCCTGCATTTAGCAAAACATTAGTGCCTTTTCTCTCTGATTTTAATGCAAGTTCAATTAACCTATCTTTCAACTCAAAAGGGCTTAAACTCTTAACTTCTTCTATTAATTTTTTTCTTTTTATTTCTCTAATAGTACTTATTTTAAACACCCCTTTAATTAAACATTTATTTGCAATACTTTTCTATTATTGCTATTTTGCTCTTTATATATTTAAAATATTCTTATAACAAAAAAGAGATTTGCACCTAAAGGCAAATCTCTCTTTTAAACTATTTTATTTCTTTATATTAGTTATAACTATTGAAACTAATGAGCTTATTATAAGTATTATTAATAATACTCCTGCTACTTTTACAAAAATTTCATAATTTATTATATTTCTCTCCCCCTAACACTATAACTTTTTTAATTTCTTTAACTTTATTTCCCTACTGATTTATTACTAAAAAAGCTATTATATACTTTATCTAAATTTAATTAATTGAGTATTTGTTAACACTAACTTAAATACTTAACGCCAATTTCACTTTCCTATATTTTACCTTTTATTACATTATCCTACTTCAAATAAATAGCGTCAAGTTATATACATTTCTTAATTTAGAATATAGGAGAATTTCTCACAATAAGGTTAAAGCTATGTTATAATCTACTTATTCATAGTTAACAATAATATAAAGTTATTATTAAAATTTTAGAAATTCAGAGAGGTATATATGAAAAACTTAAAAATTTATTTTACATCTGATATGCATGGATACTTATATCCTACAAATTATATAGATAAGGAGCCTAAAAATATTGGCTTAATAAATATGATTAATGATTTCAAAAAAGATGGTAATACATTAATTATAGATGCAGGTGACACTATTCAAGGTTCGCCTCTTACCTACTACTTAAGTGGTCAAAAATTCAATACTCATCCTATTGCAGATATTATGAACGCTGCTGGATATGACTTTATAACTCTTGGAAATCATGATTTTAATTATGGATTATTATATTTAAGAAAATATCTTCGTACATTAAATGCTAAATGTTTATGTGCAAATGTTATTGATAAGACTGGAGAATTACCTATTTTACCTTATTCTATAAAAACTTTAGAAAATGGATTAAAAGTCGGTGTTATAGGAATAACAACTGACTTTATAAATTACTGGGAAAGAGCTGAAAATATAGCTAATATAAATATTACTGATACATTTGAGGCTGTAAAATATTATTTTGATGAAGTAAAATCAGCATCGGATATCGTCATTGGACTTTATCATGGCGGGTTTGAGTATGACTTAAACTCACATAAGCAACTTATGTTTACAAGTGAAAATATAGCTTATAAATTATGTGTAGAATTTGACTTTGACATCTTACTTACTGGTCATCAACATATGCCATTAGCAGATACTATAATTAATGGTACTCATGTTGTTCAAACACCTCAAAGAGCTACAAACTATGTACAAATAGAGTTGAATTTAAATGATGATGGTAGTAAAACTATTACCTCATCTCTTCAAAAGGTTAAATTAAATTTTGAAAATGAAATATATAATAAATATTTACCTTTAGAAAATGATGTTCAACAATGGTTAGATACTCCTATAGGATTTTTAGATGAAAATTTATATCCATCTTCTCATTTAGATATGGCTCTAAATGGTTCAGCTTTAGCTAACTTTATAAATGCAGTTCAACTTGATGAAAGTGGTGCTGATATCTCATGTACTTGTTTCTCTAATGAAATAAAAGGATTTGATAAAAATGTTACTGTAAGAGATGTTGTATCTACTTATATGTTTCCAAATACACTAGTAATAGTTGAAATTAATAGGACTCAATTAAAAACAGTATTAGAAAGATGTGCTAGCTATTTTAGTAATAATAATGGCAATATATCAATTTCTGATACATTTTTAAAACCTAAAATACAACATTATAATTATGACTATTTCGCAAATATAGATTATACTTTTGATTTAAATAGACCTGTTGGTGATAGAGTTGTATCTATAAAGTTTAAAGGTAAAGAATTAGATGATACTTCTAAACTTTCTCTTGTTATGAATAATTATAGATCAACAGGAGTTGGTGGATATGATGTATATAAAGAATGTCCACGTTTAAAAGAAATATTAGTAGAAATGCCTGAAGTTATTATTGACTATTTTATAAAGCATAAAAATGTTAAAGTTGATAAAACTAAGTATATTAATATTATTTATTAAGTGTTTTAAGGTCAACCTATATAATAGGTTGACCTTAACCTTTGCAATTATCTCTTTAATACTCTTACTTCATATTTATTTAATGTTAATTCTTTATTTACTTCTTCATTAGTAAGCATATCTACATAATTATTATCATCTAAAATAACACTCTTACTTTCCTCACTAAAATTCATAACAAATACATAATCATTTTCTCCATCAGTTCTCATTTGAGCTGTAACTCCTAAAGGTAATTCTGTATCTATTACAGATTTAATTTCTAAATCATTAATTATTTTTGTAAAGAACTCAGTATCAAAATCATTGTTAGTTCTTGCTGCTACATAATACGCCTTACCTTTTCCATAATTATTAACTGTTAATGCAGGCATTCCAGCATAAAAGTCATTTTTATAAGTTGCTAATACTTCTGCAGTTTCAGCATGAATTACATCACAATAATCTCTTAACTTATAAGTTCCTTTAACACCTAATTTATTATCATCTTTAAATTCTAAATAATTTACGTCTGAATCATATAATGTGTCAATTTCTTCAGCCCAAATCCCAGTAACTTCTCTTAATGGACCTGGGAAACCACCTAAGAAGCATAAATCATTTTCATCTACTAATCCACTGAAATAAGTTGTAACTAAAGTACCTCCATTTTTAACAAACTCAGTTATTCTTTCTGCTACTCCTGGTCTAACCATATATAGCATTGGAGCTACTAATAATTTATACTTAGAAAAATCACAATCCATATTTACTACATCTACAGAAATACCTTTTCTCCAAAACACCTTATAATAGTCTTCAACAGTTTCAAAATATTCTTTATTATCATTTTTAAGAGCTTGACAATCATCTATTGCCCATCTATTTTCCCAATCATATATAATTGCAACTTCTGGTTCTACGCTAGTTCCAATTAAATCACTTAATTTTTCTAATGTTTCTCCAACTTGCGTAACTTCTCTAAATACTCTAGTGTTTTCATGACCACAATGATCTACTACTGCTCCATGGAATTTTTCAGATGCTCCTCTTCCCTTTCTCCATTGGAAATATTGCACTGAATCTGCTCCATGAGCTACTCCTTGAAGTGAAGATAATAAATGCATTCCTGGTCTCTTTGTTTTATTAACTTTATGCCAATTAACTAAACTTGGAGTACTCTCCATTATTAAAAACGGTTGTCCTCCTTTTAATGTTCTATATACATCATGAACAAAGCTTACATTTGCTGCTGTATCATATGTTTTTTCAAAATCATTATGCCATGCTGGATAGTCATCCCATGATACAACATCAACTTCCTTAGCAAACTTCCAATAATCTAGTCCATTAAATAAAGTCATTCTTGGATAATCTCCCATAAAATTAGTTGTAACTGGTATATTAGGGGTTATTTCTCTAATTGGTGCTATTTCATTTTTATAGAAATCTATAGTTTGATGTGTAACAAATCTTTTCCAATCAAGGTTATGACCATGAACAAATTCTTCTCCATGATGTGCAGGACTCTCTATTTGTGACCAACTTGTAAATTTATGACTCCAAAATCCAGTCCACCATGCTTTATTTAACTTTTCCAAATCATTTTCATACTTAACTTTTAACCATTCTCTAAATGCTTCTTGACAAAGATCGCAATGACAATCTCCACCATACTCATTAGATACATGCCACATTATAAGAGCTGGATGATCTTTATATCTTTCTGCTAGTATTCTATTAATCTCTGAAGTCTTTTTCCTATATATTGGCGAAGTAAAGCAATGATTATGTCTTTGTCCATGAAGTATTCTCTTTCTATCTGACCAAACACGTAAAACTTCTGGGTACTTTTCTGACATCCAAGCTGGCCTTGCTCCACTTGGTGTAGATAATATTACATGAACTCCAGCTTCAGCCATATCATCCATAACCTTATCAAGCCATTCAAATGTATAAACCCCTTCTTCTGGTTCTATAGCACTCCATCCAAAAATATTTATAGATACACAATTACAATGTGCTAATTTTAATAATCTTACATCTTCTTTCAATACTTCAGGATAATCTAACCATTGATCTGGATTGTAATCTCCCCCATGTAGAAATCCTTTAACTTTTTCATTAACTGGTTTAAACTTTTTCATGCTCTTTTCCTCCATATACCAAATAATCTACTTATATTTATTTCTTAAAAATACTTTTCTATATATATGTTGTACTATTTAAAATAGCAGGTGACTCTAATTTTATTAAATTCAAATCACCTGCTTAATACACTATTTATAGTGATAGAGAAAACTTATTATATTTTTTATTAACTAAATCAAAGATTTAGAATTTTAACTGAAACACACTACTCACTTTCATTCGTAGGTGTAAGTTCGATTAACTAAATCAAAGATTTAGAATCTTACTTATATGATTCAACAAATTCCTTTGCTTGTTTTTGGCACTCTTCTAAAATCTTATCAAAACCTGCTTGTGTTAATTTTTCTCTGTATTCTTTAACACCAGCCTCCACATCATCAACCATTCCTAAGTCTAGTGGTACCCCATATTGAGTTATTACATTACCAACAGCTGCCATTTCATTTTTTACATTAGAATCATCAAATGAAAATGCTGCTAAAGGATTTGAAACTGTATACTCTTCACTCCACTTGTTAATAGTTTCTTGAACTATTTCTGGCTCTGTAGAAGAAATACGAGCAAATTTAGTACTATACCATCCCCAAGGACAAACTTCACCTGCTGGGAACGCTTCACTAGCAGCTAAAGATGTATATTCACCTTCTCCAGAATTCTCCCAGTGAGTTCCTTCGATACCATACCAAGTTAAGTTATTAATTTCTTCATCATATCTTAATAATTCAATTGCCATTAAAGCTCTTTCAGGATTCTTAGAATTAGCATTTATTGCAATACCATTGTTTGTATAAGGTTGAACAACTCTATTAATTCCTTCGCTTAAATCAAGTAATGTTGCTTTCCATTCAGGATTAGATTCATTCATTTCAACAATTCTGTTAGCTACAGTACTAAGATTCCAAGTCATTATTGCAGTTTTTCCTGCTACGAAATCTTCATCTCTAGTAGCTTGACTTGAAATTGAATCAGCTGCCCAATATCCCTTATCAGCAAATTCCTTCATCTTAGTTACATATTCCATATATTCAGGAGTATCAACAAAAGCAAATACTTCACCTGATGTATCATTTACATCATATCCAATTGATGGTGTTGGAGCTCCACTAATAGTTGAAAATCCATATCTTTCAATCATATATGGCCATTGTAAGTTTTGACCTCCGCCATTTGCGATAACCTTTATACCACTATCTTTTTCGCCTTCTGCAACTGCAGCCATAAATGCTTCAAGCTCATCATAACTACTAATTGTTTCAAAACCATATTTACTAGCTAAATCTCCTCTATAAGCAAATATGTTTGTTCCATATTCATTTCTATCATTTGGTACCATATAAATTTTGCCATCTACTTTTGCTTGATCCCAAGCATCGGCAGGCTCATTTGCATAGATTTCTGGAGCATATTCTTGTAATAATTCATCTGTTAACTCTAAAAATCCATTTTTAGTTGCAACTTGGCTATAGTAACCCCAACCTGAAGCTGTGAATATTAAATCAAAATCTTCTCCTGATTGGAATAAAAGTTGATACTTTGTAGTCATATCTGACCACGGAATAAAGTTAACTTCTAATGTAGCATTTATTTTTTCCTTCATCTTTTCATTAACTTTTTCATAAACTGCATCAAAATCTTTTGGTTTATCTCCAATTAAGTACATTTTTAATTTTACTTCTTTTAATTCAGAACTACTTGATACAACATTTTCGCTACTTTCTTTCGAACCACAGCCTACCATAAATGTACTTAGCATAAGTAAGCTTAATCCTATAGTAGCTAATTTTTTTATTGATCTTCTTATCATCTTAAAATCCCCCTCATAACCTATATATAAATTCTTTTGTTGTTTATCTTTATTGTGTTTTTTATTAATTCTTATCCTTTAACTGCTCCTATAGTTACACCACTTACAAAGTATTTTTGAATAAATGGATAAACTAATATAATTGGCCCAGTTACTATAATTGTTAATGCCATCTTTAAAGATTCGCTTGGCATACTTATTGCAGAACCTAATGAAGTTCCACCACCAGCCTGTGCCAGTATTGTTTTATATGCCTCGATATTGTTTACAATTTTATATAAATAATATTGCAAAGAATATAAGTTTTCATTATTTATAAATAACATTGAGTTGTACCAATCATTCCAATATCCTAATGCAATGAACATTCCAATTGTTGCTAATGCTGGTTTTACTAGTGGTAATATTATCTTGATAAATATTGTAAAATCTCCAGCTCCATCTATCTTAGCTGATTCTGTTAAAGCCTGTGGAATTCCACTCATATAGCTTTTCATAATAATTATATTAAAAACACTTAATAATGGAGGTAATAGTAAAGATAAATAACTATCTTTTAAACCTAGGTATTTTACCATTAGAATATACCATGGAACTAATCCACCACTAAATAATGTTGTAAAGTAAAAGAAAAACGATACTTTATTTCTCCACTTAAAATCTTTTCTCTGTAACACATATGCTGTCATTGCAACTATGAATAAACCTATTGCTGTACCAATTACAGTTAAACTTGCAGTAACTCCATAAGCTCTAAGTATTGCCATTGGTTCTTTTAAAGCAGTTTTATAAGCTTCTAATGACAATTCTTTAGGGAAGAAAGAGAAACCATTTGCTATGATTTCTTTTTCATCAGTGAAGGATCCTATTATAACCATTAAAAATGGTATTAAACATATTAATGCTACTAGTCCAATTAATGTATAACTCAAAATATTAAATGCTTTTATATCTTTTGACTTCTTCATATTTTACCTCCTAGAATAATGAGTAATCTGGATCATATTTTTTAACTAAGAAATTAGTAAATACTATTGTTATTAGGCAGAATACTGATTGATATAGTCCAGCAGCTGCAGACATTCCAACTTCCCCTGATTGAAGAAGTGATCTAACTGTAAATGTATCTATAACATCTGTTACATTAAATAATGGTCCATTATTACCTACAATTTGATAGAACATTTGGAAATCTCCTCTGAAAATATTTCCTATAGCCAATAATGTAAGTATTATTAAAGTTGGTATTAAACTTGGAATTGTTACTTTAAAAATTCTTTGAAATATATTTGCACCATCTATTTGAGCTGCCTCATATATTTCTGTATCAATTCCCATTATGGCTGCTAAGTATAGCACTGTACCATATCCAACATTTTTCCATGCTGAAAAGAATATTAATATAAAAGGCCATACCCAGCTTGTTCCATAGAAGTTAATTTTCTCTCCTCCTAATTTTGCTATTAAAGTATTAATTGTACCATGCTCAACATTTAAAAAATTATAAGCAATCATACCAACAACAACCCATGAAATAAAGTAAGGTAAAAACATTGCTGTTTGTGTAACTTTTTTAAAGAACTTTCCTCCAATTTCTGAAATTAATATTGCTAATCCCATTTGAAGAATTGTATTTATAACTATAAATGCTACGTTATAAAGTATAGTATTTCTTGTTACAGTCCATGCTTGTCCAGAAAGAAAGAAATATTCGAAATTATCAAATCCTACCCATGGACTTCCAAAGATACCATCTCTAAAATTATAATTCTTAAATGCAACAATGGAACCTGTCATAGGTAAATAACTAAATAGTAAGAAATAAGCCACTGCTGGCATAAGCATTAGTAATAATATCCTATTTCTTTTAAATTGCCTTATAAAAGAAGATTCTTTATAAAAAGTTTCTGTATCCTTTTTGTTTTTAGAAAAAAATCCATTTTTAATTTTTTTACTTTCTAATCCCTTTTCCATTTATATCACCTCTCGTTATCGTTTTCACTCTCTGATTAAATAATAACATCTGGTAATATTTAATTTACTGGTAAAATAATTAGATACTAGTAAAATATTATTATTTTTATGATTTTTAAAATTATGATTATTTTTATAATAATTTTAAAAATTGTTATTTTATATTTTTTATTTGAATTTTTAACATAATAGTGTTATAATCTTAACATATTTGGGTATGGAGGGAAAGTTGAATGGTTAAAATCTTAATTGTAGATGATGAAAGCTATACACGTGAAGGTATATTAGACACAATATCTTGGGAAGATTTATCTATTACTGAGGTAAAAGAAGCCTTCGATGGTATAAATGCATTAGAAATATTAGAGAATTATGAGCCTGATATCATATTAACAGATGTTAGAATGCCTCGTTTAAATGGTATAGAGCTATCTTTTAAAGCTAGAGAACTTTATCCAAATTGTTCTATTATATTTATGAGTGGTTATTCAGACAAAGAATATTTAAAGTCTGCAATACACCTTAAAGCTATTAGTTATGTAGAGAAACCTATAGATTTACATGAATTAGAAGATTCTCTTAAAACTGCAGTTGCAGAAGTTCAAAAATCTAAAATATTATATAAAAATATAAAAAATAATATAGTTTTAGATTTAATTAATTCAAAAACTACTGATGAAATAGATGTACTTTTATCTTCTCACTATAATTTAGATACTTATATAATGTTAAAAGATAGGTTTTCTGTAATCGTTTTTCTAAATCTAATAAACACCTTTGATTTAGATGAAAATTTATTTATATCTGAACTTGAAAAAATAATTAACATTTATAATATAAAACCTCTAATTTCATTTATTAATAAAAAACAAATTATATTAAATCTTTTTTTACCTAAAAACGATAATTCATTTATTAATAATAATGAGTTTAGTTCACTACTATATTCTATTAATGATTATATAAATAAGTTTACTCCTTTATATATTTGTATAGGAAATGTTGTTAATAGTATTTATAATATAAAATCATCTTACAAAAACCTATGCAAAGTTGTTAATTCAACATTTTTTTATAACTATAATTCCATAATTTATTTTGATAAATTTATTGAATCAACTTACATACTTGATGATACTATTTACGATAAGTTTGAAAATTCCTTATCAAATGAAGATAAAGATGGCCTAATTTCATTAATAAATAATTTAACATGTGAAATTAAAGGATTTCCTAATACTTCAATAAGCTATGTTAAAGATATTTATTATAAGCTTTTATTAAAGTTAATTAACTTTTCTAAGGATAGAAAAATAGATTTGTCTAACTCTTTAGATAGTAATAACTTCTTTGAAGATATACTTCAATTTAATAATATTTTTGATATAAATTATTATTTATTAGATAAAATTAATGACCTTTTTAATATATTAGATGAACGTAATAAAAATGATAAACCTATTTTAAACATATTAAAATTTATTCATGAAAATTATTCTAATGTTAATCTTTCCTTAGAGGAAATTAGTAAAAATATATTTTTAACTCCTGCACATATATGTGTTATTTTTAAAGATTATACTAATACAACTGTAAATAAATATATTACTGAATATAGATTAGATAAGGCAAAAAAACTATTAAAAGATCCATCTATAAAAATGAATGAAATAGCTTCTAGAGTTGGTTACAGAGATGGAAACTATTTTGCTAAAACATTTAAAAAGGAAACTGGCTATAGCCCTTCCGAATATAGGCGTAAATTCGTATAATGAAAAAATTTTTGAGCAAAATTACTTTCTTTAAAAATTTAAATTTAATACACAAATTTCTACTGACATATTGTATATTGATATTAGTTCCACTTACTACTTTATTTGGCTATACATATACTAAAATGTCTCAAATTATAGAAAGTAATATACTTGATTCAACAAAACAAGCCTTTGATCAATCTATTGATTTTTTAACATATAAAATTTACAGAATATTTGATATATCTAATAGCTTAGCTATTGATGAAAACATAACTAATATATTAAGAAATGATCCTGATTCTTATTTACTATCAAACCAAATAGGAGATCTTGCTTATTTAAGATTATTCCTTTCTGCATATGAAAATGATAGTGATGTATCTAATATAAGCTTATATGTAAATAATAATTTTATTTATTCAAATGATAATAAACATATTTTTAGTATGGATTCCCTAAATAATTCAAAAGCAATTAATATAATTAACACAACTAATTCTAGATTTGTATGGGGAACATCTAACTACTTTAATAATTATAATAAATCTTTAGATTATATCTCTTTATTTAAAACAGTGAAAAATCCTGATAATTTTGCAGAAGATATTGGATATTTAAAACTTAATTTCAATAAAACTTTAATTGAAGATATAATAACTAAAATTAATTCTCTTCCTAATACTATTAGCTATATTATTAATTCTGAAGGTATTATAATCTGTTCATCTGAAAATACAGATGATATTAAATTTCTTACTGACTTAGATAAAATACAAAGTTATTCTACTACTAATAGCTTTATTACCACATCACATAACTCAAAAAAACTTTATATCAAAAGTTCTTCAATAGATAAAACTGATTGGTATCTAGTTACAATATTACCTGAGTCAAGCGTTATTGCTAAAATAAATTCACAGCGAATTTACTTATTTTTAATTCTTATAGTTTGTGGTGGTACTTCTATTGCCCTTGCTTTTTGCTTTGTTAATTCAATTAATAAGAGATTGTCTAAAGTTATATCTGGTATGCGCTGTGTACAATCTGGTGATTTTAACCACTTTATAGAAAATGATGGCAATGATGAACTTGGAGAGTTAATCGATAGTTATAATTATATGATTGGTAAGATGTCTATTTTAATAGAAGAGCAATATAAACTTGGTAAAAGTGTAAAAAATGCTGAACTTAAGGCATTGCAATCTCAAATAAATCCACACTTTTTATATAATACATTAGATATGATAAATTGGATGTCATATAAAAAAATGAACAAAGAAATAAGTGTTGCTGTTAATACATTAGCTAAATTTTATAAGCTTTCTTTAAATAAGGGAAAAGACTTAGTTTCTATTAAAGATGAATTACAACACTCTAATTTATATGTAAATATTCAAAATATGCGCTATAATAATAGGATTTCTTTGAGAATTAATGTAGATGAACAAATATATAATTATTTAATTCCAAAAATAACACTACAACCAATCTTAGAAAATGCTATTAATCATGGAATCCTTGGCAAAGGTGAAGGAAATGGTCTTATTTCTATATTAGGTTACTCTACTAATTCTGATATAGTTTTAATAATAGCTGATGATGGAATAGGTATAAAAGAGGACAAGCTTAATTTATTACTTTCAAATAATTTATCCTCTGTAAAAGGAAGTGGTTATGGTTTAAAAAATATAAATAAAAGAATTAAACTTTTATATGGAGAAAATTATGGCCTTTCCTTTGAAAGTAATTATGGTTATGGTACAAAAGTTAAAATAACAATTCCAAAAATCGAAAAAACAGATAAAACTTTTTAAAATGTGAGGTATTAACTATGGGAAAACAACGAGAATTTTATGATAAACCACTATTTTCATTATTAAATCATATTAGCTGGCTTTTATTAGGAGGGCTTTATTTTATACTTCTTAATATTCCACTTATTTTCTTTTACACAGTAACATCAGTAGATATAAATCAATTTAGTATAATTTTACTCTTTATTTGTCTAATTCCATTTGGACTAGCACTTGGAGCTCTATACTCTACTATGGGTGAAATAATTAGAGAGAAGGATATTTCATTCTCTTCATACTTTTTTAAAGCATATAAAAATAATTTTAAATCAAACCTAAAATTATGGTTTTTAGAGTTAATACTATTAACTATTTTCTTTGTTGATTATCAATATTTTTATTTAAATATGCCTACTAAAGGTCTTCATATTATCTTTTTGATATTAGGTATTTTTGTGCTTATATTAGGGCTATATGCATTTCCTATTAACTGTAGATTTAATGTTAAATTAAAAGATTTAATAATATTATCTTTTTATTACTCCATAAAAAGATTCCATATAACATTATTAAAAATAGTTATAACTCTATTAGCATTTTTCATAGTTTCTAAGATTCATGCAATATTAGTTTTATTTATACCAAGCATATTATGTTACGTACTAACTATATATGATATGCCAATTTTTTCTGAACTAGAGCAAAGATTTTTATCTCAAAATAAAGCAACAGCTAATTAACAAAAATAATGCTATGACAGAATATAACTTCTTTCATAGCATTACTTTTTTATATCTATTTTTCATTTATAATTTCATTTAATAAATCTGGATAGTCAGTAAAAATTCCATTAACATCTGCTGCAATTAATTTTCTCATATAAATTGGACTATTGACTGTATAAATATTCACTTTAATATTGTTTTTATTAGCCTCTTCTATAAGTTCTTCTGAAACTAATCTTAAGTCAGGATGTATTGCATTTGTTCCAAATTCTTTAGCATATTGTACTACATTTTCTATAGGTTTAGAATATAACAAGCCTGTCTCAAATTCACCATCTATTTCTCTACAAATTCTTATAGATTCATGATTAAAACTTGATAATACTATTTGCTTCTTTAATCCATGTCTATTAACTAACTCAATTACATCTCTTTCTATTCCTTCATAATGTATCTTATCTGTCTTTAACTCTATATTTAATATAACATTAGTCTCTTTTACAAGGTCTAATACTTCTTCCAAAGTAGGTATTCTACACTCTATGTTATTTTCAAAATTTTTATTTCTACATTTAAATCTTCTAAGCTCTTCTAATGTCATATCTTTAACTAGGCCTTTTCCTTTAAAAGTACGCTGAATATCCTCATCGTGTATGACTACTAGTTTATTATCTTTAGTTTTATGAACATCAATTTCAAGTCCATTTGCTCCTGTTTTTATTCCTTCTTTTAAAGATAATAGGGTATTTTCCGGATAATAATTACTAGCTCCTCTATGAGCAAAATTTATCATAATATTCTCCCCTCCTTATATTTACTATATTATTTTTAATGTCTTTAAAGCATTATATACCCCTCTTTGATTAATATCATCAGTTACTAAACTAGCCTTCTCCTTTAATTCCTTACAAGCATTCCCCATTGCTACACCAAAATCAACCTCTTCAAACATTTCTAAATCGTTAAACCCATCTCCAAAAGCAAAATACTTAATATTTTCGTTCTTACTTATACTTCTAATATATCTAATTGCACTACCTTTACTACATTCACCATTAAATATATCATAACCATCATTAATATCTATTAATTTAACAAACTTAAACATGTCATACTTACTTATTAATTCACTAATATGCTTTTTATTAATATTGGCATTTAACTGAAAAACTTCATACTCACATATATTATTGACTATTTTATCTTCAATCTTATCTATTTTCATATTATATTTTCCAGAGAAGTCTTTTATCCATTTGCTTTCTGTCTTTCCAACACTTTTATCTAATAAATGCAAACAATAAGGAATATTATTCTCTTCAAAATATTTTACCATATTTTTCACCATGTTTTTATTCATAAATTTCTTATAAATTACCTTATTATTTACTGTTATTAAAGAACCATTAGCACTTACTATTGTATTAAACATATCACAAAAATTTTCCTGTTTAACCATAGCAAGAGATCTTCCCGTTGCTATAGCTACATCTATTCCATTATTTTTACACATATTTATACCTTTAATAGTATAGTCACATATTACATTTTTTTCTCTACAAACTAATGTATTATCCACATCGAAAAATATAGTTTTTTTCATATTATTTCTCTCCTAGATTACTTAAATATATATTATTTATTTGATTTATTATATTTTTCTAATGCACTATTAATTGTTTTTGCCATATTATCTACTGCAGTTTCAGGTGTTATTTCATCATTTAATACTTTTTCTATATTTTCCTCTATTGATGCTCTAGCCTCTGGGAATACCCCTAAAACAGCCCCTGAATTATTATTTTCTTCTCTTAATTGTTCTATTGCAGTCTTAAATTCTGGATTTGCATCTAAGTATTCATTCATTTCTGATAATTCATAGGCTTCTGTTGAAACTGAAAAATATCCTGTTGCTTGAGCCCATTTAACTTGAGTTTCTGCTGAAACCATAAATTTAATAAATTCAAAAGCTGCATTTTCCTTTTCTTCATCGCCTTTATCCATTATCCATAAAGAAGCTCCTCCAACAGATACTCCTCCTTCATCACCTTCTAAAACTGCTGGAAAATATGCCGTTCCTAATTCAAAACTATCACCTATTTTACTCTTTAAATCACCTAAATTAGCCGTTGAAGCAACTATCATTGCAACATTTCCTGATGAAAAAGCATCTAATGTGTTTTGACCATCTCTACCAAAATTACCTACAACTCCAGAATCAACAAGTGTTTTCCATCCTTCAACGATATTTAATGCCCCATTATTAGAGTCAAATACAACCTCTGTTGCATCTCCACTTCTTCCATTACCTTCATTAGCATAATCTAATCCTTGCTTAATTAAGAATTGTTCAAAGAACCATCCATATATTTGCATTGCATATCCATATCTTGAAACTTTATTTCCATTTTTAACAGCTAACTTATTAGCTACTTCTATTATTTCATCAAAATTAGTTGGAATATCTTCATCTGTTAAACCAGCTTCAGTAAATGCTGTTTTATTATAAAATAAAATTGGAGTTGAACTATTAAATGGCATAGAATATAATTTACCACCTATAGTGTAATAATCTAATATATTCTTTTCTAAAGATGATATATCATAATCATTTTTATCTACCATATCTTGTATTGGTATTGCATATTCACTATCTATCATCCATTTAGTTCCAATATCATATAATTGCATAACATCTGGACCTGAATTACTTAATGCTGAGCTCTTAAGCTTATTTATTGAATCATCATAACTTCCTTGATATTCTGCTATCACCGTAATATTGTCTTGTGAACTATTAAATTCCTCAACCAATGAATTTATAGCTTCTCCCCCTTTTCCTCCCATAGAGTGCCAAAATGTTATTTCAGTATTTTCTCCTGTTTTATTACTCCCTACTGAATTATTTGAACATCCTGCCAATGATGTAACCCCTAAAATTACTGCTAATGTCATTGATAATAATCTTCTTTTCATTCCCATTCCCTCACTTTTCTCTAATTTTTAATTACTCTTTATCCCTTAACTGCACCTGCAGTCATACCTTTTACTAATTGCTTTTGACCTAATAGAAATATAAATACTGACGGTATTAAAATTAATATTGCTCCTGCTAAAACTACACTATAGTTACTACCCTCTGAATATTGAAGCATACTTATTCCTATTTGAACTGTTCTATTATTTCCATTATTTATTGTTAATAATGGCCATAAATATTGATTCCAGGTATTAATAAATACATATATAGATAAAGATGCTATTGCTGGTTTAGATACAGGTATTAAAATCTTAAATAAAAATTTTAAATTCCCACAGCCATCAATTTTAGCTGCCTCTCTTATTTCCTTTGGAATTGTTAAATAAAATTGTCTCATTAAAAAAATTCCCATAGCTGATGTTAAAAATGGTACTATAAGAACTTGTAAGCTATCATTCCATCCCCATGAACTTACAGTTAGAAAATTTGATATAACTGTAGTTTCTGCTGGTATCATCATTGTAGATAATACCATTAAGAATAATAAGTTTTTCCCTTTAAAATCATAAAAGGCAAATGCATAGGCAACCAAACTTGCTGTTATAACTTGTCCTACCGTAACACATATAGAAACAATAAAACTATTAGCTATAAACTTTAAAAGAGGTACTGTATTTAATGCAGCTTTAAAATTATCTAAAGTTAATGTACTTGGAATAATTTTATGTGGATATTTAGTCATTTCAGTTTGACTCATAAAACTTAAACTTAATGCATATAAAAGCGGAAAAATAATTAGTAATCCAACAAATATACTTAATATAGTTAGTATAATTTTATTTCTTTTACGCTTACTCATTATTGGTAATGTACCCCTTTCTTTTCAAACTTAAATTGTAATAATGTAACTATCATCATGATTACAAATAATATAAGTGCTTGAGCACAGGCCATTTCAAATCTACCATTAAAAAATGCTTGTCTATAAATAGAATGAACAAGAACATTAGTTGAATCCCCTGGCCCTCCTTGTGTTAACAGCTTTATTTGTCCAAACGCTTGGAATGCATTTATTAAATTCATGAATATAACTAAAAACATTTGTGGTGATACCATAGGTAGTACTATATCTTTAACTTTAGTTAAATAACTTGCTCCATCTATTGATGCACTTTCCATAAGCTCACTTGGTATATTTTTTAATCCAGTTAATAAAAATATGAAATTTAATCCTATATTTAACCAAACAGTTACTATTGCAACTGATATTAATGCAAACTTAGAATCTGTTAGCCATCCAATTTGTGTACCTAATACATGATTAAGTATTCCATTTGTAGGATGAAATATCATTGTCCATATTACTGCAGCTGGCGCAGATGCTATTGCCATTGGTAATGAAAACATAAGTTCAAAAACTCTATTTCCTCTTAATTTATTGTTAGCTAATAAAGCTAGTAAAAATCCAATAATTACAGATGGAGCTGCTACCATTATCACAAATTTAAAAGTTACAACTATTGAATTATAAAATTCAGGTGAGGTTAAAATTTCTTTGAAATTTTCTAATCCAACAAACTCTTTAATTTGTCCTCTTATATTAGTGGTAGACATACTCATTACTATTGTTTTTACAAATGGATAAAATACAAATAATCCAAATATAATGAATGCAGGTATTAAATAAAAATAAGGCTCTAGTTTCCTTTTTAACTCACTTTTGTTTTTTAATGATACTTTTTTGCTTATATCATTACTTTTCATATCTCTTAACTCTAGATATTGTTCTGTCATATTAATCCTCCTTCAAATAACCCTTCTTAATTTAGGATACTTTTCCAACATTAAGGAGATATTACAAGAGAGTTAACTTATTTTAACAACCTATTTCTTTTTGTTAAAATAAATTAACTTAGAATAATAAAATTCTTCAAATTAATAAACATTCCACATATAAGAAAAAGCTGCTCTTTCGAACAGCTTTAAAATATCTTTTTCTATTTATTTTACTTTATCATTTTCTTTGCATTATTATATGTTGCGATAAAATATCCACCATAAACAACTATAAGGATTAATAAAGTAATCAATATATATTTCATCATGCTTCCATTACCTACTATAGACACTACTCCTTGTGAAAACTTTAATCCCACTATAGAGTGAATTATTGCAAGTGCTAAAGGAATCATAAAATATATTCCTATTTGAGTAAATAATGATTTATTTATTACCTTCTCATCTACTCCAACCTTCTTAAGTAATTCATATCTATAAACATTATCTGCAGACTCACATAACTGTTGAAGTGCTAAAACCGCTGCTGATGTTATTAAAAAAATAACCCCCATATAAATTGCTAAATATGAAACCATTGCTCCAAGTCCAGCAGTAGTAGATTCTACTCCCATTTTACTAATATAATAAAGTGAACTATTATCTCCAATGCTATTTGCTTCTACCATTTCTGTAACTTTTTCTTCTGATGATTCTTTATCACCTTTATAATTTACATTTAAATAAGTGCTAATAGAATTTAATCCATTAACTAAATTATCATTCACTACAAATGTACAAATATTATTTTTCATAGTTGAATCATAAGAAATTATATTAAAAACCTGCTTATCTGCTGGAATTAACCTGTTGCCATTAATATTAATCTCCGTTTTATTATCTATAGCTTCTTGTATTGATTTTTGTACATCACTTATATCTCCAAAAACTAAATATTCATTTTCTCCTAAAGATACCTCTTCTTTTCCTAATAAATTTAATAAACTATTGAAATCCGATAAGCTAATTAAAGTAATGTTTGCATCTGTAAATATTGGATAATAACTACTTCCTTTTTCCATACCTTCTTTAGTTAAAAACTTACTATAAGGTACTTCACTATCATAATTTGTATATTCTGCATAATTAGATATACGCTCTAAATTATCTCTTCCTAATAAATTCTCAATATTATCACCATTTAAATTCCATATAGTTCCGTCAAATTGAGTTAAATCTTCAATATCCTTATTAATACCTCTACTAATTCCTAATCCACTAGATAACGTACATATTGCGACAAATAACATTAGACAAATAAATGTCATTGATATAAATGTAGTATTAATCTTGCTGTTAATTTGTCTTAAAACAAACATATTTAAATCTTTCAAATAGAATTTTTTATTGCTTTGAATAGTCTTCAATAAAAATCCTGACAATGAAAAGAAAAATAAAAATGTTCCTATAGATCCTAATAATACAGGTATTCCTATAGTTGTTGGACCTATTACTGCCACTCCGTTTTTTAATACTATATAATAAGCTGAACCTATCATTGTAACACTAATTATAAATACTACTACAGATATCCAAATATTTTTAACTCTTAATTTTTCATTTTTCCTTGCTGAAGTTAATAAATCTATTAACTTTACTCTTCTTATAATAGAAGAATTAAAAATTAAAACTACTATATAAATTAATCCGAAACATACTGTTGTCTTTATAAATGCTATTTTAGAAAATACAAAAGTAAAATTAACTAAATTAACTTTAAATAATTGGGCTGTAAATATTGATAATCCTTGAGAAAGTAAAACTCCTAATCCTATTCCTACAACTAATGAAATAAATCCAATTAACATTGTTTCTACAAATATTAATCTAGAAAGTTGTTTATTTTCCATACCTAAAGTCATATAAATTCCAAATTCTTTTTTTCTTCTTTTAATTAAGTAATTATTTGCATATACTATTAAAAATCCTAGAACAAATGAAATAAATACTGAAGCAACTGCCATAACTATATCTGTCAACTGAAAAGCTGCAGCCTGCATATCATTTAAATCCATCATTACTCGTTGTGACTCAATTGAATTAAAAGTATAAAATATACAAACCCCAAATACTAATGTTAAAAAATAAATTGTATAATCTTTTAAACTCTTTTTTAAATTTCTTGTAGCTAGCTTAAAATACATCTCTTTGGTCACCTCCAAGAAGGGTAACAACTTCAATTATCTTATTAAAGAACTCTTTTCTACTATCATTGCCTCTAATTAATTCATTAAAAATCTTACCATCTTTAATAAATAAAATTCTACTAGCATAACTTGCTGTAAATGCATCGTGAGTTACCATCATAATAGTTGCCTTTAACTCTGTATTTAAATGATCTAAGCTTTCAAGAAGCATTTTTGCTGATTTTGAATCTAAAGCTCCAGTTGGTTCATCTGCTAGAATTAATGATGGCTTAGTTATTATTGCTCTTGCACAAGCCACTCTTTGTTTTTGCCCCCCTGATACCTCATAAGGATATTTATTTAATATTTCTATAATACCTAGTTTACTGGATATCTCTTTAACTCGCATTTCAATCTCTTTATGATTAACTCTTGAAATAGTTAAAGCTAATGCTATATTTTCATAACATGTTAATGTATCTAAAAGATTAAAATCCTGAAATATAAATCCAAGCTCTTCTCTTCTGAATTTTGCTATTTTTTTAGAATTTAACTTTGTAATATCATTATTATTTATAAAAATATGTCCACTACTAACCTTATCTATTGTTGATATACAATTTAGTAACGTAGTTTTACCACTACCTGAAGCTCCCATTACTCCAACAAACTCTCCCTCTTCTACAGTAAAACTAATATTATTAATTGCTTTTGTTATATTGCTTTTGTTACCATAGTATTTTTCTATATTATCTACTTTTAAAACTTCATTTCTCATATTAACCTCCAAAATAATTTTATAACTTATATTTTTAAGCTCTCTCTTGCCATATTTCAATTTTACAATCACTATTCTCTACTATCCATAGAACTATATAACATAAACCTTACACTTTTGTTATATATAATATAATAGTTATTAATAAATAATTATTATCTATAATGAGGTGACTTATATGAAAAGACTATTTAATTTATCATTCTTTTATTTAATTCTAGGACTAGCATTAGGTGTATTTTTTAGGGAATTTACTAAACTTAATGATTTTAGTGGTGCTACAACATTAAATGTTGCACATACACATACTTTAGTGTTAGGATTTATATTCTTCTTAGTTATAGTTATTTTAGAGAAAGTATTTACTATTTCAAATATTAAATACTTTAATATTTGGCTTATAACTTATAATATTGGCTTATTATCTTTAATTTCTACTTTAGTAGCTCGTGGAATATTAGAGATATTAAATAAAGACTTTGCAGGACTTCCTCATATTGCAGGAACTTCTCATGCCATTTTAGGTTTATCACTTATTTGGTTGATGATAATATTAAAAAAATCAATATTTACTAATAAATAGTTGAAAAAAATAACCCATAACAAAGATAAAATGTTATGGGTTATTTTTTATATAAAATTACTTATTAAAACTTCAACATATCATTTATAGGAAATAATATAGAAACTTCCGTTCCTTCATTTTCTCTTGATCTAATGCTTATTCCTAATCCTAATTTATCACAAAGCTTTTTACATAAATATAATCCCATTCCCGTGGACTTTCCAAACCTTCTACCATTCTCACCTGTATATCCTTTTTCAAAAGATTTAATTACACACTTTTCATCCATTCCAATTCCATTATCACATATTTTTAAAATTACATCATTGTCTATATTTTCGCTATATATCTTTAAAATACTTTCTTTTTTATCCATATATTTAATACTATTACTTATAATTTGACTTAAAATAAATTCTATCCATTTGCTATCACAATAAACTAACTTATCTACATCCTTAATATCAATCTTAATTTTCTTTTCTATTAAAATATTAGCATTTCTTCTAATTACAGAATTAATAGAATCTTTTAAATTAATTTCTTTAATTAAATAATCTTTTTCTACTGCATTACTTCTTGCATAAAATAGAACCTGTTCTATATAATTCTCTACTTTTGATACTTCATCACCAATACTTTCAGTAATTTCATTTTCATTATTTTCTATAATTAATTTACAAGTTGCTATAGGAGTTTTTATTTCATGAACCCATAGTTCTAAATATTCTTTATAATCAGTACTATTTCTTACAGCTTCACTTATATCATCCTTCATTGATTTTGTTGCTTGCTCTATAACTTCAAATAAAATTTTACCTTCAAAAAAATCACCTTCACTAGCAACATCACCAATAAAATACTTCTTATCTAATTCATCTAATTTTTTTAATAAACTATTGTAATATTTCCTTTTTCTTAAATAATCATAAATAAAAAAAGATATACTAGCTAAAAAATTTAAAATGCATATTAAAATAATTGCATAGGAAGATACATTTAATCCAAACAATAAATAAGATGTAATAATTAAAACAATTATATTAATTATTATAAATATAACTTTTTCCTTAAAATAATCTAAAAAGCTCATATTAAAATATACCCTTGACCCCTCTTGGTTTGAAGATAATCTGACGCACCTATTTCCTCTAATTTTTTTCTTAATCTATTTATATTAACGGTTAATGTATTATCATCTACAAACTCATCATTTTGCCATAAAGATTTCATTAGCTCATTTCTAGATACAATTTTTTCTTTATTTTTAATTAATGTGTAAAGAATCCTACTTTCATTCTTAGTTAATTCTATTTTGTTATTATTAAATTCCATTTCACTAGTAGACATATTATATTTAAGTCCATTAAATTCAAAAACCTCTAAATCTATATTTTGATATGTTCTTCTAAGTAATGATGAAATTCTTGCTAATAAAATCTGAGTATTATAGGGCTTAGTAACAAAATCATCTGCCCCTAAGTTCATACTCATAAGCTCATCTATCTCACTATTTCTACTTGTAACTACTATTATTGGAACATTAGATTTCTTTCTTATTTCTCTACATATATAATAACCATCATAATAAGGTAAATTAATATCTAACAAAATAATATGTGGATCTGATTTTAATGCAATTTCAACTATATTTTCAAAATCATTTGAATAGCTTGTTTCATATCCATATCTATTTAAAAATTCACTTAATTCTATTCTTATTTTCTCTTCATCTTCTATAATAAAAATTTTATTATTAATTTTAATTAACCCCTCTATCACTACGAATTATCGGAATGATGATGGTGATACTCCATAATATTTTTTAAAAAGTTTACTAAAGTGATATGCATCATTATACCCAACTCTTTTAGCTATAACTTTAATTGGCAATGAATTATCTTTTAATAGTTCTTCAGCTTTTTCCAACCTTATTTTTATTAAATAATTTATTGGTGAATCACCTATTTCTTCTTTAAATATCTTTGAAATATAAACAGGACTTAAATACATATTCTTAGATATCTTATCCAAAGAAATATCATTCATATAATTATCATTCATATAATTTATTATTGACTTAACTATATTTTGTTTCTCATTTGATTCTAAAGAACAACTATATATATTCTCTTCTACTTTCTCATCATCATCTTCAAGTTCCCTACAAATTATTATTAACAATTTCATTACTAAAGATTTAAGTACTAATGGATAACCCATTCTTTTCATCTTTTCTTCTTTAATAATTTCATCACAGCATTTTAAAAATTCACTTCCATGTTTTTTAAATTTTAATACAGGACCTACTCCCTTGTTGTCTATATAATTATCTCTTATTTCACTTAATTTAAAATTATTAATTCCTATATGTAATTGAGTATACTTCGATCTTTCATTTGGTGTTTCCATATGATACAATCCTGGATTAGATAATAATAAATCTCCCTTATTAAGTATATACTCATTTCCATCAATATAATATTCAACCTTTCCAGATGTCACAATAGATAACTCTAAAAAATCATGACAGTGATATTTAAAATCATAACTTTTTTTAGTTGCATCAACTACTCCTTGAAATGCAAATAATAAATCCGGATTATAATTTTCTGTACATAAACCATATTCAAACATAATTTTCTCCTTATACCATATAACTCCACTTTATTATAACTTTATATAATAATATACATCAATAGTTTAAGATATCACATTTCATTTTTGCTCAACAAATAATAATCTATATAAGGAAATTATATTAATTATTTATTCGGAGGTAGCTGAAATGGAAAGCTTAAAATGGATAATTGGGTATTTAAAAAAACATATTATAAAATACAGTATTTCTTTAATACTAGTATTAGTAACTTCATTACTAAGTATGATAAATCCATTTCTTGCTGGCGATATCGTAGACAAGGTATTGAATGGAAATCAAAAAAACATATTAATTCCAATTCTTATTGCTATGCTTGTTGTAGTTATAATAAAAGGATTAATAACCTATTTATATCAACTTATTTTCGAACAGGTTTCTCAAGATATTCTTCTTAAAATTAGAGAAGATTTATATGCAAAGTTATTAAAATTAGATTTCGATTATTACAATAATACAAAAACTGGTGATATCATGGCTAGAATGACAGGTGATACTGATTCTCTTCGTCACTTTATAGCTTGGGTAGTTTATAATATTCTATCAAATGTCAGTGTATTTATATTTGCAATTATATCAATGGCATATGTTAATTTACCATTAACACTATTTATGATATCAATCTGCCCTATAATTGCTATACTTACTGTAAAAATGGGAATAAAAATTTCTCCAACTTTTTATAACATAAGAGAAGCTTATTCTAGATTAAATTCTGTTACTCAAGAAAATATTAGTGGTAATAGAGTTGTTAAGGCATTTAGCCGTGAGGACTTTGAAATAAAGAAATTTGATAATGAAAATTTAAATTATAAAAACAGAAACTTAGATACTACAAATATTATAGGAAAATACATGCCTATACTTGAATTTCTATCAAGCTTTTTATCTATAATAATGATACTTGTTGGTGGAATATTAGTAATTAATAAATCTATGACCTTAGGTGATTTAGTAGTATTCAATGGATTAATTTGGGCATTAAATAATCCTATGAGAATGGCTGGATATTTAATAAATGATACTGAAAGATTTATTGCTTCTTCTATTAAAATAAGGGAACTTTTAAATACTGAATCATCTATTAAAGATCCTGAAGCTCCAATAAAGCCTGAAAGAATCCGTGGTGATATATTATTTGACAATGTTTCTTTCAGTTATGGTGATACTACTGCATTAAAGAATATTTCCTTTGAAGCTAAAAGAGGACAAACTATTGGAATTATAGGACCTACTGGCTCTGGAAAATCTAGCTTAGTTAACTTAATCTGCAGATTCTACGATGCTACTGAAGGAGAAATTTATATAGATAATATTCCAATTAAAGATTTAAACATAAAACACCTTAGATCTTCCATCGGTATGGCAATGCAAGATATATTCTTATTTTCAGACACAATCGAAGGAAACATTGCTTACGGTTGCCCTTCTGTATCATTAGAGCAAATTAAAGATATAGCTAAACTTTCAGAAGCCCATAACTTTATATCTGAAATGCCTGAAGGCTATGACACTATTGTTGGTGAACGCGGTGTAGGTTTATCTGGTGGACAAAGACAAAGAATTTCTTTAGCTAGAGCACTTATTACAAATCCTTCAATATTAATTTTAGATGATACAACATCTGCAGTTGATATGGAAACTGAATTTAAAATTCAACAAGAAGTAAATTTAAATAATCCAAATAGAACTAACTTTATAATAGCTCATAGAATATCTTCTGTTAAATCAGCTGATTTAATTTTAGTTCTTGAAAATGGACGAATCATTGAAAGTGGTACTCATGATTCATTAGTTAAAAATAAAGGTTATTATTATGAAGTTTATAAAACTCAATTTGGAGACTTTAATGTATCTAAGGAGGCGATTTAAATGGCTAGAAATAAATATGATATAGATGAAGAATTACAAGAAGGGTTTAACATTTCTCATCTTAAAAGACTTATAAGATATATGAAACCCTACAAAAATAAAGTTATACTTTCTGTAACTTTAATGATAATCTCAAGCTTTGTTTCTTTACTTGGACCATATTTAATAAAAATTGCATTAGATGATATTATTCCATCAGGAAACTTAGTAAATTTAACAATATTGTCAGTTATTTATGCTCTATCCCTTATATTGGTTAGTGCTTTTATGAAACAACGTATAATAACAATGGGTAAAGTTGGCCAAGATATTTTAGTTGATATGAGAAAGGACTTATTTGTTAATCTACAAACATTACCATTTAGTTACTACGATAGTAGACCTCACGGGAAAATATTAGTTAGAGTTGTAAACTATATAAATTCACTAAGTGATTTATTATCTAATGGTTTTGTTAATTTAATAGCTGATACTGTTACTTTAATAATTACCGTAATATTTATGTTTGTTTTAGATTATAGATTAGCTCTTGTTAGCTTACTAGGTTTACCTTTACTTATGACAGTTATAATGTCTATAAAAAAAGCTCAAAGAAGAGCTCATCAAAAACTTAGCTCAAAGCAATCAAATATGAATGCTTATGTTCATGAAAGTATAAATGGAATAAAAGTAACTCAATCCTTTTCTAGAGAAGAAGAAAATATGCGTATCTATAAAGATGTTTGTAAACAATATAGTGATGCATGGATGGACTCTGTTAAATTAAACTTTTTAGTCTGGCCATCTATTGATATTATTTCCGTTGCATCTGTTGCTCTAATTTACCTTTTTGGTATTTTAGTATTTGATTCTTCTATTAAAGTAGGAGTATTGGTTGCCTTTATAGGATATGTTTGGAGATTCTGGGCTCCTATAACTAATATCGGTAACTTCTATAATACTATTATTAATGCTATGGCCTATCTTGAAAGAATATTTGAAACAATGGATGAAAAACCTTTAATTCATGATAAGGTAGGTGCTACTATACTTCCCCCTATAGAAGGTCACGTAGAGTTTAAAGATGTAACATTTATGTATGAAGAAGATAATCCTATATTAAAAAATATAAATATTAATATACAAAGTGGAGAATCCATCGCTTTAGTTGGTCCTACTGGCGCTGGTAAAAGTACTATTGTAAGCTTAATAAGTAGATTCTATGACATAAATGAAGGACAAATTTTAATTGATGGTATTGATATACGTGACGTAACTCTAAAATCACTTAGAGAACAAATGGGAATAATGCTTCAGGATTCATTTATATTCTCTGGAACAATAATGGATAATATACGTTATGGTAATCTTGAAGCTACTGATGAGGAAGTAATTGCTGCTGCTAAAGTTGTTAGAGCTCATGATTTTATAATGGAGTTTGAAAATGGCTATTATACAGAAGTAAATGAAAGAGGCAGTCGTCTATCTGTTGGACAAAGACAACTTATATCCTTTGCTAGAGCCTTACTTGCAGATCCTAAAATACTAATTTTAGATGAAGCTACTTCTAGTATAGATACCCAAACTGAACTTCTTCTTCAAAAAGGTCTAGATGAACTTCTTAAGGGAAGAACTTCATTTATAATTGCACATAGATTATCAACTATTAAGAACTCTTCTAGAATTATGTATATAGATAATGGTAGTATTGTTGAATGCGGAACTCACGATGAATTAATGTCACTAAAAGGTCACTACTATAACCTTTACCAATCACAATACGCCCTACTAAATGCAGTATAACTAAATTGTTCATTATAGCTTAAGTGCCGTGATGACGAAAATTAATGATATTACCTCCAGGAATTAGTGTAATTTGCGTTAAGAATTTAATTACAATATTCCTTACGATAATATCATTAATTTTTCTCTATCACTAGCTTTTAAGCTAAAGGATACAATTTCCTGCGTAACCACCTTAAGAGTTAACGACTTCTGCTATATTTTATATAATAAATTGTTAACTTCTAAGATATATATTTTTAAATAAACTAAGAATATTAATATACAAATTAACTATCTTATCAAAATAATATGTAGCACAAAACATTAACTATAAAGTGGCGTATTATAAGCAAACACATGTAAAAAGAAAAAAATGAAATATTTATTTGGAGGTATCATTGAAATTAAGCCGTAGAATTTAATAATTGATGGAGTAAAGTTGCGTAAAGAAGTTTTTACTGTTTGAGCGAATAGCGAGTTTAAAAACTTTAGCAAACTTTACGGAATCAATTATATAAATTCTAGGTGAAAATTTCACCTTTACCGTAAGATAAATATTCCATTTTTTCGCTTCCATTTGGTGCGCAATATTATTCAACGGAGTATTGTTTTTAGGCCGAAGTATCCGAAGGAGATTAATGCAGTATTCCATATACTAATTCCTAAAGTTGAATATAATAAAAAACCACCAAAATCAAATCTTAACACTCCTGAAACTAAAGATATTAAAACTCTTGCTACAGGAATAAGCCTACATATAAAAACTGTTTTATTTCCATATTTATTTGAGTATTTAAATATTTTTTCTATATACTTTTTAGTTTTTTCTGATTTCTTATTAAACCAACCTAAAATTGGTGTTCCAAAATAATATCCTATTATATAGAATACACAACTTCCAAATACAGCTGCTACTATTGATATTAATATTACTAAAAAAAGATTTCCTCTAGTTTCTGCAACACAGGCTCCAATAGTTGGCATTACTACTGTAGCTGGAACACCTGGACAATTTAGATGCTCTAAAAAAATCACTACAAATAAAAAAAATAAACCATAGTTTACAAAATAATTTAAAATTAATTCAATTCCCATAAATAATTACCCTCTTTTTTGTAGTCTTTGCTACATAAATATTGTTTTATAATATGTTAATAAATTGAAATATATACTGCTTTATTATTACTTAACCATAATATGCTTTACTTATGAATTCTTAACTTTTTGTTACATTTATTATTTTTTTCTTAATTATTTTATGTTACCGATTTCATTTTCTTGGAATATTACTATAATAGTTGTATAATAATCTATGATTTAATAACAGTTTAACTTTTGTTTAACAAATATTTAATACAGAAATAATCAATCATAGGGGGATTTTTTATGAAACTTTCTTTTAAGGAGCAATCAACCCGCTCATTTTTGAAATTTTTATTTGCTCCATTAATTATTAACTTTATTATTGAACTTTGTAGTAGAAGAAGTCTAGGTGATACTTTTGGATATATATTTGGATCTCCACTAGTATTTTTATATAATTCATTAATTATATTAGCTACACTGTCTATTGTATTGTTATTTAAAAGAAGAACATTTTTCTTTACTTTAATAACTACTATATGGATAGGATTTGGTATAACTAATGGAATCATACTAAGTAATAGGGTAACCCCTTTTACAGCTACTGATTTAACACTTGCTGACTTAGGTTTAGGAATAATATCTAAATATTTATCTCCAACTGTTACTAATATTATAGCTGGCTTTTTAATCCTTGTAATTATTGGAATTGTATTCCTATTCTTTAAAGGGCCTAAATATAAAGGAAAACTTAATTATAAGAAAAATATATTAATTGTTACATGTGTATGGGCTTTTCTTTTCCTTTCAACAAAAGTTGCTTTAGGATTTAATGTAATTGCTTCTTACTTTGGAAATATTGCATTTGCTTATGAAGATTATGGCTTCCCTTATTGTTTCTCTAATACCTTATTAAATACAGGTATTGATAAGCCAAAAGATTATTCTGAGGAAAAAATTGCTTCTATTTCTGATTTAATTGCATCAAATAATACAAGCAATGAGGTTGGCAGTAATGACATTTTACTAGCTAGTACAGAAGGTGGATTAAATCACGAAACTGATTCAGATAAACCAAATATAGTAATGGTCCAATTAGAATCATTCTTTGATCCAACATTAGTTAAGTATTTACAATTTTCTCAAGACCCAGTACCTAATTTCAGAAAACTTATGGAAAATTATTCATCTGGATATTTAACAGTTCCATCTGTTGGTGCCGGTACTGCAAACACAGAATTTGAAGTACTAACTGGTATGAGTTTACAATTCTTTGGTCCTGGAGAATACCCATATAAGACTATTCTTCAAGAAAGCACTGCTGAAAGTGTAAGCTATGATTTAAAAGAATTAGGTTATTCCACTCATGCTATTCACAATAACAAAGGGACTTTCTATGGTAGAAACTTTGTATTTTCACAATTAGGATTTGATACATTTACATCTTTAGAATATATGAATGTTGAAGAATATACTCCAAAAGATTGGGCAAAAGATTTTTACCTTACAGATGAAATACTTAAGTGTTTAAACTCTACTGAAGGTTCAGATTTTGTATATACTATTTCTGTACAAGCCCATGGAGATTATCCAAAGGAAAAAGTATTAGAAAATCCTCAAATTGAAGTTAGTGGATTACCTGATGAAGAAACTACTAATGCTTTCACATATTATATAAATCAATTATATGAAGTTGACCAATTTGTTGGAGAATTAGTAGAAGCACTTTCTAATATTGATGAAGATACTGTTTTAGTTTTATTCGGAGATCACTTACCAACATTAGGTTTTAAAGATGAAGATTTAGTTAATAACTCTATCTTCCAAACTGAATATGTTATTTGGAGCAATTTTGATATGCCTAAAAATGATCAAGATTTAACTGCATATCAATTAACATCATCTGTATTAAATAGCTTAAATATAGATAATGGTGTTTTAACAAAATTCCATAATCAATTTAAAAATACAAGTGATTATTTAGCTGATTTAAAATTATTACAATATGATATGTTATATGGTGAACAATATATTTATGATGGTACTAATCCATTTATAGCAACAGACTTAAAAATGGGAACTTATGATATTTCTATAACAGATGTTTATGAAGAAATTGCTACCCCAGAAGAAAGTACTATAAGTGAAGAAGTTGCCGTAACTGAAGAAAGTGAAAATCTAGACAGTGCTGAAAATCTAGAGGAAAGTCCAGTTTCGGAAAACACTGAAATAACCGAAGAAATAGATGAATCAGAAGCAAAGAAAAACCTTATTGTAAAAGGTGAAAACTTTAATGAATTTAGTAAAATTTATATCAATGGTAAATATACTAAAACTGTATTTATAGATTCTAATACACTTATGGTTAAGAATAGCAAGTTAGAGCCTAATTCTTCAATAGTAGTTATTCAGCGTACAACTGGTGGTGGAAAATTAAGTTCTACAAATGAATTTATTTATCCAGTTATATCAGAAGAATAAATTACAATATATAAGTTAATAGTTAAACTCAAATTTAAGTTTTAAAGATAATTAAATGCAGTATATATTTTGTTTTATACAAAATATATACTGCATTTTATGTTTCTATATATCCAGAATCTTCCTTTAATTTCTTTAACTCCTCATCAGTTAAATTTCTCCATTTACCATACTCTATATTATCAACTTTTATATTCATTATTCTAACTCGCTCTAATTTTGTTACTGTATATCCAAAAGCTTTAGTCATTCTTCTAATTTGCTTATTAAGACCTTGTGTCAATATAATATTGAAAGTATTATTACTTATTTTAGTAACTCTACAAGGCCTTGTAATAGCCTCTCCAATATCAACTCCAGCGGACATTCCTTCAATAAAATTATCATCAAATTCTTTATCTACAGTTACTATATACTCTTTTTCATGCAAGTTATCTGCTTCTAATATTCTATTTGATAGCACCCCATCATTGGTCATTATTATTAACCCCTGTGATTCCTTATCTAATCTTCCAACAGGAAATATGTATTGTCCAAAATTCATATAATCTATTATATTATTCTTAACATTTTCTGCTGCTGTACAAGTTATACCTACTGGCTTATTTAAAGCTATGTATATCTTCTCCCTCGCTTTTACTTTTTCTCCATCCAATAATATATCATCATATTCCTCAACCCATTGTCCTGGCTGACATAAAACACCATTTACAATAACTCTCTTTTCTTCAATTAATCTATTAGTTTCTCTTCTAGAACAAATCCCTAAATTACTAAAATATTTGTTTATTCTCATATAAAAACTTTGTCCTTCCGTTATTAAAATTATTATTATAAACACACTCTAAAATAATAACTATTATACTTCTAACCCCTTGCAAATTACAATAAAAAGCCGAATAATAATAATCCGACTTTTAATTTTACTTACAGTTATTTAATTATTATATGGTTCTGTATGAATATTTATCTCCTTAATATAATTTAGATTAGAAATTATACTATGCTCTAAATTATCTGCAATATCATGCGCCTCTTCTAATGTTTTACTTTTATCAATAAAAATACTCATATCAATATATGCAATAGATCCATACTTTCTTGACTTAAAGTCTTTTATTCCATATATCTTTTTATTGTTATCTATTAAGGATTTAATTTCTCTAATATCTTCTTTACTTATTGAACTATCCATTAACTCATCACAAGCTGATTTTAATATTTCTATCCCTACCTTTATAACAACTATTGCAACTATAATTGATGCTATTGGATCTAATATTTTAAAACCAAGCATTGCACCGCCAATTCCGATAAATGCTGCTATAGATGAAAATGCATCTGATCTATGATGCCATGCATCAGCTTTCAATGATGATGAATTAATTTTCTTAGCTACTCTAATTGTAATTTGATATTGATATTCTTTAACTGCTATTGATATTAAAGCTACAGCTAATGGTAGCGCATTAGGTACTAATATATTATTTATATTAATTAAATCTTTAAACCCATCATATCCTATTTTTAAAGCAATACCTATAAGTACAGCAGCTAAAATAAATGAAACTAAACTCTCAGCCTTTTCATGACCATATTGATGTTCATCATCCCTTGGCTTTCTTGAAATTTTATTTCCTATAAGAATTCCAATTGAAGTTATTATATCTGAAGCCGAATGTAATCCATCAGCAATTATAGCCGTAGAATTTCCCAAAATACCTGCTAATATTTTTAGTATGGTCAATCCTATATTAAGTAAAATTGATATTACTGTTATTTTATTAGATTCATCATACCTGTTTCCCACAATATGCCTCCTATTATCATTTGATAATTTTATTATATGTTAATCATTAATATATGTACTTACTTAAAATTATTTTCATTAATCTCATTTGATAATGATTTTAATTAATAAAAAGAAAAAATAAGTAGATTATTTTCGAACTTTGCCTATTTATCTTATATAAGCTAACCCATATAAATATCTACTTATTTCTTCTAAATTATAATATCTTTTTAGTTCTATTTTTTAATATACAAACTCTAGATTTTCTTTTTCATTAAAGAAATCAGAATAATCTATATCAAATAGTGGCTTTTTAACTTTTCTTATATCGATATTCTCTTTTATAAGTTGTGTCAATACTCCCACATAGGATAAATCGCCTTGAACTATAGCACCATATATTATTCCATCTTTATGAATTATCTTTTTATAATCCTTTCCCTTTACTTGCTTCTCTTCTTTATAACTATCATCTGGTTTATTTACTAATCCTAAAGACATTGTAGCTACTCCACAGAAATTCATAGTATTTTTACTTCCAAAAAAGTCTTCCATATATACATCCTTACCTATCATATTACTAGCTGCTATAAGACCTTCCTTAACAGCAGTTGGCCATATTGGATTTCTTCCTGTTATGTCTCCTGCTCCATAAACATCCTTCGCATTAGTCTCACCTTTTGCATTAATTATAAGACCAAATTTATCACACTCTATGCCACTATCCTTTAAAAATCCTATATTAGATCTAACACCTGTGCATGCTATTATTAATTCACAAGGTACTTCTTCTCCAGTGTTTAATTTTATTGAAACAGGATTATTATTATCATCTACTACAACTTTTTCTGCTCTTACTCCAAACTTAAAGTTTACGCCTTCTTCTTTTAATCTTTCTTGGTATACTTCTGCTGCATAATTATCCAATTGAAGTGGTAATATTCTATCTCCCATTTCAATTAAGGTTATATTTACATCATAATCTAAAAGCCCTGCTAAAGCATCTACACCAACTAATCCAGCACCCAAAATAGCAACATTTTTAACCTTTTGAGCCTCTTCCTTAATTTTAATAGCATCATCTAAGTTTCTAAGTCCTATTACATTATTAGCAGTTCTTAAATTTTCTATTGGTGGTAAAAATGATGATGATCCTGCTGCCAACAGAACCTTATCATAGCTTAAATCCTCATTATTTGATAATTTTAGTTTTTTCTCTTTAATATCTATTCCTATTACTTCTACTCCTTTTATCCACTTTATATTGTACATGTCAAAAAAGTTCTTTGGAGTAAAGTCTAAAGCTTCAATTTCTCTTCTTCCATCTAAAAAATGATGAAGTATACATCTTGAATAAACATATTCATCTTTTGATACTAATATTATCTCTATATTTTTATCATTTTCACGTAAAGTTCTAGCTGCATTAATTCCAGATGCAGATGCTCCTACTATAACATATGCCATTATTCATCTACCTCCTCTAAAGTTAATGCATTCATTGGACACTTATCAACACATTGAGGAAAATTTTGCTCTGTTGATATACACATATCACATTTCATTACTTCTCTATTAGTTTGATAATCCATCTTTAAAACTCCATAAGGACATGCCATTATACACATAAAGCAACTTGCACACCTACTTTTATCATAAATTACATATCCACTTTCATCATCTTTTCTCATAGCTCCAGTTGGACATGCATAAACACATTCTGGTCTAGTACAATGTCTACAATAAATTGGTGCATATCTTCCCTCGCTATTTATAACTATCCTTCCTCTTGTATCCCTTGATCCATGAGATACTTTACATGCTGTAGTGCATGTTAAACAACCAATACATTTTTTTCTATCTATTTTTATTCTCTTCATAATTATCACCTAATCAATCTTTTCTATTTTTACTGGTACATATTTAAAATTCGGTTCCTTTGAATATGTATCAAATATAGATGGTAATAGTGAATTTGCTTCTATATAATGCATTGGAGCATAAATTTGATCTTTTTTAACAGTTCTACTTAGTTTAACAAGAAAATTATTACTTACACCATTTGGTGATGTTATTTTAATTGTTTCATTATCCTTGATTCCTAATTCATCAGCTAAATCAGTATTTATATTTACATACCCTTCATGAGGAACTATAGAAAAAACATCCGGTATCTCTCTAGTTCTTGTTTGTGTATGCCATTGACCAACAGTACCTCTTCCAGTATTAAATAAATATGGATATTCCTCTGATTGTTCATAAGGAACTGGTACTACATCTTCATATATAAATTTAGCCTTACCACTTGGTGTATAATACTTATTATCTTCAAATAGTCTTCTTTCATCTTGCTTTAATTCTTCACCAGCTCTAAATGGCCATTGTACTCCTCTAGAATCTTTTAACATATCATAATCTACACCTGTAATATCACAAGGCATTCCTTTAGTACATGCTTTTAATGTTTCAAATGCATCTCTTGGTGTTTTCCATTTATCTAATAATTTACCCATTCCTAAAGCTTTACCTATGCCTAACATAATATCATAATCCGTTAATTCATTTTCCTTCTTCTCTAATACTGGATTAAGTTTTGATAGCCTTCTTTCTGTATTTATTAATACACCTTCTTTCTTTAAGCCATTAGCTGAAGGTAATAATAAATCACAATATCTAGCAGTTTCAGTATCAGAATAAATATCTTCTACAACTAAAAACTCTAATTTTTCAGCTGCTTTTTTAAACTCTAAATTATTTATCCAAGAAACTATAGGGTTAGTTGCTACTACCCATAAAGCCTTTATTTCACCAGAATTTATTTTTTCTATTATAACATTGTATGGTAAAGTAGGCTTCTTAGGTAACATGTCAGGATCTATATCTAAAGCTTCTGCCACAGCTTTTCTTCTTGCTTCATTGTCATACTCTCCTCCACCATAAAGCCCTGTAGTATTACTAAAAAGTCTAGAACCCATTGCATTGCATTGCCCAGTTATAGAATTAGCTCCTGTTCCAAGTCTACCTATGTTTCCTGTCATTAAAGCTATATTTATAATTGCTTGTGCTGTTCTTACTGCTTGATAGCTTTGATTTACTCCCATAGTCCACCATAATGATACTCTTTTTCCATTATGTATTATTTCAGCTAGTTCTAAAACTCTGCCTTTGGATATACCTGTTTTTTCTTCAACATCTTCTAATGTATATTTTTTCACATGTTCTTTAAAGCCTTCAAAATCCTCTGTATATTTCTCAATATACTCATTATCAATCCATCCTTTTTCAATAAGAACATTTGCTATTGTATATAGAAGTGTTAAATCTGATTTTGGTTTTATATCTATCCACATATCACAATTAGTTACTGTTTCTGTTCTCCTTGGGTCTATAGCAATCTTTATACAATCTTTATTATTCTTAGTTTTTCCCCAAAGAATTGGATGTGCAACTACAGGGTTACATCCAATAAATATAATTACATCTGAATGTTCTAGATCATTAAAAGTATATGGTGGAGCATCAAATCCAAAGCTTTGCTTATAAGCAACTACTGATGTAGCCATGCAAAGTCTTGTATTTCCATCTCCATTTCCACCTAAAAATGTTCTTCCTATATGTCCAGCTAATGCCATCTCTTCTGTAGCCAATTGACCTGTACTTAAAAATGCAAAACTTTCTTTACCATATTTCTCTTGTATTTCAGTTACCCTCTTAGCAAATAGATCAAATGCCTCTTGCCATTGAATTTGCTTTAATTCTCCATTTTTATCCCTTACAAGTGGTAATACTGGATTTTCATGTTCAGTATTTTGCTTATCTAAATTTAATCCCTTTACACAACAAAATCCCTTATTAACAGGATAATCAAGAGTAGGTACTACTCTCGCAATAAAACCATTATCTTCAACATGAAAATCTAAATTACATGCTATAGAACAATAATTACAAGTAGATCTTATAACCTTCAATGAAATCACTCCTTATCTAACTAATTTTAATTTTCCTAAATCTCTTACAATTTTATTAATCATTAACTCTTTATGTAATTTAACTTATATATAAATATCATTTTACTTTCTTATATAATGTAATCCATCCTAATTTACATATTCACTAATTCCACCTCTCTTTGTTATAAAACTATTTTCTGTAAAATTATTCATTTATATTCATCTATTATCATTTACTTATAAAACTAAATAAATTCATAATGATTATATATATTTAATAAAAATAGCCTATATCTAAATAATCCTATTAAAGATTATTTAGATATAGGCTCTAAATTAACACATTTAAAAATTTTTTTATTTCTTCTCCATTTAAATATACATCACCAATCATTCCATGAATGCGATAACATTCAATACAATTATGAAAATCTGATCCAGCTGTATAAATTATATTTTTTTCATTTGCAATATTTATAAAATACTTTGTATCATCCTCAGTATTTTTAAAGTATTTTGCTTCAATTCCATCAAAATTTATATTAATAATATTATTAAAATCTTTTTTACATAGAAGTACTGGATGTGCAAGTACTACTGTAGCTCCAAAAAACCGTAATATATCAACACCAGTCTGAACACAAAGTTTATTATTAAACCCACAAAAATCAATTTTATCTTCGAATATTCTTCTTATACTCTTAATTTTTCCTTGTTTAACCTTTAAAAGTACTTCTTTGAGTAGATCATTTTTATAACTATCATCTTTAAAATATCCCAGTACATGTACTCTGCAATCATTATATCTAGTTGACAACTCTACTCCTGGTATTACAGTAATATTATTTCTTTTTCCTTCTATAATTGCTTCATCTATCCCATCTGTATTATTATGATCAGTTATAGCCATTATATCCACTTGCCTAGTCTTTGCTAATCTCACTATCTGACTTGGCGTTAAGCCTCCATCTGAATAAGTTGAGTGTATATGAAAATCACCTTTTGTATACATACTATTTCTTTTCATCCTAATATTTATCTCATATATATATTATATTCTAATAACAAATTCTTGATTTAATATTAAATACAAAAAAAAGCAACCCTTTCGGATTGCTTTATGTAAACAAAATTATTTGTTTAATTGAGCTTTTGCAGTTTCTACTAAGTTTGCAAATGCCTTTGGATCGTTGATAGCTATTTCAGATAACATCTTTCTGTTCATGTCGATTCCAGCTAATTTGATTCCGTTCATGAATTTTGAGTATGAAAGACCGTTCATTCTTGTAGCAGCGTTAATTCTTGCTATCCATAATCTTCTGAAATCTCTCTTCTTTAATCTTCTTCCAACGTATGCGTTTCTTAAAGCTCTGATTACAGATTCGTTAGCAGTTCTGAATAATCTGCTCTTCCCACCGTAGTAACCTTTTGCAAGCTTTAAAACTTTTTTATGATTCTTACGAGCATTTACCGCTCTCTTAACTCTTGCCATTTTGTATTCCTCCTAAGTCCTCTATATTATAGGTATGGTAATAATTTCTTCATTGCTTTTTCTTGAGTAGTTGAAACGTAAGCAGCTTTTCTTAAGTTTCTCTTTCTCTTAGCGCTCTTCTTTGTTAAGATATGGCTCTTGAAAGCTTTTGCTCTTTTTAACTTTCCAGTACCAGTCTTTTTAAATCTTTTAGCTGCACCTCTGTGCGTTTTCATTTTTGGCATGATAATATTCTCCTCTCTGGTTATGCTTTTTTAGGGGCTAATACCATAGTCATGTTTCTTCCTTCTTGTTTTGCTGCTTTTTCAACAACACAAACATCTTCAAGTTTAGAAACAAAGTTTTCTAAGATTTTTAATCCTAGGTGACCTAATGTTGCTTCTCTACCTTTGAATCTAACAGTGACTTTAACTTTATCCCCGTCTAATAAGAACTTTCTAGCATTCTTAGCTTTGATAGCTATGTCATTTTCTTCAATAGTTAAACTACATCTGATTTCTTTAATGACAGTTACCTTTTGCTTTTTCTTAGCTTCTTTTTCCTTTTTAGATTGCTCGTAAATGTATTTACCTAAATCCATTATTTTACATACTGGTGGCACTGCTGTTGGAGATATCATTACTAAATCTAAATCCTTCTCCTCAGCCATTTGTAAAGCTTCCTTCGTAGAAATTACACCTAATTGAGTACCATCTGTATCAATTACTCTAATTTCCTTCTCTCTAATACTTTCATTACAAGTAAAGTTTTTACTGATAACATTCACCTCCGATAAAATCTATCAAGAAAAATATATAAATAAAAGGACAGCATAATTGCCGCCCTCGTATTATTTAGAAAATCTAGACACTCTTCTAGATAAAAATCCAATAAACTCATTACCTTACTAAGCTTAGCCGTAAGGCGAGAAACGGCTGTTTCTTCTTGACAAAATTCATTATAGCATCGTCTTAACATATTGTCAAACTTTTTGTTGTATAGCTTAATTGGATAAATGTACCTTATTCACAAATACTAATTTGTCTTATCATATTTCCCTTTGTCATATAGCATTTTTCTAATATTTTGAAGCCGGCTGAAGTTATTAAATTATCCATATCTTCAAATGTTATTATAACTAGTTTACGAGCAATTCTTCTTGAGGTATTAATTATATCCACCTGTTCCTTTAATGTTACAGGTGAAAATAATCCATAAGGAATATCAACTATGGCAACATCAAAAACTTCATTTATATTATGCATATCCCCACTAGTTATTATTTCTCTATTATACCCTAAAAATTCTATATTATTCCTGGCATTATATGCAATAGGTTTACTAATCTCATAACCTTTTACATTAATCCCTAAATCAAGGGCTTCTATAACAACAGTTCCAACCCCACAACATGGATCAACTAAGGTTAACTCTCTATTATCTCCAACCGCAATATTTACTAATGCTCTAGCCATTCTTAATGGTACTGCATTAGAATATGAATGAGGTTTATCATTGTGTCTTTGCCATTTAAAATTATTTTTAATTAACTCTCCAAATATCCATTTACCCTTAACTTTAGTTATAGCTAACTCTATCTTTGGATTGTGTATATCAGGAAATCCTGTTACAACAAAGCCGATTTCTTTCACAGCCTTAAGACGTTCTTCATAAGAAACATCCCCATCTTCACTTTTTATATAATTAACTTTAAAATCATCATAAGATACCTTATCTTCTTTTATTTTCCTAATTATATCTTCTAGATTTTTCTCTATGTATATTGATTTAATTTGTAATTTAATAAATGGACTTCTAGATGGATCAAAATTCTTTTCTGAAAATAAATACTTTTCTTTAGGTTCTTTTCTAAAAATACTTCTCATTTCCATATTGCATAATTCTTTTTCCATCTCAGAGCAATTAATAAAATAAAAATATTTACTTAGGGTGTTTTCACACTCACTTTTAATCATTTCATTCTCCATTTTAACACCCTCTTACAAATAATTTATTAATTGTTATCACAATATTCTTCTATAGAATCTGCAACTACTTTTGCATATGCAACTGCATGAACTACTGTATTAGCTCCAGTAACAACGTCTCCTGATGCAAATACTCCTCCTCTTGTTGTATGTCCTTTTTCATCTGTAAGTAATAATCCCCATTTATTAGTTTCTAAACCAACCGTATTAGCAACTATATTCTTTCTTGGCGATTGACTTACTGCAATTATTGTAGAATCACAGTTAAACATTCCTTCTGTTCCTTCTATAGTAACTGTATTTACTCTTCCTGATTCATCTACTTCATTTTTAGTTTCAATATATTTAACACCATCTTCAGTTAACTCTATAGGTGCTTTAAATAATTCAAACTTAATACCATCTTCTTTAGCTTCTTCTAACTCTGCTCTAGTACATGGCATATTTTCAAAACCTTTTCTATAAAGAATATATACCTCTTCAGCTCCACTTCTCTTAGCAACTCTAGCTGCATCCATAGCCACATTACCTGCTCCAATTACAGCAACTTTTCTTCCTAAATTATAAACTTGTGGTGACTTTAAATAATCTATTGCATAATGTACATTTCCTAATGATTCTCCTTTTATATTTAAAGTCTTAGGATTCCATACTCCAGTACCTATAAATACAGCTTTATATCCATCAAAGAATAACTTATCTAATGTAATAACTGGTCCAATTAAAGTATTAGGTCTTATTTTTACTCCTAGTTCAATAAGTATTTCTTCATATCTATCTATCATAGAATTTTTTAATCTATACTCCGGAATTCCGTATCTAAGTACTCCACCAATTTTCTCATGTGCATCAAAAAGAGTTACCTTAAACCCTTTTCTTGCTAATATAATTGATAAAGTAATTCCTGCAGGTCCTGCTCCAATTATAGCAATTCTTTCATTCTTAGATTCTACTTTATCAAATTTCACTTTATATAAATACTCTCTAGATATATACTCTTCAATCTCACAAAAGCTTACAGGTTCACTTTTTATTCCTCTAATACAATTTCCTTTACATTGATCTTCATGTGGGCAAACTATAGCACAGGCAGCTGATAATGGATTATTGTTAAATAATATTTCTCCTGCCTCCATTATTTTTCCTTCCTTAAATAGTTTAACTACTTCGGGAATTTCTGTACTTATTGGACAGTTTGCCTGACATCTAGCATTTTTACATAACAAACATCTATCCGCTTCTAATAATAACTCTTTCATCTGTCTCTCCTATTTCTAATGATGACTTATAAGTATCATTATTGTTTCATCCTCAGTTTTAGTAATTTATATAAATTATTTAAGTATCTCTAAAACATAATTTTTAAATTCTTCAAAACTTCCCTTTTCAGAACTAGTTCCCTTATTTACTTTATTAGTAGCAAAATTATATTCTACAGTTCCATAACTAAACTTTGGACTTGATATCATAACAGTATCTTCATGAGCACTAAAAATTGCTTTATTCATCATTGATATTTTACATAATTCTAAAAAGCTCTCTTCATTTTCTAACTGTCCTTCACTAATTTTCTTTAAAACAAAGTTGAATAATGAATAGCCTCCACCTAATGATATCATACTACTATTTTGAATATAAAATACCTTATCTGTATTATAGAAGTATTTCATTTTTCCAAAATTAACAGTCTTAAATTGTGAGTTTACTTCAACTTCTTCAATATTATAACTATTAACTTCAGCTTCTATAGAATCCCATGAATTATTTTGCTCTATAGCATTATTTTTAACTACTGAGTTAAATTTAAGAAGAGCCCCCTCCATCTCTTTATCTGTATATACACTACTTCCATTTATAGCAACATTAAATTCTCCATTTTCATATGTTAAAGTTATCTTATTTCCCATAATAATCTCCTTATCTAATTAATAATAATTATTATTATAACATATTAGCTATTAGTGAACTACCATATAAATCTTAGATTCACTTATTAGTATTTCCACTGTATAAAAATAGTGTTATAAAGATTATAAAATAATCCTTATAACACACTATTTCATAATTATTTAACTAATTTTGCTGTATCTCTAGCAATCATTAATTCCTCATTAGTAGGTACTACATATACCTTTACTCTAGAATCTTCAGTTGATATTTCTTGGATCTTTCCTCTTATTTCATTATTTTCTTCATTAAGCTCAAATCCAAAGAATTCTAAACCTTTTAATATTTCTTTTCTTGTAATAGAAGAATTTTCTCCTATACCAGCAGTAAATACTATTACATCTATACCACCCATTGCTCCAGCATAAGCAGCAATTTGAGTTCTAACCTTATAATAGAATATTTCTAAAGCTAGCTTTGCTCTTTCATTTCCTGATTCAGCAGCAGCTAAAACATCTCTAAAGTCTGATGATACTCCTGAAATTCCTAGAACTCCTGATTTTTTATTTAATAATTCGTCTACTTCTTCTATTGTATATCCATGCTGTTCTATTAAGAAGCTAATAACAGATGGATCTATACTTCCTGATCTTGTTCCCATCATAACACCTGCAAGTGGTGTGAATCCCATAGAAGTATCTACAGATTTACCATTCTTAACAGCTGCTAATGAACAACCATTTCCTAAGTGACATGTAACTATTTTTAAATCTTTTATGTCCTTTCCTATAACTTCTGCAACTTTATTTGAAACATATTTATGAGATGTTCCATGGAATCCATATTTTCTAATTCCATACTTTTGATATAAATCATATGGTAATGGACAAATATATGAATGTTTAGGCATTGTTTGGTGGAATGCTGTATCAAATACTGCTACCATCGGAGTATTTGGCATTAATTCTTTACATGCCTCAATTCCTATAACATTTGGTGGGTTATGTAATGGTGCAAGTACTATACAATCTTTAATTGATTGTAAAACTTCATCATTAATTAAAACTGAATCTGAATATTTTTCCCCACCATGAACAACTCTATGTCCAACTGCTGAAATTTCATCCATAGATTTAATAACTCCATGAATTGGATCAATTAGTGCTTGTAATACTAGTTTTATTGCTTCTTTATGATTCTTAATTTCTGCATTAATTACATATTTATCTTTTCCTTCAACCTTCTGAGTTAATAATGATCCTTCAATTCCTATTCTTTCAACTAATCCTTGGACCATGCACTCTTCAGTACTCATATCAATTAATTGATATTTTAAAGATGAGCTACCACAGTTTATTATTAAAGTTTTCATTCTTCTACACTCCTTCAAAAAATTATTATTATTATTTATATATATGACGAATTGTCAAGCTAAGTGCAACACTTAGCTTGTTCTTCGTTAAATGCTT
>OOCW01000394.1_pt1 | contig 44756 bp, 43 predicted proteins | sample 1671201 | NCBI WGS metagenome assembly OOCW01 (sample SAMN06348132, study PRJEB24527) | human gut metagenome | biome: human gut; feature: ankylosing spondylitis patient; material: feces | host: Homo sapiens | place: China | collected 2015-10
CCATGAAGTAGTATAATTCTCCATCAGAATATAAATATTGCATTTCTTTTCTTTCTATTATTGCTTCTTGAAGCTTAGCTGTTGGGTTGAAAGTTGTATCTGTAACTCCTCCAGATATAACGTTTCTTAACTTAGTTCTAACGAACGCAGCTCCTTTTCCTGGTTTAACATGTAAGAAATCGATAACTGTGTAAACTTGTCCTTCATGCTCAAAAGTAGTACCTTTTCTTAAATCACCTGCTGATATCATATATTTCCCTCCAAAATAATTTGAATTCATAGTTATTATGACCTTTAAAATAAATTAATAGTCATAACGTTTTTCGTTGTTTTATGACACAACAAAAACATTCTATCAAAATTACTAAAGAAATGCAATTATTTCGGTAATAAGAGTAAAAAAAGCTCTATTTTTTCCTAATTAAATCCAATTTAACTGCAATATTGCCTTTCTTGCCATCAATATTATATTCATTTATTGTATATTTTTCCATATTTTTTAATTTATTTAATGAATTTGTAATTTGATCTGAATTACCTACCAATACAATTTTAACTTTCCATCTATCACCAATATAATTTGCATCACTTATATAACTATTATCTAAAACTTTTAATTCATCATTAATAGTTGTAAATTTAACCTCTTCATCTTTTATTTCAAATACGTTTGTTACTTGTGAAGTTGTTGATTTATTAGCTGTTAAAGTATACTGTATATAAAATATAAGTTGTATTATGGTAAAAGTAACTGTTGTTATAATTATAATTGATTCTTTTAATTCCTTTTTCATTCCCTAATCATCCTTAATTATATTTGCTTTATAAATAGAATTATCTTGGGTAATTTTAATTATTTCATATCCCTGATTTTCTACCTCACATAATACATCCTTATTAAGCACACTTATCATTCCTTTATTTCCTGTAGCCTCTATTGAATCAATATCTAGAGATGTTACCTTAAGCCATTCTGATATTTGCTCTATAAGCTTTTCACTTTCATCATAATATGTATCATTAACAACTTCTTTGGAATTATTCTCCTGAAAAATGCTTTTTATATTCATTGGTAACATATAAAAGTTTAATATAACCAGCATCCAAATGGCTTTTTTATTGTTTTTTTTATTTTTACTTATATTTTTATCTACATAGTGAGATGGTAAAAAATCTTTATACTTTATATATTTTTTCACTAATATTCCTCCCTATGGATTTAATCTTTATTTTATAACACTTCTTAATTTCATCTACAAGAAAATCTTCAACTTCTTTATCAAGAATAATTTCAATATCTTTAGAAAACTTAAGTATTTCATTATTTAAAACATCTTTATCATTTATTATTATATTTGAATATGTAATGCATCCTTTTTCACAAACAATTGCATATATATTTTTATCTATCTTTGTAATTATCAATACCTTTGGCTTTCTATATAAAATAATCTTTAAAATATTTCTTATGTAAAATTGAATTGGAATAACTTTAACAATTGTTTTATCATTGGCAATTTTATTAATATATTTTCCTTCATTTAATGAATATAAATATAATAGTTTTTTCTTTTTATTATAATAGTAATCCGTTAAAATATTTTCATTATTAATTTGATTATTCAACATAATATTGTCTAAAAATAACGTTACATTATTATCCTTTAGTTTATACTGTGAAATAAATATTTCATCTTCTGCTATAATTATCTCTAGATTTTTATAAATTTCATTAATATTATTAAAAAATTCATCTATAGTATACTTTTTACCTTCATACAAAAAGTACTGCTTAAATAAAATCAATTTTTTACTAATCATTACCTTGCTCCTAATATGTTAAATTGTATGCTTTATAATAATCAGGAATAATTATTATCTCTTCTTCTAAGTTAATAGTTTTTAATTTCCTATATAGCTTATTTTTATTTTCACTTTTAATAAGGAATATCATACCTTTAGTAATCTTAAAGCTCAAATCATCATCAGTATACCTATATTCTAATTCTTTAATTAATTCATTATCTTTTATTTTATCCTTTAATTCTTGATTTTTATTAATTTCTTCTTCTACATCATCAATGAATTTAAGCTCAGCTTCATCCATATAAAGTAAATCTTCATTCATTGAATATAATGAACTTTTTTCAATATCCCATATAATGCTTTTTACATACATACTTAAAACTAAAATGCATACTGCTGTTAATATCATTGTTTCAACTAGTATAAATGCCTCTTTTTCTACCTTTCTTATATACATCTTATCCTGCTCTCTCCTGAATCTGTAATTATTTCAAAATATATTAGAGCTTCTTTTATATATACATTAAACTCTTTAACATTATTTAATATTACATTTTGTCCGCTACTCATTCCATTGGAATCATGATTAATAGTAGATATCATAAGCTTATTATTATTTAAATAAATGCTTTTAATTTTATAATAATTTTTTTCCAAATCAACATCGTATTTAATGGTAATCTTATTGTTTTCAACCTTTATATCACTTACAAGATATCCATTTATTAAATTATCTAAATTAAGCATGGCATTATCAAAATTATCCTCTAAAATGCTTTCCTCAGAATTATTACAATAGTCACCAATAATATCAGCATTAATCTTTATTATTACCAATAACAAACTAACTGAAATTCCAAGTGAAATTATTATTTCCAATAAAGTAAAGCCTTCATTTTTACTTGTAATACTCATTCATTGTCCTATCCTTTACAAAACTTCTTTTACTTTCTACAGTATTGCCATAACATTCTTCACTTAAACAGATATTAATTTTAATTCTATCTTTATCCATATCTTCAACGACAATTACAATATCATTGCCTTTTTGAATCATTTCTAATCCCTCTATTGTTAAAAGTTTTAAAATATTATCTTTATCTAAAGAAATAATATTGTTATATGCTAAGCCCTTTACTTCCTCAATGCTTAAATTATATTTTAGTTCCTCTTCTACTGCATAAGTAATTCTTTCAAATTCATCTTTCTTTTTTTTCATTTCCTGCCATTTACCTTTACATACTACTGATTGACAAATAACTAAAAGCAGTAGCATAATTATTGCACTTGCCAACATGTTTTCAATTATAAGGCTTCCTTTTTTTCTAATCATAACTATTCTCCATAATATACATTTATTGTATCAACCCCAACAGATATGGTTATTTTATAAAGATTATTATATTGATCACATATATACATGCTTCCTGATGATAAAACCCCTTCATTTGAACAATTTATATTATAATTAGTAATAAAATTAAAGCCTTTAGGTAATTCTAATTTCTTAGAAAAATTTTTGCTTGGATCTATAAATTCTGCATATCCGTTATTTCTACAATTAATAATTACCGATGAATTATTTTTATTACAATAAAATTTACTATAGCTTAAAAAATCACACATATTACTTACTGCTGTATGTGCCTTTATGTTATTAATAGTTTGGTCTAAAACCCTCTTGCCTTTAAATCCCAAAGAAAATACACTTATGATTATAGACATGCTTATGAGAAGCTCTAATAAAGAAAATGCTTTTTTGTAATGAGTCTTCATATTAGTTCTCCAAATACAGGTAAGATAAACACCACTATAAATATACATACAAAAACGCCAATAAACATAATAATTAGTGGCTGTATCATTGCTATCTTTTTATTTAGATCTTCTTGAATATTATTAAATAGAAACTTTTCAATTTGCATAAGCCTTTCATCTAAAGATCCACTTTCTTCCCCAAGTTTTATATGTGCTAAAGTATATTTAGAAAAAATTTTTGTTTCAGCCATGGAATCACTTAATCCATTTCCAGAGATAATCTTATTCTTTATCTCCCTCACAACCATATTATTATTTCCTAATAATTTTATTTCACTGCAGAACTCTAATCCCTTTATTAAGTTTACTCCGCTCTTTACCACCACAGCTAAAAGCATAATGTTTATGTACTCCATGAACCTTTTATATATAGGAATTAAACAAAGAAGTTTCAAAAACTTTTCTTTTAAAAACACCTTATAAATTATATATGGACCTGCCACTCCCCATAATAAAAAATATACACAACTTAACCCTTTATTATTAAAAATAAAAGTCTTTAGATTAATAATAAAATTAAAGCTTTCTGGCACATCTTTTCCTAAAGAAATATAAACCTCTTTAAAATTAGGTATAATTGCTATACTTAGAAAAATCATAACGCCTAAGGAACTTATGCATATTATTAGAGGATAGGATAAGGCATTAATTAAAAACTTCTTAATAAAAGCCATCTTGCTATAAAATAAACTTAATCCATTTAACACTTCTCCTATATTACCTGTCTTTTCACCAACGCCTACCATTTCTACAAAAAAATTAGGAAATATACACCCTTCACTTCTAAAAGCGTCCTCTAAAGAAGCACCATTTTTAATTTTCCTTTTTATTTTAAACAGTGCTCTTTTATATTTATCTCCTATATCTAAATCAGATAACAACTCAAAAATATATACGAAAGGAAGACCATCTCCATATAACTTAGCTATATTATCGGCAATTACTGATAAACTATTCCAATTAGCTTTCTGCTTTGAAACTTCCCTCATAGTCAAAATCTAACTCCTCTCTATCGATAAATTCCATATAATCAAGCCTTGAAATCTTACCAGTTAGCAGTAAATTATTTAAGTTATCCACCATTTGAATATTTGTTAATATGGTATTATTATCATAAAGCTTCACCAGTTTTTTCTTTAAATCCTTGTTAATTTCATTAACTGATATTATTAATGCCCTACCTAAATAGCCAGTAAAATTGCATTTTTCACAGCCATCTCCCTTTTTATATATTTTTACTTTATTATCTTTATACGTTATAATTTCTTCTTCTTTACAGGAATCACATAGCATCTTAATAAGTCTTTGAGATATTATTCCCACAAGAGATTCTCTTATCAAATAACTTTTTATACCCATTTCCTCTAACCTTAAGTACACTTCTCTTGGTTCTGTAGAGTGAATTGTTGTATATACCTTATGACCTGTTAAAGCAGCTCTCACAGCCATAGCAGCTGTTTCCTCATCTCTTATCTCTCCAACCATTATCACATCAGGATCTTGTCGCATTACGCTTCTAAGGCCATCAGCAAAGCTTATTCCTTCTTTACTATTAACCATCATTTGATTAACTCCATTTATTATAACTTCCACTGGATCTTCTAAGGTTACAACATTAACTTCTCTTCTATTTACATGATTTAATATTGTATATAATGTGGTTGATTTACCACTACCAGTAGGTCCATTTACTATAACAAGGCCAGTATTCCTATTTATTATTTTTTCAAGTTCAAGTCTTTGATTAGGAAGCAGCTTCAAGTTATCTAAACAATAGTTAAATCCATTGTTATATAAAATTCTTAATACTATTTTTTCACCAAAAACCACTGGAATGATAGATACACGTAAATCATATGTATTTCCATCTATATCCATTGTTATCTTTCCATCTTGTGGCTTTCTATGTTCTGTAATATCTAAAGCAGAATTTATTTTTATTCTTGATATTATAGTGGAATACTCCTCCTTAGTTATTATATATAAAAGACTTAGGATTCCATCAATCCTAACTCTTACATATACTATGTCCTTGTAGGGTTCTAAATGTAAATCTGAAGCCTTTTTACCAATGGCTTCTTCTATTATTTCATCTTCGATTTTATTATTATCTTGAGAAAAGAAAACTTTATTTATCAAATACTTTAACTTCTCGTTATTTATGAATACTTCACTTATTGTACAACCATAAAGAAATTGCATTTCTTTGCATATATTTTCATCATGAAATTCACAAAGCATATACACTTTTCCCTCATCTTCTTTAAAGGGAAGAATATTAGCTTTTTCTGCCTTGCTTTTACTTATTTTTCTTGCAATTAAAATATCAATATCATTCAGCATTACTTCTTTCATATAATAATTCCTCCTGATACTAATAATTAACACTTTTTACTAATAATAATCAAAAAGCAGCTTAGAAATTTTCTAAACTGCTTTTTGACTATTAATTGATTTCTATAAATGTGTAATCACCAGAATCTGAATTTATCACATATATACTATTATCGGAACATGCATAAATTTTTTCACTAGTACTGCCATCATTATTACCAATAAAAAGTATTTCACCCTTATCAGTATGACTTAGTCCTTTTTCAAACATTACTTTGCTTGGAAAATCAAAGATTAATCTTTTATCCTTTGATAGATCATATAATGAGTAGACATTATCAGTCATTCTGCCTAATAAATAAATGCTATCATCAATCATTTCAATATCATAGATTTCTGCAACATTATCAGATATAACTTCAATATTACCATTATTATCTAACGACTTTAAAGATTTTTCTCCACTATAGCTCTCCATAAAGAAAATGATCTTTGATTTAAAAGCTTTTATAAAACTTACATATCCACCACTTATTTCTTCTTCCAACTTTTCCTGATTACTTTTTAAATCATATGAAAACATACCGCTAGTTTTACTGTCCTTTTTCACTCCATAGTAAATTATTTTATCATTACCAAACCATGTAGCATATGTTCCTGAAATACTACTGTTAATTTTAAGCTCAAGCCTTTCAGAATTTTTCAAATCATATATTACAGGCTGTAGATACTGGTCTTTTGAGAAATAAAATAAATACTTACCATCTGGCGAAAACAAAGGTGCTTGTACATTTTTGTCACTTAGTTCAATATCGGAACCATTATAATGAATATAGTATGATTTATTACTTATGTATAAATATGAACCTGAATTTTTATTATAGCTTAAAATAAACCTTTCATTATTTATACTGGTGTACTCATTTTCTTTAATACTAAGAATATTATACCCACCACTTATCTCATTAATACATGCTCCATTATCTAATTGTATTTCTTGTTTTGCTTGATTTTGTTCATCATCTTTTATTTCTTTATTAGTGTTACAACCATTAAGTGAAATTATGGTTATAAACATTGTCATTAAAACTGAAAAAAAACGCCTTTTCATACTACACCCTTCTCTAATACTAGTATTTTACTTATACTTTCTAACGACAATAATCCATTGAATATATATTGCAATAAATGTTATACTTACCTTAGATATTAACATAAAGAAAGGATGACACTTATGGCATTAGACGGTATCTACTTATATAGTTTAGTCAAAGATTTAAAAAAATCAATAATAAATTCAAAAATAGATAAAATAAATCAACCTGAGAAAGATGAAATAATATTAACACTTAGAAAAGACAGGCAAAATATTAGACTTTTAATATCATCCTCTCCTAAATATCCACGTATTCATATTACAGAAGATAGCAAACCAAATCCTCTTCAAGCACCTATGTTTACAATGGTATTAAGAAAATATCTCATAGGTGGAAAGATTTTAGGTATTGAGCAAATTGATGGAGATAGACTTATTAAGATTTGTATAGAAGCTTCTGATGAACTTGGTTTTAATAGCATTTATTATTTAATTGTTGAAATAATGGGACGTCACAGTAATTTATCTCTTGTGCGCGAAAGAGATAATAAGATTATGGAGTGTATTAAACACGTTGGCTCAGATGTTAATAGCTTTAGAACTCTTTATCCTGGAGTAACATATACTTATCCACCGGTTTCTCCAAAGCTTAACCCATTCAACTTCCAGCTTAAAGATTTTACTGAATTTATCTCTAATAATAATTTAGAATTAAATGATTTAATATTTAATAAAATATTCACTGGGGTAAGTAATATATTATCTAAAAACTTATATAAAGATTTGCTTACAAGTAGCTCTGAGGATGAAATTACAACAACTATACTTTATGATTATTTTTCAAAGTTTATCAATGAATTAAGTGATAACTTACAATATAGTATCTATGCAAAAAATGGAGATTTTTTAGAATTCTATTGTGTGAAGTTAAATAATTTTGCTGAATGTGAAAGTATAAATTTCACTGATCCTAATGCTTTACTTGATAAATTCTATAAAGAAAAAGATAAACAAGAAAGATTAAAAAACAGATCTGTAAATATTCAGAAATTACTTCATACTAATATTGAACGTTGCTTGAAAAAAGGTGAGAAACTTGCATCAACGCTTGAAAAATGTAAAACAAAGGAATTTTATAAAATTAAAGGTGACTTATTAACATCATTTATCTATAGTATAAATCCTGGTGATTCAGAGATAACATTACAGAACTTCTATAGTGAAAACTATGAAGATATCAAAATAGATTTAGATCCTAATAAATCTCCATCAGAAAATGTTCAAAGCTATTATAAAAAATATAATAAACTAAAAAAATCTGAAGAAGCTGCTAAAGAACAATTAGAAAAAAATTCCGAAGAATTACTATATTTAAATTCAGTTTTAATAAATATACAAAATGCAGATAACTATGAAGAAATTGAAGATATAAAAAATGAACTAATTACAACAGAGTATATTAGAAAAAGAAAGCAAAATAAAAATTCAAAAAAAAGTAAGCCTTCAAAGCCATTACATTTTATTTCATCTGATGGAATAGATATTTATGTAGGTAAAAATAATATTCAAAACGATTATTTATCTTTAAAATTAGCAAGCAAAAATCATTTATGGCTTCATACAAAAAATATACCTGGTTCACATGTAATAATATGCGCCACTGATATACCAGATTCAACTTTAGAGGAAGCTGCTGCTTTAGCTGCTTACTATAGTAAAGCACAAAACTCTACTAAAGTTCCTGTGGATTATACTTTAGTAAAAAACTTAAAAAAGCCTTCAGGTGCTAAACCTGGTATGGTTATCTATCATACTAACTATACTCTACTTACAGATCCTAAAAGCTATACAGAATTAAATATAGTTAAAGAGTAAAAAAGGAGCCATTTTAGCTCCTTTTTTCTATATATGATTTAATAATGTATCCCCATCATTTTTAATTAAATTATTATCAAAATATTGATAGTAATAACATTTTAATCTACCATTATATAACTTTCTATTTTTAGTGGCTTTTCTACCGAATGGTCTTTCAAAACCTTCAAATGAAGTTAATATATTAAAATCCCATCTCTCTAGTGTTCTTTTATTGCCACCAAGATATCTGTATAATGTTTCAACTTCATCCTTATCACCAAGTCTTTCACCATAAGGAGGATTTGTTATAATAAATCCATTGTGTTCTGAAGCAGAGAATTGTTTAAAATCTCTTTTATGGAATTCAATATATTTTGCAACTCCAGCTTTTTCAGCATTAGATCTTGCTACTTTTAATACTCTTCCATCAATATCATAACCAATAAGCTTTATATCTTTATTCTTTATAGATCTTTCTGCACCTTCTTTAACTTGTTCATAAATATCTGCCCCTATTGTAGGCCATGTCTCTGACACAAAGTTTCTACATAATCCAGGTGCAATGTTTTGCATAATCATTGCTGCTTCAATTAATATAGTTCCTGAACCACAGAAAGGATCAATTAAGACATAATCTTCTTTCCATCTTGAAATTAAAACAAGGGCTGCTGCTAAAGTTTCTTTTAAAGGAGCTATCCCTGCATCTTCTCTATATCCTCTTTTGTGTAAACCTGATCCACTTGTATCTATTGATAAAGTTACCTTATCTTTTAAGATAGCCACTTGAATTTTATATACAGGTCCATCTTCGCTAAATGTATTTACACCATAGCTTTCACTCATACTTGTTACAATAGCTTTTTTAACTATTGATTGGCAGTCTGGAACACTATGTAAAGTTGAATTAACCGACTTTCCAACTACGTGCATAACACCATCTACAGGTATTATTTCGCTCCATTTTACTGCCTTTGTTCCTTGGAAAAGCTCTTCAAAGCTTCTTGCTTCAAATTCTGCCATTTTTATAAATACTCTATCAGCTGTTCTTAAATGAACATTAGCTATAGCTATATCCATTTCGTCACCAACAAATTCAACTTTTCCATTTTCAACTTTCAAATCTTCATATCCAAGAGCCTTTAATTCTCTTGAAGTTATTCCTTCTAAACCAAATGTGGTAGTTGCAATTAAATTATATTCCATTTTTATCTCCTCTTAAGCTTCGTAAATTTTTACCCATTCGTTGCCATCTATTTCTTCAATTTCTACTGCAACAATTTCAGATTTTGAAGTTGGAATATTTTTCCCTACATAATCAGCTCTAATTGGAAGTTCCTTATGGCCTCTATCAATTAATACAGCTAACTGTATACCAAGTGGTCTTCCTACATCAATAATTGCATCTATTGCTGCTCTCACTGTTCTACATGTGTATAAAACATCATCCACTAGTATAACTTTCTTTCCTTTTACTTCAACTCCTAAATCTACTGAGTTAACTTCTGGTAAATCTTTTATCTCTAATATATCATCTCTATATAATGAAATATCAACGTAACCTACTGGTACTTTTACCCCTTCAATTTGTTCAATATTTTCGGCTATTCTTTTTGCTAAAGGATAGCCTCTTCTCTTAATTCCTATTAAGACAAGGTCATTAACTCCTTTATTTTTTTCAATTATCTCATGAGAAATTCTTATCAAACTTCTTTTTATAGCCTTATCATCTAATAAATTTGCTTTTAATTTAGTCATAATAATTGCCCCCTTATTTTCTTAACTCTGTTAGTATATCATTAAAATAATCTGGTAATTCCGAATTAAATTCCATATATCCCCTTGTGCTTGGATGAATAAATCCTAAGGTTTTAGCATGTAGCGCTTGCCCTTCTATCTTTATCTTTTGTTTATTATGGCCATATACCAAATCCCCTACTAGTGGATGCCCTATAGATGCCATATGTACTCTTATTTGATGAGTTCTTCCAGTCTCTAAGGTACATTTTATCAGTGTAACACCCTTATTATACTCCTCTAAAACCTCATAATGAGTTACAGCCCTTTTCCCATCCTCAACTATAGCCATCTTTATTCTTTCCTTTTTATGACGTCCTAATGGCTTATCAATAGTGCCTTCTTTCTTGCTAAATCTTCCCTCAACTAATGCATAATATTCTCTTTTAATTGAATGATCCTTAAATTGTTCTGCTAAAAAATTATGTGCAGCATCATTTTTTGCTATTACGAGAATTCCAGAAGTATCTTTATCTATTCTATGGACAATCCCAGGTCTAATAACTCCATTAATTCCCGATAAATCCCCACAGTGATACAATAGGGCATTAACTAATGTTCCGTTATAATTACCTGGTGCAGGATGTACAACCATTCCTTTTTCTTTATTTACAACTACAACGTCTTCATCTTCATAAATAATATTTATATCTATTTTTTCGGCAGTTACATTTAACTCAATTGGTTCTGGTAGAATAACATTTATTATATCATTCTTACGTAATTTATAGTTACTTTTTATCTCAGATCCATTAATATCGATTTTTTTATCTGTAATTAAGCCTTGAATAAAAGATCTTGATTTACCTTGAATTTGCATTGAAAGATATTTATCAATTCTTTCACCTATAAATTCATCAGTAACATTAAAAATTAAATTATCCATTTCAAAAACTCCATTTTTTATTAATTCTCTGAACATTATAATATATTAAATCGTTATCCTCAATAACTTATCTCTAATTATATAAAATTTAAAAGAGACCTAAAGGTCTCTTTTATTAATTATTGGCAAAAAAACTTTTTATTTCTTTCATTTCTTCGCTAGAATTATCTTCTTCAACAACTGCGTCAAGCTTTTCTTCAGAAATATGTATATCCTTAGAACTTAACTCTAACTCTTCAACTGTCTCTGAAACATTGTAATTTTTAGTTAAATCTTTTTCAAGTTCATCAAAAGTTTGTAGCTGTGCATTCATGAAATTTCTAAACTTAGCTCTAAACTTAATAAACTCTTCTTTAACCTTTTCATACTCATCATTCACAGCAATCACATCATTATGAGCTTTATCTAAAACCTTCTGAGCACTTTCGTTAGCGTTCTTCATTATTAAATCAGCTTCCTTTTGCGAACTTTCTTTTGCTTGATCAGCCGCATTTTGTGCTAATAATAATGTATTTTGAATTGTATCTTCAAGTTTTTCATAATGCTCAACTTTTTCTCTTATTCTGCTTACTGTATCTTTTAGCCTAGAATTTTCTTTGAATAGTTCTTCATAATTCTCTACTATTTCTTCCATAAATTCATCTACTTCATCAGCAGCATATCCTCTTATGGCTTTTTTAAATTCTTTGTTCTTTATATCCATTGGAGTTAATTTCATTACTATATCCCCTCATCTATATATAATTTTTTATAACTACTTTAAATTTTCCAGATTTCGTATTGCCAACAATACTTCCAGTACGAAACTTTCCTACTCCAGAAATAGTTATTACATTATTTTCCTGTACCTCTTTACTTTTCTCTTTAATCTTACAATAGTTCACTGAAACCTTATTGTTCTGTATTAGTTCAATAGCCTTAGCTCTAGATACATTTGCAAGCTTTGAAACATAATTATCAATTCTTAATGAAGGTATGTTAATTACTATTTCTTCAAAAACACTTTCAGGCAAATGTTCTTTATCAATAATTTCTATTTTAACAGGACATCTGCCTACAGATTCCATAGAAGTTATAATATAGCTTGCTATATCTTCATATACTGGAACTACAGCATAATCTTCAACTACTCGTAAATCACCTAGTTTTTCTCTTTCAATTCCTAACGACATTATTGAACCTAAATAATCCTTATGAGTTAAATTTTTAAATTTTGATTTATTAGTAATTTTAAGACAAATAAAAGGATATTCATAAAAATACTTATTATTAAATGATATTATTCTTCTATCTGCTTCATCATAAGCTCCATCAGCTTCAACAATAAAATCATTTTTATTGAAGTTTTCAACAAAATAGCTCCAAATATTTGGTGAACAGAAATTTTTTGAAAATACAGGTATATCCTTATTTTTGGCTAATATTAAATTATTGTAAATTCTGATAACAGAATCTTTATCTTCATTTGCAAAGTTTTTCAATAAGTTTTCTTTTGATATCATAGTACACCACTTAATAAATTAAAATTCCACTTATCATGTTTAAAAGCAAAATTGCTATAATTGGAGAAAAATCAATTATTATATCTCCAATAAACCTTCTTTGAAGCCTTCTTATAGGTTCTAAAATAGGATTATTGATAGAAAGTAAAATATTATATATACTCATTTCTCTTGCATTAGGAATATATGAAAATACTACCTCTGCAAGAATAGTAATATTAAGTACATTCACAAGTATGCTAAGAAAATTACGAATAACTCCTATCTAAACCGCCCCCTACTTATTCCAACTAAATAATGCTTTTGAACTTATTTCACTTTTTAATTCATTTGATACTTCAACATTTTGAGGTGATAAAAGATATACTCTTTGTTCTATTTCCTGTAATTCTGCATTTAATACGCAAGCCGCACCACTTACAAAATCAACTAGTCTTTGAGCTATTTTTGTTTCTAAACTATTTGTATTAATAACTACTATTTTTCTGCTTTTAACAGCCTCAGCAATTTCTCTTGATTCTTCATAAGCTGTTGGCTTTACAACCATTATCTTTGCAGTATTATTACTGTGAATATTAACAACCTTTGTACCATGAGTATTTTGAATTATTGGTTCTATTTCACTTTGCTCTTCTTCTGTTTCTTCTAATTCATCAAACTCCTCATCATATTCACCTAATCCTATTATCTCCTTTAGCTTTCCAAACATACTATATCTCTCCTTTTTATATTATCTTTCTCCAAATATTCCCGACCCAATCCTAATTAGGTTTGCTCCTTCTTGTATGGCAATTTTAAAATCAGAAGTCATGCCCATTGATAATATTTCCATCTGTATATTTTTATAATTCTTCTTACTTAAATCATCATAAATATGTTTACTTTTATTGAAATAATATCTATTGGAAACTTCATCACCTTTAGGAATAATAACCATAATGCCTTTAACTTTAACATGATTACATTTTTCAACTGCTAAAATTAATTCATCAATATCCTCTTCTAATACTCCACTCTTACTTTCTTCTCTTCCGATATTTATTTGCATTAGTACATTAGCTACCAGGTTATTTTTTTCGTATTCACTTTCAATTTTATTAAGCAATTTAATACTTGACAGTGAATGTATCAAATAAACCTTCCCAACAATATACTTAACTTTATTAGTCTGCAATTTTCCGATTAAATGCCATCTAATATCATTAGGTAATTCGTCTTTCTTACTTAAAAGCTCTTGTACTTTATTTTCTCCGAAATCACGTATTCCAACATCATAAGCTTCTAAAATATCAGAAATGGGCTTAGTCTTAGAAACGGCTAATAGTTTTACACCTTCTGGTATTTCTTCCAAGTAGCCCTTAACTTTTTCTTTAATACTAATCCTAATCACCCCCTTATAAGAGTATATATATTATTTTCTTTATTAAGGATATATTTCCTTTTTTAACACTTTCTAATTATAACATTTTTTTCGTATTTTTTTAATATACTTTTCAAGATTTTATTAATTATTTATCATTTCTCTTCATATATACAGAATCATAAATCTTATTTGTAGGTGAAATGATTATATTTTCCATGGTGTTTACTTCAATCTTAAGCTTTCTTATCATAAGTTCATTAATATAACTTCCTTCTGCTTTGATAGCTGTCTCTAATTGTTCAGGATCTCCAATGGCATAAAAGTAAAAAGGAGCCATCTCCATGCTTTCATCTTCAAAGCCAATAAAAGCCCAATTGCAAGTTACACCTGTATTGCTTAGGATTCTATAACTGTTTAAAGCTATGGCTTCAGCTCCAATATATCTCAGTTCATTTATTACCATGGCAACATCAATATCATGTAGAGTTCTTCTATTTACCTCTTCTTGACTATCGGTATGTATGTCGTAATCTCCATCTTCTATTTTAACTACAATTCCAGGGCCTTCTACTTCAGTAAGTCCCCCAATTGTATAATAATCATTTAATTGAGAACTCATGCTTTCAACAATATTAGTTGAATCATTCTCATCATTAATATAACTATTATATTGCTCTTTTAGATTATAATTTTCTTCCTTTAAATCACTTATACTTTCATATAACATATTTCTTTCTTCTGAAGCATTCTTATATTCTTGTGCATTCATTTTAAATAACGATGACATAGAATTTATATTAAAATTAATAGATCCTAAAAATCCAATAATAAGCGATGCTATAAAGATAAAAAACTTATATTTATAGTTTTTCATCTACTCCCTCCTTTGCTTATTTTTATATTTGTCTAATAAAATACGTCTGATTATAGCAAAGTTATCAAATATACGTCCTCCAAAAACTATTACCGCTGCAATATAAATTGGAATTCCAAGTTTATCTCCAAGATATGCTAAAGCTGCAGCAAGAAGAGCATTTCCAAAGAAGCCTGAAATAAAAATATCCGGTTGGAACTTATTACTAAGATTAGCCTTTAGTGCGCCAAAAACTGAATCTAAACAAGCTAATACTGCCACTGACATATATGGTGAAAATTTATCAGGTATATTAATATCAAATAATAATCCTAAAAAAACTCCCAATAATAATCCTATAAATGCTATCATAAATCTCACTCCTATTGTACTGGTATTAAATAATCACTTCTTAAAGTTTGCGTTGTTTTTATAATAGTTATTTCATCACTACTCTTAACATCATTTGTATAATTTTTTAATGCTCCGGTTTCTAAAGACCCTCCATAGCTAACACCAACATTCAATTTTGATTTATCTCCTATAACTTTAATTACGATTTCACTGCTTGGATCTACTCTACCGGCTGAACCTATAGATATAGATGAACCTGCATTTTTTATACCAGTTTGAGGAGTTATCCTAATATCATTTATAGATATAGCTTCTGCTCTTGAATACCACAATGTATTTACTAAATATACTAGTTCATCTTCTGTAATTGTCCTAACGCTATCTGATGTATTAGTACCAAAGATAGATGTCTTAGGCGTTAAAGTAATGATAATCCCTGGTCCCTTTACATCCACTAGTCCTAGCTGCATTCTAGCATTATCCAACTTTTTCTTAATCTCAGCTTCTAATTCACCTTCGCTGGTTGCTTTATCTTCTAGAGCCTTTATTTCTTCATTTAAAGTAGCATTAGCTTCTTCAAGCTCTTCTTTTTCCTTTTTAAGACTTTCTACTTCTTGTAAGATATCTGAATTTTCATATGAGTTAGTCAGTTCATCCTTTGTATTTAACAATTTGAATTGATACGTTAATAAAAATCCTAAAAATCCGCATACTACAGCTACAACTAATTGTGATGCAACTCTTTTCAAATTAATTCCTCCTACTCTTCACTCTTCTTAATTACCGGCATATTTTTTATACTTACATCAATATACCCACTTGTGATACCTACATTTCCATTTAAGATAATATTATATACATCATTAATTTTTTTATGAAAATCATTTATTTCTCCAAATAATATTTCTAAATTTCCAATATATCCTTTTATATCATATAGCTTAGACAAATCAAATCTATCAAACTTTATACTTTCTTTATTTTCAGCAATATATGGATAGATAATTTCTAGCGTTTCAATAATATGTTCATTATTGATTATCTTATTTCCTAATTGAAGCTCCTCTGTAGCTACACCAGTAATCTCAACTAAGTTTCTTCCTTCAATATTATTTGCAATCTCTATCAGTACACCTTTGTCATTAAATATATAATAACTACTATCATCTTTTGTATAAAAAACAGGTGATTCTTCAGTAATTTTTATATTTAGTGAATTTAGTCCACTAATATTTATCTTTGCTGATAAAAAATATGGTTCATTTAATATATCTTTAATCATTTTATGTCTATTTAAGGTAAAAATATTTTTACCCAGTCTAGTGTTAACTTTTTCTAGAACTGATTCAGCCGAAATATTAGATGTACCTTCTACTGTAATTGTTTTTAAATTAAATAATGGTGATTTAGTAAAGAAAATAATTAATATTATTAATACTATTGTAGAAATCATAAAAATTTTTTTTCTTGCCTTTTTTTTCTTTTTAATCTTAATGTATTCTTTTACTTCATTCATTGCTTTTTTTTTACATCCTTATCCTAGTTTATACTAATATAATATCATTTTACTCTATAATTTTCATTATAATTTTTTACATAATAAAAAGCCCCTATAATAGGGGCCTTAGCTTCTTATCTAACATCGCTTTCAATCTGTCTAGATATATTTAATAATATTCCCATTGCCGTCAAATTTATAACAAGTGATGTACCACCATAGCTTATAAATGGCATTGGAACACCGGTAACTGGCATAGAACCTGTTACAACTGCTATATTTATAATAGCTTGAACTGCAATAATTGATGTAATTCCCATTGCTAATAATTTTCCATATGTGTCTTTAGCCTTAATAGCAATTCTAACACCACGCCAAATGAAAATTATAAATAAAGAAATAATAATTAGACATCCAATTAATCCAAGTTCTTCACCAATTATTGAAAAGATAAAATCATTATGTGGTTCAGGCATATATAATGTTTTTTGCCTTGATTGACCAAGACCTAGTCCAGTAATACCTCCTGATCCTAAAGCATAAAATGATTGAATCAATTGATATCCATCACCAGCAGCATCCTTCCAAGGATCAATAAAGTTAAGCATTCTAGCTCTTCTGTAATCAGAACTAAAAATAAAAAATATTGCTAAAGTCAGCAACCCTGGCAGTACTATTCCAAACAAGTGCTTAATCTTTCCACCTGAGATAAAAAGTAAGATAAATGTAACAATCATAATTATTGCAGCAATACTTAAATTCTTTTCAGCTAAAACTAAAGCTGCAAAAAAACCTGATAAGCCAAGATATGGTACTATTCCAGTCCAAAAATCTTTTATCCCATCACCTTTAATATCAATACTTAAAGCAAGAAATAATACTACCACATATTTAGTTAACTCTGATGGCTGAAATGAAAGTCCCCCAAGTTGAATCCATCTTTTAGCACCATTTACTGCCGGGAAAAAAAATACTGCTATTAATAACGGAACAGTAATTATCAACAATTTTGGTGTTATTTTTTTTAGTCTGTGATAATCAAAATTCATCATAAAAAACATAGCTAACAAGCCTATAACAGCCATAATTCCCTGCTTCTTTAAATAAAACATACTATCATTATAATGAAACATTGAGTAAAATGAACTTGCTGAATATATCATTACAACACCAATTGCCAATAATATAAGTATTGTATATAAAACTCCAAAATCAACTTTTCCTATGTTTTTATTTTGATTTTTCTTATCTAGTATCACAGACATTCCTCCTATTTTACAATGCTAAGAATCCTATTAAACATAAAACTGCAGTAATAAGTGAAAATACTGTAACTATTTTTACTTCTGACCACCCACATTTTTCAAAATGATGATGTACAGGAGCCATTTTGAATACTCTTTTACCAGTTAATTTAAACGAAGTCACTTGTATTATTACCGATAAAGTTTCAAATACATAAACTCCTCCTACTATTATAATTAATAAAGGCTGTTCTAATATTATTGCAATAGTAGCAATGGCACCACCAATTGCAAGTGATCCTGTATCTCCCATAAAAATTTTTGCAGGATAAGCATTATATTTTAAAAATCCTATAAGTCCGCCTATCAATACTACACAAAATACTGCTAGAGATGTTTCTTTCATCATAAAGCATACAATTGTAAAGAAAGTTAAAACTAAAATAGATACTGATGTAGCTAATCCATCTAATCCATCAGTAAGATTAACTGCATTTGTTGTAGCTGCATATATTATTACCACAAAAGGAATATATAAAATTCCTAACGGCATTTCAAATGATGTAAAAGGAATTAACAAATTAGTATTTAAATTGTAATATCCATAAATGGCCAAAGCTATAGAAAATATTAATAATAATATCATTTTTTGTCCTGGCTTTAACCCTTCGCTTTGCTTTTTAAGAATTTTTAATAAATCATCTAAAAATCCAATAAAACCAAAAGCAATTAATGAGTATAGGGCAATCATTGCTTTATCATTAAATTTATATCCTAAAATAAGCATAACTATTAAGGATGATAAAATAAAGATAACTCCGCCCATAGTTGGTGTACCTGCTTTTTTCAAATGACTTTCTGGTCCTTCTTCCCTAATATTCTGACCAAACTTTAGCTTTCTTAATAGAGGAATTGCTATTGGGCCAGCCACCAGTGAAAGTATTATAGATAATATCAATCCTATTCCTAATTTAGAACTTATAAGATTTATTATATTCTCCCCCATATAAACTGCCTACCGGCAGTTCACCTCCTTCGTTTTATTTTAATTCCTTTAACTTAGATGTTACTTCTTCAAATTTCATTCCTCTAGATGCCTTAACTAAGATAACATCATCTTTCTTAATTAAACTATCTACTTCTTTAAAAAAGTCATCTTTTGAAGCAAATTTTCTAATATTTTCATTACCAAATCCCTTTTCATAATTATCAACATTTTCACCAATAACGATTAGTAAATCTATTTTACCTTTGGCAAATGAACCTACATCTTCATGTGCTTCTTTCGTTTTGCTTCCAAGTTCATACATATCTCCTAGTATAGCAACTCTTCTCATTGCAGCTTTAGTTATTAATACTTCTATAGAAGATTTCATAGAATCAGGGCTTGCATTATAGCAGTCATTTATAATAGTAATCTTATCAGTTTTTTCAACTTCTAATCTCATAGATGTAGCCTTTAAATTTGCAAGACCATCATTCATCTCCTTAAGTGATACATTTAGGTTTTTCGCAATATCTATAGCCAACATCATGTTTAATACATTGTGCTTACCTGCCATAGGTAATTCAAAATCATATTTATCATTTCCACAATTAGCAGTAAACTTAACACTATCTTCTCTTAATATAATATTAGATGCGTAAACATCATATTCATGATTATATCCAATTTTTTCAATTTTATAATCATTAGAATTTAAATTTTTAAGTCTTTCATCTTCAGCATTTACCACTAGTATATTATCTTTAGTGAAGTATTCTGTTATCTCCATCTTAGCTTTAAGTATATTGTCTTGAGTCTTTAAATTTTCTAAGTGAGAAAGACCTATATTAGTGATAGCAGCCATATCCGGCTCTGCTGCTTCTGCCAATCTTTTAATTTCACCTAAATCACTCATCCCCATTTCTAAAACCGCTACATCATGTTCAGATGTAAGCTGTAATATCATAAGTGGAAGTCCTATTTCGCTATTAAAATTACCTTCTGTTTTAAATACATTATATTTTGTACTTAATACTGCTGCAATTAAATCCTTTGTTGAAGTTTTACCACAAGAACCTGTAACTCCAATAACCTTAAGATTTAATTTTCTTCTATAGAAATTAGCTAACTTAAGCATTGCTTTAACTGTATTATCTACTTTAATTACAATACCTTTTCCTTCAGCATCTTCCTTTTTAAAATTAACTTCATCCACTACTGCAATAGATGCTCCTTTTTCAAGAACATCTATTGCTACATTATTAGCATTAAATCTTTCACCTTTAATTGCAAAGAATATACAATCCTCAGTAACCTTTCTATTATCTATGCAAGTACCTTTAAAATTTTTATTGTCATTATTAACAACTATAGTACCTTCAAGAGCGCTTACTAATTCTTCAAATGAAAATTCCATCTATCTTCCTCTACTTTCCTGATAATATTTCATCAACAACTTCTCTTTCATCAAAGTGAATTACACCTTCATTATTAATTTGATATGTTTCATGACCTTTTCCAGCTAAAACAACAACATCCCCTGGTTCAGCCATCTTTAAAGCTAATCTTATAGCTTCAGATCTATTTTCTATTGCTAGATAATTTGTTTTTTCTATTCCTACAACAATATCCTTAATAATAGCCATTGGATCTTCATGTCTTGGATTGTCAGAAGTAATAATAACAAGATCTGCAATTTCACTTCCTACTCTACCAAGTTCAGCTCTTTTAACTTTATCTCTATCTCCACCACTTCCATAAACAGCTATTAGTCTGTTCTTAGCAAATGATTTTAATGTTTCTAAAATATTTTTCATTCCATCTGGTGTATGTGCAAAGTCAATGATTATTTCATATGGTATATCATATTTATCACCAATTCTTTCACATCTTCCAGGTACAACTACATCTAAAAGTCCTGCCTTAATGCATTCTTCTGAAATATTTAATTCTCTTGCAGCAGCAATTGTTCCTAAAGCGTTATAGATATTATATTCACCTGGTAATACAAACTTATATGAAGTATTATTGCAATCAAATATTATATCCTTTTCTTCTAACCTAATATTTTCTGCTCTAAAATCACTTGAGTTTTCTATTGAATAAGTTACTGCTTTCTTACCTAATGTATCAACATCGTTTAATACTCTATATCCATAGCTATTATCAATATTTATAACTGAAACTTTACTTCTTTCAAATAATTTAAATTTAGCATTATAATAATTATCAAATGTTTTATGGAAATCTAAGTGATCTCTTGTTATATTAGTAAAAATACCTACTTCAAAGTTACAACCATAAACCCTGTCTAATTCTAGTGAATGTGATGAAACTTCCATTACACAATATTTACATCCTTTATCAACCATATCTTTAAATAACTTTTGAAGTTCTAATGATTCAGGTGTTGTTCTTTCTGATTTAACTTTTTCATCCCCTATGTAATTAGCAATAGTTCCAACAAGACCAACTTTTTCACCAGCTTTTTCAAGTATTGATTTTAAGATATATACGCTAGTAGTCTTACCGTTAGTACCAGTAACCCCGATAAGCTTTAATTTTTTTGTTGGATGATCATAAAAATTAGCAGACATAGTAGCTAATGCTTTTCTACCTTCAGTAACTCTTAACACTGTAACTTCCTTTGGTATAGTATTAAGATCTAAATCTTTTTCACACATAACTACTGTTGCTCCAGCATTTATAGCATTAACTGCATAGTCATGCCCATCAACTTCAAATCCACTTAAACATACAAATAAGTCATTTTCAGCAATCTTTCTACTGTCATACTGTATTTTATTAATTTCCTTTTCATCGCTTCCTTGTAAAACCTTATAATCCACACCATTTAATAGCTCTAATAATTTCATCTTCTATCTCTCCTTAATTATCATTAAATGTTTACTTTGCAGCAGCAATAATGCTTCCCAATACAAAAGTGGCTGACGCCACGCTTCAGCGAAGGAAGCAACTTTTGTTAGCCAACCAAAAGGTTCTAAAAGAAAAATAAGTCCTTACAAAAATTTAATTAATTTATTTTTCTTTTACGGTTCTTTTGGGGCACTATAATTTTCTTTTTAACGCATTAGTAATGCTGTATATAAGAAATGGCTAATTTATTGGTATTCCCTATGTTAAAAATTTTATAGTTTTCTAAGCGTTAAAAAAATAGCATGTGTAAATCCACATGCTAAAAATGAAAAAAGCTAATCTCCATAATCATCACTAAGAGTTAACCTAACATTCGAACCTGTGGTTATTACTTCACCCGCAGGAATACTTTGATCAATAACAAAACCATCACCTTCAAGGCTATATTTTATAGCTAAATCATCAAGGACATCTTTAGCTGAAGTTACTGATAATCCTGTTAAATCTGGCATAGATACCTTATTATTATCTACTGCATCTCCAGTATAAATCGTTATCTTGCTTCCTTCTTTCACAGTATAACCTGGATATGGCTGAGTATTTGTTACAATCTCCCCACTACCCTCTATATTATACTCTAAATTTACATCTTTTAAAATTTTTTTTGCTTCTTCTATAGATTTACCACGAATTTCTGGAATTAAAACCTCTCTTACCACTGCATTATAATCTTCAGAAAACTCTGAATCCATATAATTAAATATGTCTGTCAAAAGTATCTTCATAAGCGGTGCAGTTACAACACCGGCATAATATGCTCCATTGCTTGGTTCATCAATACTTACAAAAGCAGTAATTTCCGGCGAGTCTACAGGTGCCATTGCAGCCATAGAAGAAATATATTTTCCACTTTCATATCCACCAGTAACTGAATTAACTTTTTGAGCTGTTCCAGTTTTACCACCAATATGATATCCTTCTATATAACTTTTATTTGAACCACCTTCATTCACTGTTCTCTCTAAATAGTCTCTTAATGTGGCTGTACTTTTATCTGACAACACATCTTTAAAAATTACCGGCTCATAAGTTTCATCTATCACCTTAGTATCATCACTATTGTAATGTGATACTTCTTTCATTATATGTGGTTGTATCAAACTTCCACCATTGGCTAGAGCATTAAATGCTTGCATGTATTGTATGGCAGTTACCGTATTAGTTTGTCCAAATGAAATAGTTGCTAAATCTGATTCTGTAATATTTTCAGTCTTTTTCACTATACCAGATGCTTCTCCTGGTAAATCAATTCCTGTAGTTTTTCCAAATCCAAGCTTTTTAATATATTCATTTAATGTTTCTTTACCTATTTTTTCACCTAGCTTCATAAATCCAACATTACATGAATTCTGTAAAATCTGAGGTAAAATTTGACTACCATGTCCTGAAGTTTTCCAACATTTAATGGTGTGTGAGCCAACTTGAAGACTTCCTCCACACTCAAAAGTATCTGACTCCGATGCTATACCTTCTTCTAAAGCTGTTACCATTGTAACCACCTTAAAAATGGAACCAGGTTCAAAAGTATCATTTACCAAACTATTTCTCCACATCTTTTGAAGCTTTTCTCCATCAGTTTCACCTGAAAAATCTTCAAAACCATCAAAAGGATTATTAGGATCGAAATCTGGCTTATTTACCATAGCTAGTATTTCGCCATTATTAGGATTCATAACCATAATAGATACTCTTTTAGCTTGATTATCTACCAATCCTTTTTCCGCAACCTTTTCTGCAATAGCTTGTATTTTTGAATCAATTGTTAAAGTAACATCCTTTCCATCTATAGGTTCTGTAAAATTAGATATAGTATAAGATAAATTTTCCTCATTTCGCTCAATCTCAGAAATTCTTACTCCTGGTACACCAGATAGATGCTCATTGTATTGAAGTTCAACTCCTGTAAGTCCCTGTCCATCAACATTAGTACTTCCTAGTACATGAGCTAGAAATTCACCTTTAGGATAATACCTTTTTGTATCTGGTGAAACAATTACACCATCAATATTTAAGTTATTGACCTTGTCAGCAGCCTCTTTTTCAATTCTTCTTATTAAGGTAGCAGACCCAGCATTAGCACCACTAGCCAGCTTAGTTTCAAGTTTTTCCATAACCTTACTTTCTTCCATTGCTACAGCGTCAGCAATTTTACCAGCAATATCAGCATTCGTTAATGAATTATTTTTCAGATACTGCCTAACGGAGTTCAAATCAAAATCAACCCTATAAACATTTGCCGAAACTGCCAACTCTACACCATTTCTGTCTAGTATCCTTCCTCTTCTTGCATCGATACTTACTTCACTTGTCCACTGTTCTTCAGCTCTAGAAGAGTATTCATCCCTCTTAACAATCATAATATAGGACAACCTTACCATTAATATTAAAAATACTACAACAATCGTCCATACTACTAATGTTAATCTCTTCTGAATCAATGCCCGATCCTTGAACTTCTTTTTTTTCACTTTCATTCCCCCATTAAATAATTAGAGAATGAATAGTTATATTTTTTCAAATAAGGAAAAAATCACTTACATTCCCTAATTAAAAATACCCTTAATTTTATCGAGGAAACTTTCTCCATTTTCTTCTTCACTAATATGTGAAAAATAATCTTTAGACATATCAATCATTATAGTATTGTCCTTGTTAGGATATACCATGCTTAATTCATTTTCAGCAACGTTTTTAACATTTTCTAAAGATGAATATTTTAACAGCATTACTTTTAACGCATCATTAATATCTGATGATACTTCTGCTTCTTCCTTTATTTGTGTTAATTCATTTTGCCTGTCATAAACATATCCATCAATTGCTAAGGTTATTCCACCAAGAATACAAACTAAAGCTGAAATCCCCACCACATTTGAAATTAAATTCACCTTAAGCTTCTTAATTTTCTTTGCTCGTAACTCTTCTTTGATTTTTTGCTTTTTATTTTTGTCATACTGCGGCTTTCTTTCAGGTACAAGCGCGGTGTTTCCTCTTGTATAATTATATTCTCTAGCACCCATTTTATTCACATCCCTACATTTTATTTATTATTTAGAATTATAGTTTTTCTATAACTCTTAATTTAGCACTTCTACTTCTTGGATTTACCTCCACCTCTTCTTTCGTAGGTTCTATGGCTTTTCTTGAGATTATTTTTACCTTTGCCTTTTCACCACAGACACAAACTGGGAATTCTTTAGGACATCTACATGATACAGCTAAATCTCTAAATTTATTTTTTACTATTCTATCTTCAAGAGAATGGAAAGTTATTATTGCCATTCTACCACCTTTATTAAGCTTTTCTACACCATCTTCTATAGTTTTATTTAATATAGAAAGTTCGCTATTTACTTCAATTCTAATTGCTTGGAAAGTTCTTTTAGCTGGATGTGGTCCTTCTCTTCTTGCTTTTGCAGGTATAGCATTTTTTATAATTTCAACAAGTTCTAAAGTTGTCTCAATATTTTTTTCCTGCCTATTTTCTACAATAAAACTTGCAATTCTTTTAGCAAACTTTTCTTCGCCATAATCTCTTATAATTCTATATAGGTCCTCTTCTGAGTACTCATTTACCACATTATATGCAGAAAAATCATTTTCCCTATTCATTCTCATATCAAGGGGAGCATCCTTCATATAGCTAAATCCTCTCTCTCCTTCATCAAGTTGATAAGAAGATACCCCTAAATCCATAAGTATACCATCAACACCGTCAATGTTTAAATTGTTTAAAACATTTTCTATATTTGAAAAATTACTATGTACAAATGTAACATTAGAGTAATCCTTCAGTCTTTCCTTTGCAGCTTTTAGTGCATCGGTATCTTGATCGATTCCTATCAGTCTTCCTTCATTAGAAAGTCTCTTTAAAATTTCACTTGAATGTCCTGCGCCACCTAAAGTTCCATCCACATAAATACCATTTTCTTTGATATTTAATCCTTCTAGGCATTCATTTAATAAAACTGAAACATGATTAAATTCCATAAAATTAACTCCTTCTATCCTAGCTGTCCATTTTTACGCTACAGAGCTTAAAGTATTATTATATAAACATACATACAACATTTTTTACTCCATATACTTACTGTTTTCATTTTCTATAGTTACTATAACCTTTTCTACTTCTGCATATTCTTCCGATATTAAACTGATTTTATTTCCTATGTGCATAACCACTACATTATACCACTTTAACCACTATACTATATATTCTATATAAAATTACCGTATCCTTCAAGATTTATTTAGTATTTATTCTATATTTATTGACAGCAAAACTAATTAATCAAAAAAATAACTCTACATGAATATAAATTCATGTAGAGTTATAAGGAAATTTTAAATATTAAACGTTAAATCTGAAGTTAACTACGTCACCATCATGCATAACGTAATCTTTACCTTCTAGTCTATATTTTCCCTTTTCTTTAGCTTGTGCTTCTGAACCACATTCAACTAAATCATCATAAGCTACAACTTCTGCTCTGATAAATCCTCTTTCAATATCAGTGTGTATCTTACCTGCTGCTTGAGGTGCCTTTGTACCTTCTTTAATAGTCCAAGCTCTAACTTCTTGAACTCCAGCTGTAAGGTAACTTATTAATCCTAATAGTCTATAAGATGCTCTTATAAGCTTATCTAATCCAGCTTCAGTTAAACCATATTCTGCTAACATTTCTGCTTTTTCTTCATCTTCTAAACCTGAAAGTTCTTCTTCAAGCTTAGCACAAACAACAACTATTTCTGAGTTTTCTGCTTCTGCATATTCTCTAACCTTTTGAACATATTCATTGTTTAAGTTTCCACTCATCATATCATCTTCAGATATGTTGCATGCATAAAGTACAGGCTTAGAAGTAATCATGAATAAACTCTTAATGAATGCTTCTTCATCTTCATTAACTTCTAAAGTTCTTATTGGCTTATTTAATTCTAAATGAGCTTTAACTTTTTCCATTATTTCATATTCAGCCTTTGCTTTCTTGTCGCCTGATCTAGCAAGCTTAACTCCTTTTTCCATTCTTCTTTCAAGAACTTCTAAGTCAGCAAATATTAATTCTAAGTTGATTGTTTCAATATCTCTTATTGGATCAACGCTTCCTTCAACGTGAACAACATTTTCATCATTGAAACATCTTACTGTATGAACAATAGCTTCAACTTCTCTGATGTGAGATAAAAATTTATTTCCTAATCCTTCACCTTTTGAAGCTCCTTTAACTAAACCTGCAATATCATAAAATTCTACAGTAGTGTAAACTTTTCTCTTTGTATTATACATTTTTTCTAATACATCTAATCTCTTATCTGGTACACTTACAACACCAACATTTGGTTCTATAGTACAGAATGGATAGTTAGCTGATTCTGCACCTGCTTTTGTTATAGCATTAAATAATGTACTTTTTCCTACGTTTGGTAATCCTACAATTCCTAATCTCATCTATGTACATTCCTTTCTTACCTTAACTAATACTTTAAAATTATACTCTAGATACAATTTTATTTCAACACAATAATATTATTATAGCCATTTAAATTATAAATTTAAAAATGAAGCTTCTATTTTGAAGCTTCATTTGCATTTAAGCACCTTCATTTAAAAATTCGTATTGTGCACTATACAAGTCATAGTACATACCCTTATTTCTCAATAATTCATCATGTGTTCCTGCTTCAATTATTTCACCATCTGAAATCACTAAAATCTTATCGCAATCACGTATTGTTGATAATCTATGAGCAATAACAAAAGAAGTCCTTCCTTTAATAAGCTTTTCAATTCCTTTTTGCACTAACATCTCTGTTTGTGTATCAATATTGGATGTTGCTTCATCAAGAATTAAAATTCTAGGATTAGCAAGCAGTGCTCTGGCAAATGATACAAGCTGCCTTTGACCAAGAGATAATCTTGAACCTCTTTCATTAACTTCTGTATCATATCCATTTTCCAATTTCATAATAAACTCATGAGCATTAACAGCTTTAGCAGCATTTATTACTTCTTCATCAGTTGCATCCAATCTTCCATATCTTATATTTTCCATTATAGTGCTTGAAAATAAGAATGTGTCTTGTAGCATAATTCCCATCTGACTGCGATAGCTATATAAGTCCACATACTTTATATTCTTGCCATCAACCAATATTTCACCATTAGTTGGATCATAAAACCTACTTAAGAGTGAAATAATAGTGGTCTTTCCTGAACCAGTTGCTCCTACTAAAGCAATTCTGTCACCAGAATTAACTTTAAAATTAATATTATTTAAAACTTTTCCGCCTACATTATATGAAAAATCAATATTCCTGAATTCAACTTTTCCATCAATTCTGCTCATTTTAGGTGCTTCCCCTATATTTTCTATATCTGGATCTTGATCTAATATATCAAATATTCTATCTGCTGCAGCAAAATTTGTTATCAAAGTATTATAAAAACTAGATAAATTCATTATAGGTCTCCAGAACATTCCCGTATACATTGAAAAGGCAATAAGTTTTCCAACTTGTATTTCACCAGATAAAATAAGTTTGTATCCTATAGCAAAAACAATGAGTGTTCCTATCCCCCATGATAATTCAACTAAAGGCCAGAAACAATCATTAAGCCTTACTGCATTAAGAAATGCCTCCTTTTGTTCCTTTACCATTTTACGAAAATTTTTCTCAGTATTCTTTTCATTTGCAAAAGCTTGCACTACCTTTATTCCAGAAAAATCCTCATGGGTAAATCCATTTAGATTTGATCTTTTATTTCTAAATACTTCCCATCTTTTTCGAGAATGTATTTCAATGTAAAACATAGCTATTGTTAAAAAAGGCAACAAAATAATACAAGCCATTGCTAATTTTACATTTAAAATAAACATTGCCATTGCTACACAAACAAGACTAAGTAACTCAGGTATCAACGTTTGTATACTCTGATTAAATAAATTCTTTAATGCATTTACATCACCAACTACCCTTGCCAGTATCTTTCCCACAGGTCTATTATCAAAGAAATCAAAAGATAACTTTTGTATGTGCTCATAAAGCTCATGCCTTATATTAACCAAAATATTATTGGTTATTTTTGAAATCATAGTCCATCTTATTTTTGATGCTATCCAAGCAAATATATTTATAACTAATAAAATACCACCAATTAACAATATACCATTAATATCTTTATTAACCACATATACATCTATAGCTTGTTGTAATAAATATGGATTCACAACATTACATAGCATTACTAATATCATTAGCAATATTACTATCATTGATTTAGCTTTATACGGCTTTAAATAAGCTATAAGTCTTATAATAATTTCTCTTTTACTTCTTCGAACTATTTCTTCATCCTTTTCTATATTGTTAAGCATTATATCACCTCTTTTTCCACCATATCAAAATCTTTAAATTGTTCACAATAGATATCATAGTATTTACCTTTTCTCTTAATAAGTTCATCATGGGTGCCTTTTTCCTTAATTTCACCATCTTCAAGATAAAGTATTATGTCTGCATTTTTTACTGCTGAAATTCTATGAGCTATTATAAATGTTGTACAATTCTTATTCATGCAGTTTAAATTTCCAAGAAGCTGATGCTCTGTTTCCATATCTAAAGCAGATGTAGAGTCATCTAGTATTAATATTGGAGCTTTTCTTAAAAGAGCTCTTGCAATGGAAATCCTTTGTTTTTGTCCTCCTGAAAGTCCAAGTCCTCTTTCACCAATTTCAGTGTCATAGCCATTTTCCAAATCTTCTATAAATTCATTACAACATGAAATACTGGTAGCTCTTTTTACTTCTTCATCAGATGCATTAGCATTACTAAATTTAATATTATTCTTTATGCTATCAGAAAATAAGAAAGTGTCTTGTGGCACCACAGACATATTGCTCCTTAAGAATTCAAGGTTATAATCTCTAACATCAATATCATCAACAAGTACTTGCCCACTTGTTACATCATAGTATCTTCCAATCAAATTAAGTAATGAAGTTTTACCAGAACCTGTTGGTCCCATAATTGCAACTGTACTACCAGATTTTATATCCAAATTAATATTCTTTAAAATCATCTTATCATCATATTTAAAAAATACATTTTTAAAACTTATATCTCCTTTAACTTCTTCTCCCTTATAAGAATCCTCTTTTGATTCAACCTTTGAAGGTCTCTCTATAATATTAAAGATTTTTTTTGCAGAAGCAGAGTTTCTTGATAAAAGATCCATAAGACTTCCAAGCTGTCGCATTGGCCAAATCAAATTACCTATATATCCACTGAAAGCAACCAATGTTCCAAGAGTCATACTGCCATTCATTACAAATATTCCCCCAATAACTATCATCATTATCTGAGAAACATTTGTAAGAAAATCTATAGGTGGAAAATAAGTTCCTAAAACTTTTGCCTGTTTAACATTTAAATCATAGTACTCCTGATTCATCTTTAAAAACTTATTAACTTCATGCCTTTCTCTAGCAAAAGCCTTTACCAACCTAACTCCAGCAATATTTTCTTGTGCGGTGGTATTTATTTCAGCTGTTTTATCACTGATTTCTTCATAGCACTTGCCAAATTCCTTCTCCAGCTTTATACCTATAAATGAAATTGGTAACATTACTAGAATACATATAGTTGTCAGTTTCCAATCAAGCGTAAATAAGATACCAGCTGATAAAGTAAAATATATTATATTTTCTATAAATAAACGAAGTCCAAAGCTAACTGTGTCCCATATATTTTCAACATCTTCTCCGATTCTTGACATAAGTTCTCCGGTATTCATACCATCAAAAAACTTAAATTCAAGACTTTGGATATGATTGAATAAATCTATTTTTATATCTTCTTGCACAAGACTGCTAACTTTATCATAAGAAAATTCCTTAACATAGCCAAAAAGTGCTTTAAATACAGAAATCAACAAAAAGCATATTAAAATAGGTACTATAAGATTATATTTCTTATTCAATATTCCTTGGTCTAAAAATACTTTTTGTAAATATGGACTGCATAAGTCAACTCCTATAATAGCAAGCATACATAATGTTCCTTTAAGCAACTCAAATTTATGTTTGCATACATATTTTATTATTTTTTTCATTTTGTTACCCCCTTGATTATTATTAATCATTCTACCTTTTTCTCAAATACCATCTACCTCTTCCCTTCTAAATTATAAAAATAAAAGGCTATGGATTGTGACCATAGCCTTTTATTTTTTACAACATTATATATAAGCATAAAAAGGCTATGGCATAAATAGCCATAGCCTCATAATTTACATAATACAAATCATATATAAAATAATTGAGATAGGGCTATCATTTTATTATTTTTTTTTCTTAAACTACTTAGTCTAAATTTTGATTTTAACATATTCCTACCTCCTTTTATTTTTTTACTTTTTTACCATTTTATACCTAAATATAGTTGTTGTCAATACTTTTTAAATTTTTCCATGTTTATATTATCTGTTTTTACTAAAAATAAATTTAAAGGACTTAATAGGAGGTTTTAATATTGAAAAAGAGAACTCTAAATATTTTTATCTTTTCTCTGCTAATTTTAATGGCATTTAATCTTATTTCTGCCACTAGTTATAGCTTTGAATATAAATTAGCTCCAGAAAACTCTGAATTAAACTGGTATTTTGTTAATCGTGGAAACGATCAAATTCCTGAATGCCCAAAAGAAAGTGCTGAGTTTTTAGATACTTATGATGCTTATTACGTTGGCGATACAGAAAATAAAATAATCTATTTAACTTTTGATGAAGGATATGAAAATGGCTACACCGTAAAAATATTAGATATTTTAAAAGAAGAAAATGTACCAGCAGCATTTTTTGTAGTAAAGCCATATATAACTCAAAATCCAGAAATAATTAAAAGAATGAATGTAGAAGGACATCTAGTATGTAACCATTCTTCTCATCATCCTTCCATGGCATCAATTACTGATAAAGAAAAATTCATGAAAGAATTTACTGAAGTTGAAGATGCCTATAAAGAAGTTACTGATTCAGAAATGCCTAAGTTCTTCCGTCCACCAATGGGAAAATATTCAGTAGCATCTTTAAAGCAAACAAAAGAATTAGGCTATAAGACAATTTTTTGGAGCTTTGCTTACAAAGATTGGATTATTGATAATCAACCAAGCGAAGAAATGGCAATAAAAAAGATTACCTCCGGTGTTCATCCTGGATGTATAATGCTTCTTCATGCAGTATCTAAAACAAATACCAATGTTTTAAAAGATGTTATAACTCAACTTAAAAATGAAGGATATGAATTTAAATCTTTAAATGATTTACCTGAAAAATAGGCAAAAAATAAAACAGAGGATGACAAACATCCTCTGTTTTATATTTCATTATAAAATTCATTACAAATCTCTTCTTTTAAAGTTCTTGATTGTAAAGAAATTTCATTACATCTCTCTGGAATATTTTTAAACTCTTCATATGATTTTAGTGATTTATAGTTTATCAACACATTTATAATTGCACTTTCTATGGCACTATTAAGCAATATAGCTGCTACAATTCCATCTGATTTAAGATTTTTATTGCCAAAAGCCACAGCAAATTTTATATTTTCATAATATGCTAATGATTTTTCTGCTAGTTCTAGTGGAGTATTCATTGCTTTTATCGTTGCAAATTTAAGTTTTTCTTTCCTAAGCTTTTTTTCTTCCTCTGTGTTATTAGGTAATTTATAGCATTCCATAACAGCCATAAAATCAGCTCTATCCTTTTCCATGAAAGCCAATGCATTCTTAGTGAATTCTTTTGTATCACTTTGTAACTTAAGCATTTCTGCTTTATTTTCTTCTGTAAGATTTTCAAATGATTTTTTATCAACAGTAAAAGAATACACCATATCATTTAAACTAGATGCCAGTGCAGAAACTAAAGCTGCTGTACTTCCACCACCTGGTGAAGATTTATCACCTGATAAATCTTCTATAAATTCTAATATCTTCATTTCCTTAAATTCCATTTTTACGCCCCCTATTTCAAAACTTCTTTATAAACAGAAATTATTTTATTTACTATAACCTCTGGACTAAATCTTTTTAAGCAGTCACTTCTTATTTCTTCTTCATTATAACTGTCAATCTTTTTATACAGTTCTAACATTTTTTCAGCCAATTTATCTATATCATCTATTGGAACAAGATATCCATTAAGATTGTTTATTATGTCTTCTGCTCCACCATTTAAAGCCCCTATAACAGGTCTTCCACTGGCAAGAGCTTCAATATATACTACCCCAAATGTCTCATATCTAGAAGGTAATACAAAACAATCACATTTGTTCATCCATTTAGCAACATCATCTCTTGAAAGAGCACCTAAAAAAATTATTTGTTTCTTAACACCATTTTCTTGAGCCAAAGCTTCTAACCAAGCTCTTTGACTACCGTCTCCACCTATATATAACATTGCTTCCTTGTCTTTAAACTTCTTTGCAAAAGCTTTGATCAATGTATCAAATCCTTTTTCACCTTCTAAAAATGCCAGTGAAAAGAAAATAAACTTTTCATTTTGTATTCTCTTTTTAATGGTAAATTTCGATAAATCCACTAGATTTCCTATGACTTCTATATCATTTCTTCCACTTAAAGCTTGTATTTCATTCTTTAAGCCATTACCTACCGTTATGACCTTTTTAGCTTTCTTATATGAGTCTCTAATAAATGGTACATAGCTATTCTTTACATATGGCCCTCTCTCTACAGAAGAATGTTCTGTAATAACTAGAGGAATATTATATTTTTCTGATATATAAGCAGCGCTTATTCCTCCCCATAGAGAAGATTGAGCATGAATTATATCTATAGGTCCTTCTTTTTTCACTATTTCTTTATATAATTTCTCCATCCTTTTATTAAACACTTTAAACATTAAAGCATTCTTAGGAATATAATTATAGTTTTTATATCTATATGTCTTTAATCCATCTTCAATATTGTAATTAAGACCTTTTTCTTCATGGATTTTTCCTATCATCGTAAGCGGCCATACTTCATTGTATGCTACTGTTACTTTGACACCTGCTTTTTGTAACTCTGAAGCTTGCTCTTTAAAAAAGCTTCCATGGACTTTATTTCTAACATTGGAATACCATGATGGTATAAACATAATGTGCATATTCTTTTACCCCTTTAATATATCATTAAGTTTACCTGAAATATTTTGCCACTTATATTCTTCAAGTGGAGGGAATTTATCCTCCTTCTCCAGATGAGCAAAAAGCTTGTATATACCTGCTACTATTTCTTCTGCTTTGTTATTTACAACAATACATTTTTCTTTATCTTTTACCACATCTAATATTGGATCTTTATCATCACCTAAAATAACAAATATTATTCCATCTGCTCCAAAATAATCATAAATCTTAGCTGGGATTTGCTTAGAGTTCTTATTACCAAAAATCATAAGTACATCGCCATTAAGCATATATGATATTGCTTTGTCATAAGGTATCCTTGGTGAAACATCCACAACAGCTACGCTAGCTAAATTCTTTTTCATTTCTTCACTATCAATATTACCAAAAAATAAAACATTTAGTTTATTAAAACTTTCTTTATCATTTTCCTCAAGTATCTTTAATGCTTCAACAAAGGGATTTGTATCTCTAAGCTTAGAAAAAATTTCTCCTGCATATATAAAGTTTATTTTATCTTTATCTATCTTTTCTGCAGTGATAGTGCTTTTGATTCTTTCATATGACTTTTCATCATATCCTCTTGTTAAGATGAAAGTATTCTCCTTAGGAATATTATAACTATTAATATAATCATCACGATTTGATTTTGTAACAAAAATATGCCTATCTGCAAGGCTTATAATATTTTTTTCAAATCCACCTTCTATCTTCTTTCTTATATATCCCATATTTTCCCTAGTAGAATCCTTTAACCAAGGGTCACTCCAGTATGTAACCCATGGTACATCTTTATTTTTTTCTTTAATCTTCATTGCACATATATGGCTTGAAGGTGGTTCATGCATTGAAAAAATCACATCAAAATTTTCCTTTTCCATTAACTCAAGACCTACCTTAGATGCCTTTCTAGCCCAATTTAAATACATATCTGGTATGGCAATAAGCTTTTTACCTCTCTTTAATAACCCTTTTAAGTATGATTTGCTAGTATTACTGCTAGATCCTATTGGATTGTTACTTTTTTTAGGCATTATTTTTTCAAATATCTTTCCACCAGATACCTTATGTATCTTAACTTTTGGATTAAGCATACTTAAAATATACTCATCATAATATATTGAGTTCTTGGGAAAATCCACTGTAAGCAAATGTATATCGTTACCTTCATTAACTAAATTATTAAGATACTGCAGTGTTTCTATAGATGCAGAATTATTTATTAATGGAGAATAACAAGCTATAAATAAAATTTTCATCTATTATCTCTCCCCTTTGGCCACTTTGTTCTTTAACATACTTAGTACTTCATTAAGTTCTTCTATCCTTAACACAATTGAAATTATTACATATAATGCTGCTCCAACTATTGCATCAGCAATTATTTTAATTACTCCTGTAATTCCTGTTAAGTAATTAAATACTAAAAGAGCTATAAACATCATAATTGTTGTTAATGTGATTTTAGCTAACTTTACTAATAAAAGCTTTAAATCAATTTGTCCTGTATATTTTACTGTTGCCCTAAATAAAAGAAACGCTATTACCACTGATGAAATGGATGAAGCCAATGCAACGCCTATTATTCCATACCTTTTTGATAAAAATATATTTAAAAAAATATTAATTGCAACACCTATTATTCCATTAAAAGCTGTAGTTTTTGTTTTTTCCATAGCAAATAATGATGAATTTAATATATCCCTTACTCCTGTAAATGGAATTGAAAGTGAATATCCTAATATGGCTAAAGATGTCAATCTTACAGCAGTAGCATCAAATTGATTTCTTGCAAAAATAATTGTAACTACCTCTTTATTTAAGATTATTATTCCTGCTGCAACTGGCATTAAAATAAAGGCAATAACAACAACGCTTTTAACTAGATATTGTAGGAATCCTTTATTATCTTTTTCATTTAACTTGTTAGCCATCAGCGGATACATTACAGATACAATTGAAGTTGTAATTGCTGTATTAATAAAGGAAATAATCTTTTGTCCATATTCAAGATTAGACATTATTCCAACACCTAAAGTTGAACCAATGTTAGTATCCACCACCATGTTTATAGAGTTTGCACCAGCACCAATTATTACTGGCACTAATAATACAAACATCCTCTTAATATCAGTATCATTAAGCTTAAATATAAACTTAATATTATATCCCTGTCTATAAAGAGAAGGTATTTGTACTACAACTCTTAATATGTTTCCAATAACATTTGCAATAGTAACACCTAATATATTTACATCCTTAAAGATTATTAAATACAATATTATGGGAGCATTGAAGAACATCCCTAAAATAGATGGTATTACAAAATCTTCACAAACTTGTAGCATAGATAAGAAACATACATTAACAGACATAAATAGAAGATTTATAAGACTTATCCTTGTAAGGCTAATTGCTAATTCCATATTTTCCTTTGAAAATCCTGGTGCAATTATGTTTACTATACTTTCGGTAAATATATTTCCTAAAACAAAAATGCATAATGACATAATTATTAAGAGTCCAATTACATTATTGGCAAACTCAAACATCTTTTCTTTACTATCTCTATATCTTATCTTACTAAGCATAGGAATAAAAACAGTAGAAACACCTAGCCCTATTATGGTAAATAATGTTTCAGGCACCATAACTGCAGCTTTATATGCATCAGTTATAGCACCAGCACCAAAATAATAAGCTACTAGTGAATCTCTTATAAGCCCTAAAAATCTACTGGCAATGGTAATTACCATCACTAAAAATGTTGCTTTAAATATTTTTTTACTTTTCATCTTGGCTACCTCGGCTACTAGCTACTTTCAGAAGAAACTTAGGAATACTTCCTAATCTTTTTATTCTCCAAGGTTCTTTAGCTACTCTATATGCCCATTCACAACCAATATTAATCATCCATCTTGGAGCCCTTTTTACTTTATTAGCTATAACATCAAAACTTCCGCCAACGCCCATAAATATATCCACAGGAAGTTCATCAAAGTATTTAATAATAAACTTTTCTTGTCTTGGACATCCCATGGCTACAAATAACGCTTTAGGTTTTTTGCTCTTTATATCTGCCAATAACTGATCACAGTTATCTAAATCAAAAAATCCATTTCTATATCCTGCAATAATTAGTTTTGGATGATTCTTTTTTAAATTTTCCACACAATCCCTTAAAATCTCCTCTTCTGCTCCTACAAGATATATAGACTCACCAGATTCTTCACATTTAGTGATTATTTCTTTCATAACCTCTATTCCTGCAATTTTTTCACTGACAGGTGTTTTAAGCATCTTTCCAGCAATTTGTGTACCTACTCCATCAGGAATAATTAATGAATCATCACTGGTAAAATTATCAAATAAAATTTTATCATCTAGTCCTCTATATAATACTTCTGGATTTCCTGATACGATATGAACCTTTTTTCTATTAAAGATCTCATCTAGACATTGCTTTTTGCTTAACGAATATATCCTATATCCTAAGATAGAAATATAATCTTCCTTCATATTCCTCTTCATATTTCTCATCCTTTATTTACTTATTAAATTTTCTATTTCTTTTACAATTTCATCTTCAGGATTTAATTCCTTTGCTATGGCAAGATGTAATTTTGCGTTTTTCATATCTTTTAAGTTTATGTAGCACATAATAATATTTGTACATATTTCAACATCTCTTGATGCTTCAAAGGCCTTTTTAAAGTAAACAAGCGCTTCTTCATATTCTCCTAAGCAGGCATAGTTTAATCCTAGTTCTACCACAACTTCTAGTATTCCACTTTCGATTTTTATACTTTCTCTTAAATAATGAATTGCTTCTTCAAACTTTTGTAACCTTCTAAAAGCAACACCTATATAGTAGTAAATAAGTGGATTGCTATCAAACTCTTCTACCAATTCCAATAATGACTGAAGACTTTTTTCAGGGAATTCTTTTAACATTTCAATAGCTTTCTCATACTTTGTGATATTATCAATATCTTTTGTTAATATTTTTATTTCTTCAGTTATTGTACCACCTTTATTAACATACTCATTAAGTTCTATTCTAGCTTTCTCAAATTCACCATTATCCTTTAATATAAGTGCTTTGTATAAATGATAATCATTTATCTTAATTTTATTTTTTTCACAATACTCAATATCATCTAATAGTACTTCACCAAAATCTTTATCTTTTTCTCTAATGTTTTCTCCAACTAAAAGTAGCTTCTTAAGTACTTCATTATCTTTTGAATAATAATAATAACCCTTAAGTAAAATATATGCATCTAAATATTTTTCCTCATTAACGCTCTTTGATATTAATGATTTTATACAATTTTCAGTATCTTTTATGTAATCTAATATAAGTTCATAATCATCATTAAATCTTAAATTTTCATCACAGCCAAAGGCTATAAACATCCCTTCTATAAAATAATATATTGGAAGGTTTTTAATTTTTATCTCATTTCCAATATTAGAACTTATATATTCTGTACTTATTGGAAGGTATAAATCCTTATTTTTAAACTCTACATATTCAGGAATACCTATGCTTTCTTTAAACCCTTTAATATTCATTTCCAAAAATAGCAATTTCCCCATTTTTTCTTTAATTTGCGATCTATAATCCATTACTAACACTCCTTTGCAAATTATCTCATTACATAATACATTATTATAGAAAAACTTTCAAATAAAAGCCATATATTTATACTTCAATACAGCAAAAAGCTACTGAAAAACTCAGTAGCTTTTATTATACATATGAATTATGCTAATTTTTCATTAACTATATTCATTACCTTATCTTTAAATACTTCTAGTTGCTTATCTGCATCTTCTAAGCTTGAACCTTTAACTGCAAGATATATTTTCATTTTTGGTTCTGTACCTGAAGGTCTAACAACAAATGAAGAACCATTTTCAAGTATATATTTTAATACATTTGATTTTGGTAAGTTAATTACACTTTCAGTTCCAGCGCTTAAGTTTTCTTCTTTGCTTAATTTATAATCAAGCTTAGTAGCAACTTTAACTCCATTTACTTCTGGTAGTGAAGAATTTCTTAATTCATCGATGCACTTAGCAATCTTTTCCTGTCCTTCTTTACCTTTTAATTCTATTGAAACAAGGCCTTCTTTAAAGAATCCATACTTATTGTATAAATCTATTAATCCATCATATAAGCTCTTTCCTTGTTGTTTGTAGAATAAAGTCATTTCAGCTATAAGCATTGAAGCTATTACAGCATCTTTATCTCTTACAAATTCTCCAGCTAGATATCCATAACTTTCTTCAAAACCAAATAGATATTTTCTATCTCCAGCTTCTTGGAATTCTCTTATTTTTTCTCCAATATATTTGAATCCAGTAAGAACATCCATTATTTCTATTCCATAATGTTCTGCAATAGCTCTAGCTCCTTCTGTTGTAACTATAGTTTTGATTACAACACCATTTTCAGGAAGCTTATTTTCTTCTTTTAATGCAGATAATATATATTCTGTTAATAATAATCCCGTTTGATTTCCATTTAATACTCTATAGTTGCCTTCACTATCTTTTACTACAACTCCAATTCTATCGCAGTCAGGATCTGTACCAAATATTATATCTGGGTTTGAAGTTTTTGCCATATCTAATGCTATTTCAAAAACTTGTGGATCTTCTGGATTTGGATATGGTGCTGTTGGGAAGTTTCCATCTGGCAACTCTTGTTCTTTAACAACTTGAACTTGTTCATACCCTAATTCATTTAATACTCTTCTTACAGGAATATTTCCAGTACCATGAATTGGTGTATAAATCACTTTTAAATCCTTAGCATTTTTTTCTACTAATTCTCTTCTTATTGTTAAAGATTTTACTTGTTCTAAGTAAGCTTTATCAACTTCTTCACCTACATAAGTTAAAAGATTATCTCTTATTGCTTCTTCTTTTGATATAGTCTTGATTTCATCAAATGATTTTATATTATTTACTTCATTTATTATTATAGTTGCTTTTTCATCTGTTACTTGTCCACCAAATTCATCATAAACCTTGTAACCATTGTATATTTTAGGGTTATGTGAAGCAGTTACCATGATACCACCAGTACAATTTAAATGTCTAACTGCAAAAGATAGCATTGGTGTAGGTCTTAAACTTTCATATAAGAATACCTTTACTCCGTTGCTGCATAAAGTTAAAGCAGCTGCTTCAGCAAATTCCTTTGACATATTTCTTGAGTCATATGCAATTGCCACAGATGGCTTTTCAAAGCTTTTATTTAAGTAATTAGCAAACCCTTGAGTTGCTTTTGATACTGTATATACATTCATTCTATTAGACCCGAAACCTATAACTCCTCTAAGTCCGCCTGTTCCAAAATCTAAATCTTTATAAAATCTATCTTCTAATTCTTTTTCATCTGTAATTGATCTTAATTCCTCTTTAACCTCTTCAGCTATAACTGCTGAATTTAACCACTCATTAAACTTCTCTTTGTACATCATACTCATACCTCCTAAATTAAGTTGTAAACTTATATTTTAAATAATACAATATTTTTAAGCATATAAAAAAAGCTACATGTATATTATCACTTGTAGCTTAATAAAAATCAATATATTATTATGTAAAATTTATATTTTAAAAGCATATTTTAACTTTCATTATCTTCAGCTGCCATTTCCATATCATCAGCAACTCTCTTTCTTTCATAAATCACTGACGCAATTACTGAATTCAAATCATCCACTATTGAAATTTCAGAACCAACTTCCAAATCTCCAAATTTATAAACATCGCCTACTGTACCAGTACCAATATTAATGTTTAAATATTTAGGTAAAGAATCCACATTTCCTTCAACTTTAACACAATCCTTTTCTTTTTGTAGAACAATTCCTTTTTTATTTATGTATTCTTCACCAATATAATGAATTGGTACTGTAGATATAACTTTTTCACCAGCAGATACTTCTTCTAAGTCTAAGTGGATAATTTTATTTGTTACAGGATCTCTCTGCATCTCTTTTATTAATGCTTTATGTTTCTTACCATTATAGTTAACATTCATAACCCCAAATTGACCATTAGCTGTAACTTCGTCAACTAAATCCATTTCTCCAATTTCAAACATAAAGTTATTAATATTCTTTCCATATAGTACTCCAGGTATTTTACCTCTTCTGCGGCATTTCTTAGCACTTTTAGCAATACTGCAATCTCGTTCATTTAATTGGATTATTGACACGATATATACCTCCTTAATTACTTTCTTATGTAATTATTCTCAATTTTAATTATTTTTATTCATTGATATTTTTTATACCAGCATTTGATTAAAATAACATGTAGTAAAGCTACAATTCTGCATATACTATCTTTATAAAACCTTTATATTTTTATTTAAATAATCATTTATCAACTTACTTGAAAGAAGGTGTACTTTTTGTATAAATTTGATCAAAATGAAACTCCTTTATTTGATGCATTAATGGAGTATGTAAATAGAGATACATTACCTTTTCACGTACCTGGACATAAGAAAGGTGTTGGCATTGATGAAGAATTCAAGAATTTCATTGGAGAAAATCCTTTTAAAATTGACGTAACAGTCTTCAAACTAGTGGATAGTCTTCATCACCCAACAGGACCAATAAAAAAAGCCCAAATGTTAGCAGCTGATGCCTATGGCGCTGATGCTTCCTTCTTTTCAATTCATGGAACCTCTGGTGCAATACAAGCCATGATTATGTCAGTAGTATCCGATGGTGATAAAATAATAGTTCCAAGAAATGTCCATAAATCAGTTACTGCTGGAATAATCTTAAGTGGTGCTATTCCAATATTTATGCAACCTGAATTAGATAAAAAATTAGGAATAGCTCACGGTGTATCACCAGAGACTGTGGAAAAAACCTTAAAAGAAAATCCTGATGCTAAAGCAGTGCTTTTAATTAATCCAACATATTATGGCGTGGCCACAGACATAAAAAAAATTGTTGAAATAGTTCATGGATACAATATTCCATTAATTGTTGATGAAGCCCATGGCCCTCACTTGGCATTTTCAAAAGAATTGCCTATATCAGCCTTAGAAGCTGGTGCTGACATTTGTTCACAAAGCACTCATAAGATTATTGGTTCCCTTACTCAAGCATCATTAATACATGTAAAAAGTAAATTTGTAACTCCTAATAGGGTGCAAAGAAATCTTAATCTTTTACAGACAACGTCTCCTAGTTATATACTAATGGCATCTTTAGATTGTGCACGTAGACAAATTGCACTTCATGGTGAAGTTTTATTAAATAAAGCTATTGAATTGGCTAATTATGTTAGAAATGAAATTAATAAAATACCTGGATTCTATTGCTTTGGTAAAGAAATCCTTGGAAAACCAGGCTCTTTTGCCTTTGATCCTACTAAAATAACTATTTCTTGTAGAAATTTAGGAATTACAGGCTTTCAATTAGACATGATACTTTCTGAAAAGTATGCCATTCAAATGGAGCTATCTGATTTTTATAATGTGCTTGCAGTTGGTTCATTTGGTGACACAAAAGAAGGTATGGATAGACTACTTACAGCTTTAAAAGAAATATCAAAGGAATACTTTGGCATAAATGATCCTATTCCTGATTTCTTAGATATTCCACCTATACCTTCCAAAACTGTTAACCCTCGTGGAGCTTTCTATGCTGATAAAAAATCTGTACTACTTACCGAAAGCCTTGGAAGAATTTCTGGCGAATTCTTACTTGCATATCCTCCTGGAATTCCGCTACTTTGTCCAGGAGAAATCATTACCTCTGACATAATAAATTATGTTCAAGATTTAAAGAGAGCAAATTTATATGTTCAAGGTACTGAAGATCCTACTGTAGAAAAAATTAAAATTTTAAATATTTGAAAATATAGATAGCCTAAAGTATCATCGATATTTTAGGCTATGTTATACTATCTTGTATCAATACATTATTTATATACTTATATTAATAATATAGATTTATTTTTAAAAGAATGTTAAAATAATCTAGTATACAATATTTGGAAATAAAGGAGAGAATATTAATTATTCGGGAAAATACAAAAAGCGCCTGAACTTAGTTAATGATGAATCAAGAATTATGAATGATGAATTAATGTAAAAACTCCTTATAGGAGTTTATAAAATTTAATTTATAGAAATTCTTATAGAATTTCTTCATTAATTCATAATTCATCACTCATCATTCATCATTAACTAAGTTGACGAGGATGAGATTTATCGAATTTTTTCGGCGGATATCTCACGTAAATAGCACTAGCGTTAATAATTAACAAAACTACAAAGTAATTTGTAGGACAAATTTAATTATGTGCAATATAAAGATATTGTATACAAATTATCACTGGTTATTTTCCCAAAGTTAAAATATATTTTTGAAAGGAAGAATAATATGTGTGGAATTGTTGGCTATATAGGTTATAAACAAGCGTCTAATATACTAGTAGAAGGACTAAAAAAATTAGAATATAGAGGTTACGATTCTGCTGGCGTGGCAATCTTAAATGATAAAATTGAAGTTCGAAAATTTAAAGGCCGCTTAATAAATTTAGAAGAAAGCTTAAAAACTAATCCTATTGAAGGGACTATTGGCATTGGACATACAAGATGGGCTACTCATGGTGAACCTTCTGATGTAAATGCTCATCCTCACTCTAATGAAAATATCACTCTTAGCGTAGTTCACAACGGTATTATTGAAAACTATTTAAAGCTTAAGGAATGGTTAATTTCAAAAGGGTATAACTTTTATTCTGAAACTGATACTGAGGTTATTCCAAATTTAATTGATTATTATTATAATGGTGATTTATTAGAAGCAGTTATTAACGCTACAGAAAAGCTTGAAGGAAGCTTTGCCATTGGAGTTATCAGTAATAACGAACCTGACAAACTTATAGCTGTTAAGAAAGATAGTCCTTTAATTATAGGTATTGGACGAAATGAATACTTTATTGCCTCTGATATTCCAGCAGTTTTAAGCCACACTAAAGATGTATATTTACTAAATGACAATGAGTTTGTAACATTAACAAAAGATGGAATAGATATAAGAACAAGAAATAAAGAAATCATCAAAAAAGAAATATTTCATGTAACATGGGATGTAAATGCCGCAGAAAAATGTGGTTATGAAGATTTTATGTTAAAAGAAATTCATGAACAACCAAAAGCTGTAAGAGATACTTTAGCTGGTAAAATT
>OOCW01000398.1_pt1 | contig 44346 bp, 48 predicted proteins | sample 1671201 | NCBI WGS metagenome assembly OOCW01 (sample SAMN06348132, study PRJEB24527) | human gut metagenome | biome: human gut; feature: ankylosing spondylitis patient; material: feces | host: Homo sapiens | place: China | collected 2015-10
GCATCAAGGAGCCGCAGAAGGTGGAAATGGCCCTGTGGAAGATCATTCCGCCGGAAGAGGGCAGCGACCTGTGCCACCGCTTTGTGATGCACGGCCGCGCTGTGTGCAATGCCCGCAGGCCGGAATGCGAAAAATGCTGTCTGAATGATATCTGCCGCTACGCCCGGGAACAGTCCGGCGCAGACACGGCGCAATAAGGAGGTATTTTTTATGATCACATTGACGATTCTGCTGATCATCACCCTGCTCTGCATTCTGGTGGGCTGTCTGATGGGCCTGTTCTCACTGGTGGGCGTGATCGCTTCTCTGGTCGCAGGCGTGCTGGTGGGTGCGCTGGCAGGCTATGTGGCCGGCCGCTTCATGGGTACCGAAACTTCGCTCGGCCGCAACATCCTCATGGGCATCCTGGGCAGCTTTGTGGGCGAATTCGTGTTCGGCCTGTTCGGCATTTATGCCACCGGCAGCATCACGTCCTTTATCATTTCAGTCATCGGCGCCTGCATCTGCATCTGGATCGGGCAGAAGCTGTTCCATTGAGCGCTGATAAAAAACGTCTGACACTTGTTTTGGACGCAGTGTTGTTCTATCGTTATACTGAAGACACTCCTTGTGCAGCCGTATAGCTGCACAAGGAGTATCTTTTTTATTAGATGGATTTCAAGAAACTGGGGCATATTCCATGCCATGTTTTATCCTGTGACGTTCACCGGTGGAAAATCCATCCTTGACAGACATGCTGAAATATGGTAAAATATTGTCCGTTGCAGAATATGTGCAATGTGCTACTGTGGCTCAGCTGGTAGAGCAGCTCACTCGTAATGAGCAGGTCGCCTGTTCGAATCAGGTCAGTAGCTCCAACATGAAAGACCCGGAAAAGTGGCTTGTGGCCTAGCTTTTCCGGGTCTTTTTGCATCGTTTTTATAAGGCACTTCTGCGCGGAAAAGTGCGTTAATTTCTCCATTTTTCCGCAGATGGCCCTGAAATGGTGGCGCAAAAAGTGGCGCAAAAATTCGGGCTTATAACTCGCAATATGTCAGAATACGCTGCAAACAAAAACAGCCCCATGGAACCGGAATCACCGGAACCACGGGGCTGTTGTCATGCTATGCGGCCTTTCGGCCTGCCGCCGGAGCGGCTAAGTAGTGCAGCTGGCCTTACTTGTTGACCTGGCTCTTCTTGTCCTCCAGGTACTTGTCCGCCTGGATTGCGGCGACGGTGAAGCTGTTGTTCTGCCACCAGGCCACCAGCGCGGCCACGGTGGTGATGCCGGCGGTGACCAGCTGCTCCACGGTGGCGCTCTCGATGGGCAGCACGGGCTTGCCGCAGGCGCTCAGCACCTGATTGGTCAGGGCCAGCAGCAGGACAGCAGTGCGGGTGATGGTACCGGCGGAGATGGTGGGTGCGGTGGGCTCGGTATAGGTATGTGCTTTCATGATATGCCTTTCTCCCGGCATCGCCGGGCTCAGTGTTATGCGTGAATTCTCTTCATCTCGAAAAATGAATCGGCTCACGCGACATCGCTATCACGGATGGGCAGGGCCTTGGCGCGGGTGTACAGTTCCGTGCCCGTGCCGTTGCCGCCCAGCGCGTGATAGCTCTTATACAGATATTCCAGATTTTTCAGGCCGGAGGTGTCGATGCCGTCCTGCTGGATGTAGTAGGTGCAGGACTGGTAGAGGCGGTCGTGCATGATGGCCAGCAGGCCGTCCTTGATGGTCCGGTACTCGGTGACCTTCTTGATCAGGTAGCCCCAGCCGATGCCCAGCAGCCAGATGGCACCCTCCATCCAGTGGGCAGCGATGTAGGCAAAAACTTGCTCCATTGGTATCACCCCCTTACTGCGTCCAGCGGCTTTTGTTGGGCCGGGTGTCCACATGCACCCAGCCCTTGGTGCGTCCGGCCTTGACCGGGTAGCGGCCCACGCCGCCCCAGCCGGGCAGCAGGCTCTCGGCGTAGGCGGCCACGTCCTCGACGGACACGCCCGCCACCTGGATGTCCGCCGCCCGGCCCAGCAGGTGCTGGCTGCTCTTGGCCCCACCCACGGCCGCGTTGTGGGCCGCCGTGCGGTACCCGCTGGTGATCGTGATGGGCTTGCCAAAGTGCTCCCGGATGCACTGCAAAAGCACCACAAGGCTTTCGTCAATCATCACGACGTCGCTGCCGTCGCGGCAGCGGAACTCCCGCACCTTAAAGGCCGGGGACAGCTGCCTGGCCCCGTCCTTGGCAAGGCTATACTGTTTGATTGCCATTTTGTCACGTCCTTTCTGTTTCGTCAGGTTCTTCTGTTTCTTCGTCCTGCTCGGATACTGCGGAGATGCCGTTTGCGGCCAGCAGGGCTTCCACGGTGCTGCGCAGACGGGCGGGCACCTCGTCCAGCGTCTTGATACCCTTGCGGATCAGGGCTGCATAAATTTTCGCCATCAATTTTCCTCCTTTTCTTCGTACAGCTCGCACAGGGCCACCTGAAGATCGGTGACACTGCTCTCCACGGCGGTCACCTGCGTCAGCAGGTCGGCAAGGGTGGGGTAGTGGTAGCCGTCAATCCAGAGTTCCAAAGGGAACACTGTTTTGTATGGAGAAACAACATGAAGGATGCCGTTTGTTTGGAATGTGATTGTAAAATTGATGTCACAGTCATAAGTTGTCGTGCCACCGCGTGCAATGCTTTTTTCAGTGTTATTACCGTAGCTGTTGTACTTGCCTTTGGTAATGCATATCTTATCAACATTGCCTGGAATCTGAACATCCCAAGTTGTGAATTTGTTAGGAGACGTCACATGGGTGTTCCACACCAGTCGCGCCTCCGACTTGACCGCCACGGCGGCAGCGATCTTATCATTGAGGGTCTTGCCGCTGAGGGTGCCGTCCTCGTCCACGTCCAGATAGTCGCCCACCTTCACGCCGCCCAGCTGGTCCGCCGCAGCGGGCGGCAGGCTGTACGGCGTGCCGAATTTTTGGTCGGCCTCTTTCTGGCTGTACACCTCCGTTTTCGGGTAGGTCTCCGCGCGGCTGTACACTTCCGTCTTTGCGTAGGTTTCCTCTTTGCTGTAGGCTCCCACATCCTCCGCCGTCAGGGCTGTGTCCTTTCCGGTTCCTCCGTGTTCCACGCCCAGCACGCCGGTCATCACATCCAGTGCCGTGGTGTCCTTGGTCTGCAGCGTCCGTGTGCTGCCGTCGCCCATGGTCAGGGTCATCACCTGCCCGTTCAGCTCGATGCGCTCCACATAGTCCGCACTGCCCGCTTCCAGCGCACCCACGTCCGCCGCCGTCAGGGTCACCACACCGCCCTGGCCGTTCACGCTCTTCACCGGCCCGTCCGCCGGTGCCGTTTTCTCCGCCCGATCGGCTGCCGCCTCGGCCCGGGCTGCGCCGCTTTCTGCCGCTTTCTGTGCCGCCCCGGCCTGTCCGGCCGCCGTCACCGTTTCTGTCCGTGCCGCCTCGGCTCTCTTCGCATCCTTCGCGGCCGCACCTGCGCTGTTCCGCGCTTCCTGCGCGCTGGTCGCCGCACTGTTCGAGTACGCCAGCACCCGCGCCACAAAGGTCTCGTACTGCGTCGGGCTGATCTCCGCGTCGCCGTCGGTGGCAAGCGTCTCGTAGCAGTCGTATTTTGCCGGCCGTGTCAGCGCCCGGAATCCGTCCTCGCCCAGGGCCAGCAGCATCCAGCTGCCGCAGCTCGACGCGGTAAACTCCTTGCCCACCGCACAGCTGTGCGCTTCGTCCAGCAAAATGGGGGCAGGCAGGGTGCCGTCCTGCCGCTGGATGTGCAGCGTCACGCTCTTGCCCTGCCAGCTCTCCGGCAGGGTAAATTCCAGCCGCTCTACGTTCGCGCTGCTCTGCCCGCCCAGGTGCAGCACCTTCATCTCCGGGGCAAACTCCACCCCACCGAATCGCTTTTCCACGATCCTTACCTGCATGGTCTTTTCCTCCTTCCGTTTTTTTCCCAGTCTACCGTCCCGCTGCCCCGCAAAAAACCGTGTACTTTTATAAAAGCACCCCGGCAGGTCTTGCCCGCCGGGGTGCTTTCTATTGGTGACAAAGCGTCACCGGATGGCTGCCACTTGGTTGGCACTTGGTTGGCATCTGGTCGTCACCGCAGCAGTGCATACGGGTCCTCTTCCGGTTCCGCCTGTGTTGCCTTCTCCGCCGCTTTTTCCCACTGCGCAAAGGTCTTTTCCGTGTACAGGGCGTTTCCGTCCGTGTCGGTCAGGGCCAGCAGCACGTCGGCCAGCTGCTGCTTGTCCGCATCGCTGCCCGCCAGATACTCCGGCTTTGCCAGCTCGGTCAGCTTGCTCTTCACGCTGCTCGGCGTCCGTCCGGCCTTCATCAGCCGGTCGTACTCGGCCTGCACGTCCTGCGCCTTCCGGCTGTCCACCGCCTCGCCCAGGTCCGCGTACATGTCGCCCGCGTCGCCCTTCAGCATCTCGGTCTCCAGTGCATTCACGGCCCCGGTCACGCAGTCGATCACGGCTTCCCGCTTCGGCGCGTCCTCCTTCACATTCTTCCGGATGCCCAGCACGTCGTACAGCGCTTCGATGGTCTCCGTCTCCAGCCGGTACCGCTCGGCTTCGTTCCCTTCCATCTGTGCCTTTGCCGCCGCCCGGGTGTCGGCGTCGTACTTCTTCAGCCGGGTCTTCAGCTGCTTGTAGATCTCGCCCTCCTTGCCCATGGCCACCAGTTTCTCCACCGCCGCCTGTGCCTCGTCCGCGTCGCCGCTGGCATAGGCATTGTACAGCCGGTCATACTGCCCGGTCGCGCTCTCCGGCAGGCTGTTGAAGCTAAATTTTCCGCCCTGCGCCACGTTCTGCGCATCGTCCCAGTACCCGCGCACTGCGTCCACCATCTTCCGGCCGTTGCCGTAGGGCACCCCCACGATCTCAAAGCCGTTTTCGATCAGGGCCATGCCCTTCTCCATCAGCTTCTTGTGGTGCTTTTCCAGCTCCGCCTCGTCCATCTCGCTGGTGTCCTTCTTCAGCTCCGCCGTAAACTTCACCACATCCGACGCCATGTCGTTTACCGCGCTGATGTTCGTGGCGCTGATCACGTCGTAATCCTTGCCCTGGATGGCATTGTCGATCAGGCTGTACAGCTCGCTGCCAAACAGGAAGTTGCCCATTGTGCTCTCGGTGGACAGCGAGAAAAAGCGGCTCACCATGCTCTTCAGGGTCACGTCGCCGTTCTCGTCCTGCTCCCGGTCCCACCGGTGCAGCAGGAAGTCCGCGCCGATCTTCATCATGGCAAACACCGCCACCTGCGCCGCCTGGCTCAGAATGGCCCGGTCCCGCTGCTTTGTCGCCCGCTGCAGCTCTGCCTTGTTCGCGTCGCTGGCGTCCGCCTTGTACCGCGCCGCCTGCGCTTTCCAGTCGCCCACCGCGTCGATCAGGATGCCCGCATTCTGGAAGCGCTGGGTCGTGAACATCGTAAAGGTCTTTACCATCTCGTCCGGGTTGCGCTGGATGCCTGCCCGCTGCATCACGGTGTAGTTCGGCTGGGTCTGCTCGATCACCTTCTGGTAGGTGCGGTTCACCGCCTCCCAGTATGCCGGGCTGCCGGTCTCTCCCGCGCCCTCGAATTCCGCCGCGTGGTTTTTGACATAGGCCTTGCTGCCCTCCCACAGGGCTGCCACCGTGATCTCGTCCATGCCGTTGATCCACCCGGTCAGCCATCCGGGCACCTTGTCCATGCCCTTCTGCACCAGCGTCTCCCGCTTGCCGATGCTCTGCAGCTCGCCTTTTCCGGTCCCGCGCTGCCGCCACTGCAAAAGCACGTCCCCGTGCTCTGCGATCTCCGCTTCCAGCGCCGCCTTCTGCTTCGGCGACAGGTTTTTCACAAAGGGCACCACCGCCGCCATGGTGTCCCCGCCCAGCACGGCCGCCGCCGTCGGCAGGCTCGCCGCCTGTGCAATGGCCACGCCCGGGTTCAGGGTCAGCACCGCCCCCGCGTAGTTGCCCCGCAGCGTGCTCAGCATCCGGCTCACGCCGTTGGAGCGGTGCCGCTGGGTGGTCTGCAGGTCGGTCAGCAGATCGTCCAGGTAGCTCACGGCCTTCGTGCCCCACTGCTCCTTGATCACGCCGTTTTTCAGGGTCTTCACGCCGTCCCGGGTCTCCACCCCTGCGTTCAGGATCTTCTGCACGTCCCGGATGGGCGCCGCCAGTCCCGCATAGGCTGCCGTGTCCCGCAGGCTGCGCTGCACCACGCTTGAGCACTCTTCCAAAAGGATGGGCTTGCTGCTCTTCACACGGTTCTTCAAAAAGCCCCGGCCTTCGATGGTCGCGTCCAGCTTCACACCGTCGATCTCGGTCGCCAGTGCAGCCTTGTCCACCGCAATGGGGTAGTAGTTCTGCACGGTGGCCCGCTTGTAGCCCACCAGCTGCAGGCTCGTTTCATTGATCAGCTTCGTGGTGTAGTGGTTGAAGAACTCCTTCATGTCCGCGCACCACGCCCGGTCGTAGTCGGTCATGGCCGCTTCCAGCGTGTTCAGGATGGTGTCCGCCATGGCTTCCCCGTGTCCGTCGCTCAGCATGCCCAGCTGCACCAGCTGTCCCTTCTGGTAGGCCTGCTCCACGTCGCCCTTGCTGTACAGCTGCGCATCCGGCACCACCATGCCGCCGGTCATCAGGTGCTCCCGGCTGTCCTTGTTCTGCAGGTGCATGTACAAACTGCACAGCTGCGCATGGGTCAGCGGCACCGCGTTGTGGTCCGTGTCTCTCAGGCCCACGTCCACAAGGTCCGCACCCGGCCCGGCAAAGGCCTGCGCTTCCTTGGCGTGCTTTGCGCCCGTCACGTCCGCAAACAGCTTCTCGCCCTCGATGGTGATCTTCGTCTGCCGGTACTGGCCGTCGTTCAGCATCTGCCCGATCTTCTCCATCTGGCCGCCGTTCTTGTAGCCGCCCAGCATCCGTAGCACCCGCTCGGCCCCCAGCATGTCCAGGTTGTACTTGGTCAGCAGGTTCTGCAGCCCGTCCAGCGCCCCGCCGGGGTGGTTGCCCTTGCTCAGTGTCACCTCATAGGCTGCCTCGTCCGCGATCTTGCTCACCTCTTCGGCCTTCGCAAGGCTCACGGTCTTGTTCTCGTTCCGGATCACATGCAGCGTCGCGCTGGTGATGGCCTTCAGCATCCGCATCTGGTCCACCGTCATGGGCAGGTAGGTGCGGCTCTCGGTCTCCCGGATCCGCTTACGCAGCCGCTCCTGCAAGGCCAGTGCCTTCTCGCTGTAGGGCAGCGCCTCGGCTTCCGCCAGCTTTGCCTGTAAGTCGGCCAGCTTTGCATCCTTCCACGCCGTCAGGTCGGTCTGCAGCGCCGTGATCAGCTTCGGCACCCCGGTCTGCTCCCACTCGGTGGTCATGGCCGTGGGGCTGCCCTCGCTGCCCATGCTCGCCTGGATGCTGTTCTGCAGCCGCGTCAGCTGGTTCACAGCCCGGTCGTTCAGCACGGTCATGTCGGCGATCTTTGCCACCTCCGCCGCCTGCACGATCAGCCGCTGGCTCACATACTTGCCCTTGCTCGGCCGCAGCACCATCTGGTTCAGCGCCGCCGCATCCTGCCGGATGCCCCGCTTCAGCTCGTCCATCTTCCGGCCGTCCCGCGCTTTCTGCACCCGCTTCTCGGCCACCCGCTTCGCAATGGCAATCTCCTCATCCCGCTGCTGGCGTGCCACCTCGGCGGCCAGTGCGTTCCGCTGCGCCTGCTTCTGCTGCCAGGCCTCGGCCTTCCGCTGGTTCTCTTCCTCCCATTCCATGATCTCGTTTTCCTGCACGATCAGGCTGTACTCGGCCTTGTCCGCACGCCGCTGCTCGTCCCGCACCTGCCGGGCAAGGTCGGCGTTCTCGCCCCGCAGCTGCCGCACCTCCAGCCTTGCCTCGTCCCGCATCTGCTGCAGTTCGGTCCGCATCCGCTTGCGTTCGGCTTTCCATTCCCGCTCGTAGGTCTCCCGCAGCACGGTCAGCTTCTCGTTCAGATCGCCCACGTTGCTCACGTCCACGCCCAGCAGTTCCAGGTTCGCGTCCAGCTGCTTTTCCGCTTTCGCGTTCCGCTTCTGCAGCTCGCTCACATGCTGCACCTCGGCGTTCCGGCCCGCTGTGCGCTGGTTCTCGGCCAGCCGCCGGTTGAATTCCCGGCTCTGCACCTTCTGCACGCCCCGCAGGCCCTTTTCCACCTCGGCCGCCCGCGCCGCGTCTCCGGCAGCCGCCTTCGCCGCTTCCAGGTTGTGCCGCTGGATGCCCTCAAAAATAGCCTCGGCATCGGTCAGCTGGGGCAGCTGCATGATGTCCCCGATGATCCTGCCCGCCAGCTCCACGCGGGCATCCTCATACTCGGCCTTATCCGCAAAGCGGCTCATGGTCTTCGGCTTGATGGCGTCGTGCAGGTTCATCAGCACGTCCAGCCACTCGGTGCTCTCGAAGCTCTGACTGCCCGCCACACCGGCCTGCTCTGCGGCCTGCTTCCACAGCGCCTTGGCTCCGTCGGTCACGCCGCCCACGGCGCGGTCATCGTTCACAAGGCTCTCATACTGCTCCGCCGGGTTGCCGTCCCGCACGCCTTCGGCCTGCCGCAGGGTCACGCCGTGGCGCCGTGCCTCGGCCACCGCCTCGCTCCAGCTGCCGTACCGCTTCACAAGCTCGGCCTTCGCCTGTCCATCCCGGTTCACGGTGTACTCCAGCTTGTGCAGCTCCGGGTACTCGTCCCACAGTTCGCTGTTCCGGTAGGTTGCCCCGTCCTGGATCTCCCCCGCCAGCGTCTCGGCCAGCGCTTCGGCCTTGTTCATGTCCGCGCCGTCGGCTTTCAGGTAGTTCACCAGCACTTCGGTCTCCTGCGCCAGCTTCGCCCGGTCGGCCTTGCTGCCGTTGGCTTTCAGCCAGCGCCCGGCCAGCTCGTCCACCGCGCTCCGGCTCACGTTCACGCCCCGTGTCAGCCCAAAAAACTGGCTCAGGGTGTCCAGCGCCGCCGCCTTCTCCGCGATCACCCGGCTTGCCTGCTGCTGCTCGTTTCGCTTCGCGTCCCTGTCTGCCTGCTCCGCGATCTGGAAACGCACATCCGGCACACGGTTCAGCACAGCGGTACGCTGGGCATCGTCTCCGGCCTTGTACAGCTCCACCTTCACGCCCTTCTGCTTCAGCTCGTCGATCAGGCTCCGGCTTATGTTGTCCGGCAGGATTGCCGCCCGCACCTCGTCAAAGCCCACGGCACGCTGGGGCTTTGCTTCAAAGTACCCGGTCGGGATCTTTGCCACGTCGTTGTACAGCTTCAGGATCCGCTGCGCCGTGTCCTTGCCGATGATGTACCCTTCCTTCGCAAACACCTTGCCGATGGCCGCCGCCGTCCGCTTGCCCTGCGCCGCCTGCATCAGGATGCTGCCCAGGATCTCCTGTTCTTCAAAGCTGCTCGCCGCGTGTGCCGCCGTCTCGCTGCGGATGCGCTTCACCACTTCCGCGATCTCGCCGTCCGCTTCTTCCAGCTGCTTGTTGTATGCTTCATCCGGCATCTGCTGCAGCCTGCCCTTGTCTGCCCGCACTTCGTCCAGCGTCCCATACTCCGTCGTGGCCGTGCTCATCAGGGTCTTGGCCGAAAGTCCCCACGCGCCCTGTCCTCGTGCCTCCTGCTGCTGGTTCATGGCCTGCACAAGGTTTTCCAGCGTGTAGGCATAGTGCAGCTGTGCAAAGCTGCGCCGGTTGCCGGTTCTCGTGTAGGGGTCTTTTCCGTTGTAAATTCCTTTTTCACCCAGCACCTTTTCCATCTTCGGCAGCAGCCACTGTTCCACATCCGCGTCCGGCGCTTTCTGCCGCAGTTCCTGCTGCATGGCTTCCGTGTCCTGCACCATCGTTGCTTCAGTGCTTTCTGCCGTTGCATATTCATAGGCGTTCATCAGCCGCGCCCGTACCATCGGTGCAATCAGCTTATCAGCTTTTTTCTGGGCTTTTTCTTCACTCCACTTCAGCTCCTCCATAGCCCATTCTTTTTCTGCCTGCCGTACTTTTTCTAATACGGCATTCACACCGTCATGATTTCCGTTTGCTTCATCTGTTTCCACGGTCTCAATGAGCTTTTCTTTTCCGCCCAGCGCTTCCATAATTTTTTCATACCGGTTCACCTGCGATTCCGTGTACTGGCTTTCCTGCTTCATCACCTTCTGCACGGTCTCGCCCTTGTCGGCCAGATATGCGGCTTTCACGCTGTCATCCTGCGCCAGCTGTCCAGCCAGTTGCTGCGGGCTTTTGTCCGATGCTTCCATATCCATCCGCCCGGTCAGCAGGTTGCTCCGCGCAAAGGCGCCCTCTGCCGTCTGGCGGGAAAGCTGCGCCAGTTCCCGGTTCAGCTCCCAAACCTTGCCCGCATCCACCTTGTACTCCACGCCCGGCCGTGTCGGCGTCCACGCATCTGAGCCGTAGATCTTGTTCACGCTGTTCGCCATGGGGTCGATAGTCTCGCTGCCGAATACCAGCGAGATGGGGCCGTACATGCTGTGTCCTTCCTGCGCCTTCACCACCGCAATGGACGGCGACGGCATTCCGCCCAGTTCCAGCGCTTCCTGCAGGTTCTGTTCGGTCAGGTTGTGCACCGCCACAAGGTCTTTCTGGCTGTCCACTTCCACCGGCGCCGCCAGCTGGAAACGGATATTTTTCTTTACAGGTGCGTCACTTTCCTTGCTTTCAGCATTTTTCTGTGCTATACTGGACTTAGCAGGAAAGCCCGGGCGTTCAGTGCCCTCCTCGGTTTTGAGAACCGTGTCAGCGCTTTCCTGCTTTTGTTTTATCTGCCCGTTGTCATCAAGGACCAGAAGATTACCATCCGTTCCGCAAACCTCGTGCACATAGAATTTGTTTCCCTGCTTTGTGTTTCCATACGCGTTTACGATCACAGCCTCATAGATTTCCGTCCCGCCGATCGTGACCGGTGCTGCAAACACATAAGTATTACATCCTCTTCCTTTCCAATTTTCAGCATATCCGATTTGCTTACCGTTTTGAATCACCTCTGGCACAGCAGCGATGGCGCTTTGTTTCACTGGGCCATTTCCATGTCGTACAGTTGCCTTTGCGCCTTTCTTTCCAAGTTCGACTGTTCCAAATCCGGTACGTTCAACTTTTCCACCGATACTTTCAAAATATTTAAAAATGTTATCTGTATTTTCTTTTGGCGTCTCTCCATACGCAACTTCTTTTCCTGTAATTTGCGCAACAGGCTCCATTTTTTCAAGCTGGTCAAGATTATCGTTCAACTGTTCTTCTAGTGTTCCTTCTCCTTCCTGCAGCTGGAACTTCACCTTCTTCGCCGCCCCCTTGTTTTCAAGGGCCGCGGCGTTTTCTTTTGCCGCCCGCAGCTTCTCCATGGCCTTCTCTGCATGGGCAAAGTACTCGTCCTGCAGGGCCCGCTTCTCGGCTTCCGCCAGCCGCTGCGCTTTCAGGGCTGCCCGGTTCTCCGGGTCCTTCGCCAGCACTTCCTTTGCCCGGCTCACGATGTCGCTCAAAAGGACCTTCACCGCGTTCATCACCTTGCGGATGGTCCCCTCCCGGCCTGCGTTCTTCTCCGCCTGCCCGCGCTGGAACTCCACCCACCGCTTGAAGCTCTCCTCGCTGTCAAAGATGCCGCGCCACGCATCGGCCACCATTTCCTCGGCCGCTTCGCCGTAGGTCAGGCCCTGCTGTGCGTAGTCGGAAAGTTTATTCCGGATCAGCTCGTCGATGTTCTCAAAGCCCTCGCTCTTGGCCAGATACTCCAGCACATGCTGCTGCACAGCCTTTGCGCCCTCAGTGTCCAAAGCGTTATACCAGTGCCAGTCCTCGTGCAGCACGGTGCCGAACACGTCTCCCGCGCTGTCTGCAAAAAAGATTTGTCCGGCAGCCGTGTCCACATAGGCCTTCACCCGCTCATCGCCTTCCAGCACTGCCTTCAGCACCGCATCGGTGTCGGTCGCCCGCGCGTTCAGCTCGATCAGCTTTGTGGCTACCTCGTCTGCCGTGCGCATGGTGCCTTTGTACAGCACCCGTCCGCTGCCGCTCACGCTCTTTGCGCTCAGCGCACCGCCCGGTGTCCCGGTCTGCACGGCCCCGGCTTCCGCTTCGCCCTTGCCCTGCAGCCACGCGATCTTCAGCGCCGCTTCTCCGCCGGGCTGTGCCAGCACATAGTCCGTGTTCACCGCAAGGCCGTTCATACCCTTCGCCAGCTCCATAGCCTTGTCAAAGGTGGTCACGTCCTCCATCTGTCCCAGCCGGTACAGGCTGGAGGCCGCCGCCGCATACCGGCTCTCGTCCGCAATGCCCGTCGGCATGTTCCGGCTCAGCGTCTGTGCCGCGCCCTCGCTTACCTTCCAGCGCAGCAGCTCCCGCTGTACGCTGCTCTTCTGCGCGCCCTCGCTGCGCACTTCCAGCCCGGCCGTCTCCCGCAGGGCTGTCGGTTCCGCCTGCTGTGCAAAGACTCCCTCACCGAGGGAGCTGTCGAGCGAATGCGAGACTGCGGGAGTTTCCACCGTTTCCCCGGTGTTTTCCACGGTCCGCTTCTGTGCCGCCTGCGCCGGCTGCTCCGCCTGTGCCCGCGCAGCCATCTCCGGATCCAGCACCTGCGTCTCCACGGTCCCGTCCGGGTTCCATGTGGTCATCACGCCGTCCCGGATCTTCCGGCCGCTGCCCTGCAGCTCCCCGGTCTGCTCCTGCTTCACAGCTTCCGGTGCCTGCTGTTCCTCCTGCGCCGACTGCGCCGTGCTCCGCTCGGCTTCCATCTGCCGCAGCACCTGCCGGGTCTGTGCCGCCGTTTCGGGCAGCTCCATCCCGTATGCCTCGGCAAAGGCCGCGCGGTTCGCTTCGTTGGCCGCGTTCGGGGTAAACAGCTTGATGGTCCTGCTTGTCAGGGTCCCGCTGTCCATCGCTTCGGCCAGCTGCTGCACCGCCGGGTTGCTGCTCTGCACGGTCCGTTGTTCCGTCACTGCCTCACTTGCCGCCGGGGCCGTTTCCTTCTGCAGCACTGCCGCATCTTCCGTCTGCTGTGCTACATTCCCCACTTGCCGGTCATTTGCTGCCGCCTGCCGTTCCGTCTCAAAAGCTCGCCCCTCGGGAGAGCTGTCAGCGCCCTTCGCTGCTTGAGAGGGTTCGTTCCGCTGCACCGTCTGACCGTCCGCTGTCTCCAGCGCCGCGCTCATCCTGCCCAGCTGGGTGCCCACAGCGCCGCCCAGCGCGCCGGAAGCGCCGCCGGAAAGGCCGCTTTCCAGCGCCTGCAAAAAGGTGTCTCGGCTGAACATCTCCTCGGCCGCCTGCGCGTCGCCCAGGGCCGCGTCAATGGCCTTATCCGCATAGGTTTCCACAAAGGCCTGCATGGCGTTGTCCACGCCGCCGGAAATTGTGTTCGCAATGGTGGGGTACTGCTGCGCCAGCACACCATTGTCCGCTACGCTGCGCACCATGTCCGCCAGCTTGCCCGCCAGCGTGTCCTTGGCATAGTCGCTGCCCATGGTCCGGGCAAGGTCTGCCGCGCCCACGCTGTTGATGGCCCAGCCCGCGCCAAACTTCGCAAGGCCGCCTGCCAGCGTCTTGTCTGCGCTCTCGCCCTTCTCGATGCTCTGGCCCATGCTCTCCGCGCCGCCCTGGGCGCTCAGCACCGGCAGCACCAGCGCCGGGCTGATGCCCGCCACCGCAAGGTTCTCCGCCGCACTGGTAACCACGCCCATCAGCTGGCGCGCAAGGGGGCTCATGCCCGCCTGCGCCGCCTCGTTCAGCTGCTGGCCGCGCTTGTACATCTGGTAACCCAGGCTCTTCTCCGGGTCGATGCCCTCGCTCACCTTTGCCCCGCTGATCCGCGCCCGCATCCGGTCGATCTCGCTCTGGCTGTAGCCCTTGGCCTTCAGCTCTTCGTCCGTGTAGGCCGTGCCGGTGTTCTGAGCCGGGGCCGCCATCACCCCGCTGCCGTTCGGCTGCATGGCGTTATCCCGCCCTGCATACTGGGTCTTTCCGCCGGTCATCAGGCACAGCAGTTTCCACTGCCGGTTGTCGCTCTTCACGCTCTCCTGCAGCTCGTTCCAGTTTTTGCCGGTCTCCACTGCGTTCTGCACGCTCCGCACGGCCGTCTCGCCCGCCATCAGCGGGGCCGACGCCACCGTGTCCACAATGCCGCCGATCGTGTTGGAGGTGCGCCGCGCCGCCTGCTGCCAGTCCGGCAGGGCATCAAAGTCGGCAATGTACTGCCGCGCCTCGTGGATCTGCTTGCGGCTGTAGCCCTTGGCCAGCAGCTCCGCGTCGGTGTACTCCCGCTTTTCCGTGCTCGTTTCTGCCGTCGGCGCACTGGCCATTGCCCCGCTCACGCTTGTCGGCTTCATGGCGTCGCTGCGCTCGGCATAGATCTCGTTCCCGCTGTCCATCCGCAGCAGTGCCACCAGCTCCCGGTGCTTCGGGTCTGCGTCCATCCACTGGTTCAGCCGGTCGAAATCGCTGAACTTGTCGGTTGCCTTCAGCTCTTCAGTCTCCTGCTTCAGCTGCTGTGCATCCCGCGCATACCAGCTTTCCACCCGCTTTGCGTCCGCATCCTTGATCTGCTTTTTTACGCTCTCCGCGTTCGGTGCACTGGCCATTGCCCCGCTCGCGCTCTGCATCGGCATGGCGTTGTTTCGCTCGGCATAGGTCTTTCCGCTCTTGGTCCCGGTCCCCAGCACCTTGGCCGCCGGGGCGCTGTTCTTGCCCGTTCCCAGCCACTCCGGCTGTCCGGTGCGTTCCACCGTCGGCAACTTTGATCCCGCCTTTTTCGTGGTCTGCACGCTTTGGGTCCCGGTCATCTGCCCCAGCACCTGCGCGCTCAGGCTTCCGCTCGTGGGGTTCTGGTTGCTCTTTCCCGCGCTCTGCGTCCCGGCTTTCTGTGCCGTGCTGCGCACGCTGGTGCCAGCGCTCCGGTTCACCCAGGCGTCGGTACTTTTGGCCGCCGGCTTGGTCCCGCTGCCCGTCCGCAGCGCGTCGATTTTTTCCGCACTCCAGCCGGTGCTTCCGCTGCTCCGCGCTGGGGCCGTCGTGCTTTTCGGTGCCGCGCTCTGGCCGGTTCCCGCTGTGCTCTTCTGCCCATTATTCTGTTTGCGCAGCTTTTCAATGTCCTGTGCGCTCCATCCCATACGCTCACCTCATCACTTCGTTCCGCGCCACTCGTAGTCGATCTGGTTCATAATGGCCGAGATCTGGTCGCTGCTCAGGCTCGTGTTGTTGGCCAGCTCGTTTGCGATCTGGTTCTGGCTGTACCCGCTGTTGGCCATCTTCCGCGCGTTGTACATGCCCTGCTCCCAGGCTGTGCCGTTTGCCTTGCCGGGGTTGCCTGTGCCAGTCAGCCGCTGGATGCGCCCTGCATCAGCCAGTGTGTCCTCGTAGTAGCTTCGCCGCTGGTCGTCCGGCTTCATGGTGCTGTACTCTTTAAACATCGTGTTCAGCTGCGGCTGGGTGTACCCGTCCACCTTGCTGCTCGCGCTGCCGCTCTTCGTGCTGCGGCTCGTACCGCTGCTCCGTCTCCCACTTCCCGTCCCGGTCGTGGTCCTGTACCGGTTGCTGATGGCCAGCTGGCTTGCGTACTTAGCAAGGTCTGCCTGGTTCAGCCGGTTTGCAATGGTGCTGTAGCTGTCCACACTCCCCGTGGGCAGCCCCGCCATCTGCAGGTAGCTGTTTGCCGCCGTGTCGTAGCCGCTTCCTGCAAGGCCTGCCGCCGTGGTCAGATAGTCCAGCTTGTCCTTGTCCACCTGCGACAGGCCCTGCCAGCTGTCCAGCATCGTGTCCGTCAGCCCGTACTGGTTCAGGATCTGTTTTGCCGCGTCATCAAAGCCCGCCTCCTTGTAACTTGCCGCCTGCTGCAAAGCCGCCATCTGGTCGCTCAGCTCGGTGCGGCTCAGGTTGTCGTTGTACTGCCGCAGGGCAAAGGCGTTCTCCCAGTCCTGCTGCCGGTACCCCTTGTAGGCGTCGTACCCTTCCAGCGCGGCCGCGCCCACGTTCTTCACCACGTTCCACACGTTGTTCAAAAAGTCTCTGTTCTCCTGCCGGGCCTGCTGGGTGCGGCCGTACCGGTAATTCCGCAAGTTCGCCGCATCCGCCACGCTGCCGTCGTACTCGCTGCGTGCAAGCTGGTCCTGCGTCAGCAGGTTGTCCAGCTGGGTGCCCCGGCCTGCAAGTTCCTGCTGCCACTGGCTCAGGGCATCCGCCCGCGCCTGGGCGTACACGTTGGCGGTCTGGCCCGTCTCCCCGGTCGCCGCCTGCTGTGCCGCGCTCTTGGCCCAGTCCGTGCCGTACCCGCCGCTAAGGCTGTTTGCCACCTGCTCGGCCGCACTGGCCCCCGCGCCCGCGTTGCCAAACAGGCGGCTCAGGGCGCCCCGGTAGGTGCCATTCTGGCTGTCAAAGCCCAGTCCTGCGCTGTTGGCACTGTCCATGCCCGCCAGCGCGTTCTGGATCCCTTCGTCGTAGCGGTTCTCATACGCCCCCGGCATGGCCGCTTCCGCCTGTGCCTGCTGTTTCTGCTGGTCGTTCAGTCTCTTGATGGTCCCCATGCTCTACCTCCATTCTCAGATAAAGAAAAACGGCAGGATCTGCGCCGCAATGCCCAGCACGCTGAACAGCCCGTTCAGGGTGCTGCTCACGTTCTGCTGCCGCTGTGCATAGGCGTTGTTGTACTCGTTCTGCCTGTAGCTCAGGTCGTTGTACCAGTTCGACAGGTCTTTCTGGTACTTGTTGTAGTCATTCTGCTCGGCCTCCTGCAGGCCGTTCAGCTCCTGCTGCAGCCCGCTCTTTTTCGTGTTGTACTCGCTGCGGCTCTGGCTCGTCAGGCTGTCCAGCATCGTGTCCAAGTCGCTCATGGTCGCCGCATAGGCCTTCTGGCCCGCTTGGGTGCCGTAGCTGGAGCCGTACCCGCCGGTCAGTGCGCTGGCACTGGCCTGCGCGTTCTGGTTCGCCAGCTTTGCCTTCTGGGTGTACTCGCTCTTGTACTGCTGGTATGCCGTATCGGCCGCCGGGTCATAGTCGTAACCGCCCAGATCATCCAGCTTGCCCATCACGTTGTCGATCTGGCCCTGGTACTTGCTCTGGTAGTCGGCCGGTTTCGTCTGTTCAAAGCGCTCCAGCTCGCTCCGCGCGTTGCTCAGTCTGCTCATCTTCAGCTCTCCTTTCCGCTCAGATAATCCTCGCTCATGTTCTCGCTGCTAAGGTTGGTCAGCACATAGGTCAGCTGCTCGTTCAGCTGGTACAGGTAGTTCGTCAGCGCCTGCGCGTCCGCCTCCGGCATCTGGTCGCTGAATCTCGGCAGGCCGATGCCCGCCAGTCCCGCAATGCTCGCCATTGTCTTCTCCTTTCATCGTCTCGGCACCGCGCCGCTCACCCTTGCCCCTGCTGCATCCGCAAAGGTGAGGGCCATGCTCCGCAGCACCATCTGTCCGGTGCCTGCAAATCTCAGCCGCATGGTGTCGTGCCGCCGGGGCACAAAGGGCAGGTTCACCCGCTGGTGGTCCCTCGTCACCGCACAGCTGCTCACCGTCTCCCAGTCCCCGCCGTCGTAGCTCACCGCCACGGTCAGCACCGTGTGGGCCAGTGCATCCATGCGCAGCGTGACCCGGCTGATGTACTTGTCGTCCGGCACGGCAAGGCCGATGTCTCCGGTCACGGCCTCAAATTTCAGTCCCGTCTCGTCCTCGCCGCTCCCTTCCCGCTCCGGGTCGGCCGCCCACAGGGCATTGCCGTCCCACAGGTACAGCTGCTGGCCGGTGCTCACCATCCCGGTGCCCGCCGCGCTCTCCTCCTGCCACAGGCCCCGCTCGGTGTCGTACACCAGCAGCCGCCCGCTGCCCGTGTCCGTTTTCCGGTGCAGGTACAGGTAGTACCGCGCATCCAGCTGCCCGCCCACGGCCCGGTCCACCGCCGTCAGCTTCCCGGTGTCCAGCGCGCCGCTCACCTTGGCAGGCAGGCTTCCGCTCCACGCCATCACCCCGTCCGGCGACAGATAATACAGCGTCTCCGCGATCACGCACAGGCTGCCCGCCGCATTTGCCGCCACGCCCCGGCACCGCACACTGCTCATCTGGTAGTCGCTGGGCTTCGAGCCGTACAGCTTGTGGATGCAGTTTTCTTTAAAAAACAGCAGGTACCCCAGGCAGCTGGCCGCCCCGGTAAACGCGCCGTCGCTGCCCACGCTCACCGCGTAGCTGTCCGACGCAATGCCCCGGTAGCTGTACCAGTTGGTGGGGTCGCCTAGGGCACAGGCATAAATGCTGTTTTCCTCCCGGCTGCATCCCCACACCCGGTTGCCCTGCTCGGTCACAAAGTCCAGATCCGGCACCCGCCGTTCCAGCTTCACCGGCGCTGCGGCCGCTTCGTTCTCGGTCACCTTGCCGTCGGCGCTTCGCCAGCTGGTGCCGGTGGCTGTCACGGTCCAGCTGCCATAGTACCGGGTGCTGTCCTCCGGCACGGCCAGCGTCGTGATCACGTCGTCCCCGTCCAGCGTGCTGATGCTCACCTCGCCGTTCAGCCCGGCCGCCGCCGCACTGCATACGGTGCCCGGCATCCCGCTCACCGTCACGGTGTCGCCTTCCTTCAGCACGCTGCCAAGGCCCGGGCAGTGCAGCCGCAGGCTCGTCAGCAGGATCTCGCTCCACTTCTTGTTCTTCGCGCTGTACTTCAGCAGTACGCTGCCCGCGCCGTAAGGGCTCTCGGCGTCCCCCTTCAAAAACAACTGCCCGTCTGCCGGGCTCTCCGGCTCGGTCGTGCCCACGCCGTCCGGCGTGTAGGTCCGGCCCTCGCCGTCGCAGGGGGTCACGGTCATGGTCCCTCCGCTCAGCGTCCACGCCGCCGCAAGGTCCGTCAGCTCCCCGCTCACCGTGTCAAAGGCCTTCTTGTCCGGCCAGATCAGCACCTTCGTGCCCATGCCGGTCATGGCCTTCTCGTTGTCGGTCAGCGCGTTTTCCAGCACCACCGCCCCAGCCCGGCTCTCATCGGCGTCCGGGGTGTACTCCAGCGTGGTCCCCCGGCAGATCACCAGCCCGTTCAGGTGGTACATGCCGTTCACGTCCTGTACCTCCCGCACTTTTTTGCGGGTCGCCCGCGTCTGCAAAGCCGGGTACCCCCGGCCGGAAAAATTCAGGCTGCTGCTCAGCTCCGCCTCGCTGCACCCGTAGCTTTCGTTCACCCCGCCAAAGGCCCGCAGCATCTGCCGCCCGCTCTGCAAGATGTTCAGGTTCCGCCCGTCCGTCATCTCAGTACCTCCACTGCACACCGCCCGCCGGGGCATAGCGCCTGCGCATCCATGCGGCAAACTCCTGCACATAGTCGCTGTACAGCTGCATCTCGTTGGCCGCCCGTGCCACCTCGCCCAGGGCAAGGTCCATCTGTGCACACAGCCAATGCACATACAGGGGTGCAAACTGCTCCGGGGCCAGCAGCTCGGTGTCGTAGGCAAGGCCTTCGGCCCATGCCGTGTCCGCGCCCACGTCGTCAAAGTCCACCGTCTCGCTGCGCTCCACCACGCTCCCGCGCAGGCGGCTGTCGCACTGCCGCAGCCAGTTCTGTTTCAGACTTTCCGAAAATTCATTGTTCGGCCGCATCTCGTCGGCCTGCTCCATGGCCTGTCCCGCCGTCATTTTCTCTTCTCCTTCCAAATCAAAAGGCCCCGGCACAGCCATGTGCCGCTGTACCGGGGTCCTCTGTCTCTTTTGTTACACGCGCTGTGCCTGCTGCACGGCCGCCGCCTCTGCTTCGGCAATGCGGGCCATGGCCTCGTTGTCCATCTCTTCGCTGTGGCGCAGCACCTCGGCCACCGCCTTCGGCACCTCCACGTCCACGCCGCGCTGGATCAGGTAGGTCTCGCCGTTCACGCCCACAAACACCGGCGCCTTATAGCGCTGGCTGTCTTTAAACAGGCGGATCACCTCGGTGTCCTTCTCCTGGGTGTCCATCGTGTCCTTCTCCACAGCCTTGGTTTCCTGCACGGCCGTCTCAGTCTTTTTTACTGCCATCGTCGTACCTCCTTGATTTTCTTAGTTTGCCAGTGCCTTGGCGCTGTAGCGTGCGCTGCAGCTCTCAATGCGCACCATGTACTGCTCGCTCAGGCGCTCTGCGGTCTTCACGGCCTTCCAGCCCACGGACGCGCGCTGGTTCAGCGGGTCATCACCGTAGCCCAGCTGCTTCACGATGTGCTGCATGCCACCGCCCTCCAGCTCGGTGGTGGCGTAGGCGTGGGCACCCAGCACCAGGGTGCTGAACACCGCCAGACCCGACGGGCAGCCGGTGCCCTTCCAGATCTTTGCTTCGCTCGACACCACAAAGCGCACGTTGTTGATCTTGCCGATCTCGCCGTTGAAGATCTCTTCCGGGGCCGCGTACTTGTGCGCCTCGATCCAGTTCGGGTCCTTGCGGATGTCATAGCTGGTGTACGGGTGCACGATGGCCACATAGCTGTCGCCGATGGGGTCTGCGTTCTGGGCCTGCAGCATGGCCACCGCCTGGTCGATCAGGTCCACGGTCAGCTGTGCGGTGGCGTCCAGCGTTGCGCGGCTGGTCACGGCAGTCTCCACACCGTCCGCCACCTTGGGCGCGTAGATCACGTTCGTGCCGCCGTTCAGGATGTCGCGCACCACGGTGTCCATGGTGCGGCCGCCCTGGCTGGCCAGGATGTTGGTGGCCTGCACCACATTGTTGTCAATGGCGGTCAGATCCAGCATGTCGGTCAGGGCCACCCAGCCGCCGTACTGGTGCACCTCGGCGGTGATGGTGGTCACGTTCAGGGCCTGGCCGGTCGGGGTCACGCCTTCGGTCAGCGGGGTGGTGGCCTTCGGCAGGCTGTCGTACCGGCGGAACTCAATGGTCTTGCCGTTGTTCGCCGGGATCTGGTAGCTGTCGCCGAACTGGTCATGCACCAGCGCAGGCTCTGCCAGATCCAGCAGGGTCTTCTCGTAGTAGGTCTTCATCTCGGCGGTCATGCCGCCGGATGCGGTGGTATTCTGCAGCTGTGCGCTTGCATCCGCAAACATCTGCAGATCCAGTCTCTTTTTGCTCATCTGTTTGTCCTCCTTCAAGGTTTTTTATCTTCTCACGCCCTCTGCGTGGGAAATCTCTCACAGCACGATGCGCTCTCCGCGCCGTGCCCGCTTTGCCAGCTCGGCCCGCTGCTTGGCGGTCATGTGCGCCACGTCCACCTTCATCTCGGCCGCGCCGCCGGGGTGCGCCCCGTTCTCGGCCGGCCGCTGTGCCCTCTGCTGGATCCGCGCCGTCACGCCCTGCTCCACCTGCTGGGCCGTGCGTGCCGTGCTTGCCTCCATCAGCTGGTCAAAGTAGGCGGCCCGGTACGCCGCTTCCAGCCCGATGCCGCGCCGGATCATGTCCGCCACGCTGGGGTTGTTCAGCACCTCGTCCAGCTCAAACGCCGGGTACTTCACCTTCAGCTGCGCCGCTTCCGCTTCCCACTGGGCCCGCACAGCGGCTGCCCGCTGCTGGTGCTCGGCCGCCTGCCGGATCTGTTCGGCCCGCTGCTTCTCGGCGTTCGCCCGCTGCAGCTCGCTTTCCATCCGGTCCATTTCCCGCACGGTCTTTACGCTGATGCCGCGCTCCGCTGCCAGCGTCTCGTAGTACTCGTCGTTCTTCACTTTGCCGTTCTTCACGGCCTCGGTCAGGGCGGCCAGGTTGTCCGCGCTCTGCACGTCGATGCCGTACGCCTCGCCCAGCGCGTCCATCAGCCCCTTCACCGCCGGGTTGTCCAGCACGTTCTGCACGGCCATCTCCGACGCCCGCTGCAGTGCCTCTTCAAACTCGGCTGCGTACTCGCCCTGCATCAGCTGGCCAAAGGCCTTGCGCTTTTCCGCCGGGTCCGTCGGCTTTGGCTCCTGCTCGGGCTGTCCCTGCCGCGTCTCGGGCTTCTCTTCGCCGGGTGCTTCCTCTTTACTCGGCTCCCCCTTTGGTGGAGTTCCGGCGTCCGCGCCGCCGTCGGCGGACGGTGCCGGTGCGGCCTTCGCCGCTCTGCCCGGTCGGCTGCGCTTTGCCAGCCGCTCCTGTGCGGGGCGCAGCTCCGGGGCCTGCACCGCCGGGGCCGCTTCCGCCCCATCGCCAGCAGCACCGCCGTCTCCGCCGCCTTCTGCAAACAGCTGCAAGTTCAGCTTTTTGTCTCCCGGTTCCTTCAGTTCTTCCGGCTCCTGTTCATCTCCCTGCTGGAGCAGTACACTCGTTTTCAGGTTCACGTTGTCCGGGTAGTCCTGGGCAATGGCATCCAGTCCGTCCTTCACAAAGTTCACCCAGGCGTCCACCATGTTCTCCGTGCTTGCAAACGGGGTCACTTCTACCTTCATCCAGCCGTGTCCGCGTTCCACATTGCCTTTCGCAACGCTCCCGCCCTTGGCAGCATTCTCCACCTCGTTTGCCAGCGTCTGCATCAGCACGCTCACGGCTGCACACAAAATGTCGCTGCCGTATACCCCCGCGCCCGCATGGCCTTCTGCCTTCACGGTGTAGTCATTTCTCCCGGTTTTCCATACCGCGCGCATCACTGTTGCTTTGATCATCCGGTTTTCCTCCGTTCTTTTATTGCGCCGCAGCGCACATCATGCTGCCCATGGCAGCCTTATTCCTTGTTCGGGTTGTTCACATCCATGGCCCGCTTCGCCGCCTGGCTGGAAAGGCTCCCGCTTCTGTCTCCCACCACGCCGCCCAGGCTGTTCAGAGTGCTGGCCGCCGCGGTCTTTCCTCCGCTTCCGCCCCCGCTGCCTGCTGCCGCCTGCCCGGCCGCGCTGGCCGCCGCACTCACGTTGGTGCCGTTCTGCTGGTCGATGATCGCCGCCATCTTCTGCAGCTGCTGGGCCATCTGCTGCAGTTGCTGGTACAGCGTGCCGTTCTGGCTCACCCGCTCCCGCACCTTTTCGATGCCTTCAAAGTCCATCATGTCCAGCGCCGCCAGCGCCGCGTCCGCGTTGGCCGGCGCAAAAAATCCCAGCTGGTAGCACTCTTTCGCCGTCTCGTTCTGGCTAAGGCGGCTGAAGGTGCTCTTCTTTGCCGCCGTCACCGTGATGTCAAACACCGGCTCGTGGTCGCCCAGCTGCACACCGCCCACCATACCGCCGGGCTGCGCCTGCAGTGCCGCGTTGCTAAAAGGCACATACTCCGTGCCGCCGCTTTCGCCGGTGATGCGGTACACCCGCTGCTCGTCGTAAAACTGCCGCATCAGCTCGATCACCAGGTAGCACTCTTTCGCAAAGGCCCGGTATGCGCTCTTCAGCATGTCGCGGCTCAGTTTGCTGCCCGCTTCCTGCAGGGCCGCAATGGCACTGGCTGCCGTCAGGCCGCTGGTGGTGCCGCCCTGGCTCACGTCCCGGTTGCCGCTGATCTCCTTCAGCTCGTTCACCCGGTCGTCCCGGTAGGTGATGCAGTTGCCGCTCAGCACGCTGGTCTGCAGCGGCATAAAGGTGTCGCTGTTCAGCCGCCCCACCACATGCACGATGTCCCGGCCAAAGTCTGCCAGCTCTTCCTCGTTCACGCCTGCCGTGTCGCTCAGCACATACCGCTGCTTCGCGGCCAGCTTCACGTTCTCGTCCATGGCGTGGTTCATCTCGTCAATGGCGGTCTGGGTGTCCTTCATCACGTCGATGTACCCAAAGCCCGCCGGGCTGTCCTCTTCCCGGAACAGCGGGTCGAACACAAAGGGGTATTTCCCGTGATCGTAAAAGCCCCGATCCTTCATGGCCGGGTCGTTCTCGCTGGCATACAGCACCACGCCGTTGCAGTACTTGCAGTAGTGCAGCACCGTCTGTCCGCCGGGCAGAGCCTTTTTGTAGTACCAGTCCACCACCACGCTCTTGTCGCTGGTGTCCAGGCTGTCGTCGTGGACGTACTTTGCCACGTCCAGGCTGTGGCCGGTGTGTCCCTTGAGCTGTGGGTACTGGCTTTCCAGCTGGTCGTTGTTCGCCAGGCTCAGGCTGAACAGGTTCTGGCTGTCCTGCACGTCCTCCACGCCCGGCTCCCAGTACAGCATCAGGATGTTAATGCTCTTGATGCTGATCTCGCCCAGTCCGCCCCGCGCCGCCGGGTCCCAGAACACGCCCTTCACGCCGGTTCCGGTCTTGAGCTTGCGCCACCAGGTGTCGCTGTAGGCCGTCTCGTAGTCGCACTGCTCCAGCACCGTGGGCAGGATCTTCGACAGCACCTTGGCGGTCACCTCGTCGTCCGCTGCGCGCGGCAGCACGTTCGGCTCCGGGTAGTTGTCCATGGCGTCGGCGTGCTTGTTGGCAATGCTGTTGAACAGCCACCCGCTGCTGGGCGTGGGCTTGCCCGCCATCATCTTGTTCTGGTAGTTCTTCCAGTGTCCCATGCGGAACCACAGCTCATTTTCGATGATGCGTTTGTCCAGTGCGGCCTTGCCCGCCTTGTACTTCTGCAGCAGGTCGTTTGCCTGCCGCACCTCGTCCTCGCCGATCGCGTCCGCTTCGTCAAAGGCTCCCTCCACGAGGGAGCTGTCTGCGCCAGCAGACTGAGGGAGTCCGGTTCCCGGCATCGCTCCCTCCGGCTGTGCCGGAAGCAGCTGTATGCCCATCGGCATCTGCGCAGGCTGCCGCGTCTGCTGCATCCCCTGTGCCATCATGGCAGCCAGCTGTGCCGCCTGCATCATGCGGTTTTCGTCCAGCGGCATCCCGCCGTCCGGCTGCTGTGCCGGTTCGTTCTTTCTCGCCATGCCATTCTCCTTTCCGGCTTACACTCTCATCACCCTTGTTGGGCTCTTGCGCACGTCCATGTCCAGCGGGTCATCCCTCAGCACCGGTACGCGCTCGGTCTTGCGCGGGCTGATGGGGTTTTCCATCAGCACATACCGGCACTCGTCGTAAATGTGATCTTCCTGTGTGGTGTCGATGTCCTCCACGTTGCTCTCGTCATACACCAGGTTCGGGATGGTCCGGATAAAATGCTTGCAGGTATCGAATACCTGGAACATCGGCCGGCCCTCGGCGTCAAAGGCCAGCCGGTAATGGAACTGCATCTTACCCGCCAGCCGGGTGTGGTCGCCCGGTGCCCAGAAAATATAGTTCGGGTGCTTTTCTTGCATGGCGGCAATGCTCTCGCCCTGGCTCTCGTTGAAGATCGCCGGGTCCGCCACGCCCTGGATGTGTCGGCCCCGCAGCATCGGGTCGTTTTCCTCCGCCTCTTTGATCATCCGCGCCTGCTCCACCGGGTTGACTTTCGTGCCCTCGTTGGGCGTCCCGGTGCAGCCGTACAGCTCCTTGATGCGGTACAGCCTGCCCTCTTCGTCCGCCGCGTACCATCCCACCGAAAACGGCTTTGCATAGCCAAAGTCGTACCCGCGCCAGATCTTCCAGTGCGCCGGGATGCGGAACGGCGAGATGACGTGGGTCCAGCGCTGATCCTGATAGTGGGCCGGGTCGTTGCGCCATTCGGTGAACACCTGCCCGCTAAAGCTGTCCCAGCTGCCGTACAAAAGCGCCTGCTTCTCCGCCTCCGGCAGGCTTGCCAGGTTGTTTAAGTACCCAGGGTCGTTCTTCAGCAGCGCTGGGTTGTCAAAGATGGTCGATGGGATAAAGATGCGGGTGCGCCGCAGCTTTTCCACGCTGCCGTCCGGCTTCTTCACATCCACCAGCTGCACCATCCGGGTGCCCGGTGGTGCCGGTGTGATAAACCGCGCCTTCACCCATCCGTGTCCGATGCCGCCGGGGTTTGCCGTGGCCCGGATGTACACCTGTGTGCCCGGCCCGCTCGGTCGGTTGCGGCTCATCAGGTAGCTGTACTCCTCCCATGTAAAGTGGGTCAGCTCGTCCACCCCGATGTAGTCAAACTGCTGCCCCTGGTAGTTGTACTTGTCCTGCGTGCGGAACATGCTGCCGAAATAGATCTTTGCCCCCGACGGAAACGTCCAGCAGTGTGTGCTGCTGTTGTACCGCGCCGCCGGGAATACCGGCTTGTAGTACTGCATGGTCTTGTCGATCAGCTCCCGCAGCTGTGGGAAGGTCTTGCGCAGGATCAGTGCCCTGTAGTTGGGCACGTCCACCTGCCGCAGCGCCTCGATCACCAGCGCGTCGCTCTTCCCGCCTCCGGCTGCTCCGCCGTACAGCGCCTCATCCTCGCCGCGTGCCATAAAGGCCGCCTGCCTCGGCTGTGGTCTCCATGCGATGGGTCTGCCCTTAGCCCGGTCCATCCAGTATCACCTCTGCCTCGTCCTCTGTGCCTCTCGGCTCCATCAGCACCGCCGGGGCGCTCTGTCCGCTGTCCCGGTCTGTGGTGTCCTGGAGCACCAGCGTAGCCGCAGCCCCCGCCGCCGTGAGCAGCACCGCCGCCACTTTGGCAGCGTCCCGATCGGTCATCACCCGGCTGTCGTATCGCTCCAGCTGCTTTTCCAGCTCTTTCCGCTCCTCGTCGCTCAGCTGCCGGTCGTAGCTGCCCGGCGCTCCGTATGCCACAAGTCCGGTCTCCATGGCGTCCTGCAGCGTCTCGTCCTCGCTCTTGAGCCGCACCCCGATGTCGTACTGCCGCGCTTTGGCGTCCTCGTCCAGCCTCCGGTGCAGCTTTTCCCGCACCTCGGCCGCCCGCTGGTTCTCGGCCACCCGCTGCTGCAGGTAGCTCACCTGGGCCTTTGCGCCCACAGCCGCCCGCGCCGCGATCTCCCGCGCCGCCTCGGCCCGCGCTGCTGCAAATACTCCGTCCGGCTTTCCGGCCTCCTCGGCCATCCAGCTGCGGATTGTGCTCTCCGGCACGCCGTACCTGCGCGCCACTGCGCAGATGGAGTTGGAGCCGATCATGGCCATCACCACTTCGGCACGTACAGCCGCCGGGTACTTTTTGCCCCGGCCCTGCTTCCCGGGCACGGTGTTTTTGCAGTATCTCCGCTTTGCCATCCCCGGTCCTCCCTCCGTGCTTTGGCTCCCAGTCTACCGTCCGGGTCCGCAATAAAAAAACCGCGCACTTTTCAGCACGCGGTTTGCTGCGTTGCAGCACAAACAGGCCGGATGCATCGCACTCAGCCTGTCCCATGCTCCTGTATGGGCATGGCTACACCAGCCCCTCCCGTGCGGCAAAAAGTCCCACCGTGCTCAACGCCTCCAGCTCCTTGCGGTAGTAGGTCGTCCGCCCGATGTGCAGCGCCTCCACCACGTCCCACTCTTTTTCTCCGGCCATGTACCGCCGCACAAGGATCCCGGCGCACACCGGGTCCGCCTCGGCATAGTAGTCCAGCGCCTGCCCGATCGCCCGGCCCCAGGCCTGCGTCAGCTCGTCCGGGGTGCCTTCGGCCGCTTCCATCGCCCGGCCATACCGCCGCAGTCCCTTCCGCACGTCCTTTTTCTGCTGTTTTGTCACCCGTGCCCCGCCTTTCCGCGCGCTTTTGCGCTGATTTGCGCGCAAATTCAGCGTTTTTCCGCGTTTCGCGCGCAATATGTAAATATAATTAAATTTTTTTATCTGTCAGGTGCGAACTTTCGCAAACTCCCGCCTCCGCAGGATCAGATACGCCTGCGGGTCGGTGCTCTCCCAGCCGTCTGGCCGTGGTCGGTCGGTCTCGTACAGCTGCTGCGGGTCGTAGACCATCACCTGCACCACCTCCCAGCCCGGGAAGCGCTGCTCCCACCAGGCTACATCCTCGGCGTGCTCGCTGCACCCCTGCCGCAGCTGTCTCCGGCTCCACTTGGTGTCGGCTGCCCGCAGCACTTCCGGCAGCGTCAGGTTCCGCGTCTCCACGCACCGGCGCTCACTGTGGCCGTAGATGTACCCTACCGTGCCGTTTTTGCCATCCCCGTCTATGCCCAGGATCTTTTTCACGTCGATCCGGTCCGCGTTGCAGGTCCCCAGCGGCTCATACTCGCCCGTGCCCGGCACCCGCCGCCGCCACAGTTCTTCCAGCATCTGGCGGAATTCCCTCCGCTCGGCCGCCGTCAGGCCCTTGCACTCGGCAAAGCCGTGCATGTGCAGCTTCCCTTTCTCTCCGTTCCGCACCGCGTGCAGGCTCAGCTTCAGCTGCCTGGCTCTCTGCTCCCCGAACCGCCGGATCACCGCCGCCTTTACCCGCCGCACATAGTTCCGCACGTCCTGCACGCAGTCCTCAAAGCTCTCCGGCCGGTATGCATCCTCGTAGGTCCCGGTCACATAAAAGCCGTCCTTGTCAAAGTTCGCCAGCACCTTGCGCTGGTATCTGCGCATGCTGGCGTTTTTATTGCGTGCCTTCTGGCCCCGGCTGCTCTCCTTTTGCTTCCTGCCCCGCTGCCTGTGCTCCTGATCCGTCACCGCATAGATGCCCACGGTCCTGTACTCTCCGCACTCGTACTTTTTCTCCCGGATCCAGCTCTTCATGGCTCACCTCTTCTTTCGGGCAGCGCCCTTGTCCTTTTCTTTTCCCGGTCCTCACCGTCGTAGAAATAACGGGTATACAAGCTCCCTCAAGCGCCCGCCCGGACGCTTATAAAAATAAAAGGTATATTATATACTTTGATAAAGGCTCCCGCCTGCCGCCAGCGTCTGGCAGCACCCGGCAAACTTTATGCCCGTCCCGTCGCCAAAGCCCTCCGGCGTAATTGCCGGAGGGCTTTTCCTGTTCATTTTCTTCTTCTGCTCCGCTGTCCCTTGTGGGCCATCCAGCCTTCTTTTTCGTAATCGCCCCGGTTCACCTTGTCCCGGTAGATTGCGTTTTGGGTGTACTTCTTCTCGGTTTTCAGCCGTCCCTTCCACTCCCGGTACTTTTCGCACTGGTCATGGCACGCCGGGGATCTTCCTGGGCAGTCCGGCTTGCAGCACCACTCGGTCATACCGGCACCTCCGGTTTCCCGGCCGCCGCCCAGTAGCCGTAGCTCAGCTCTTTGCGGCCCCATTTCCGTGCCGCCGCATTGTAGCGGCACAGCGCATGTACATCTTCCTGCAGCGCGTCCATCTCCGTCTTTTCCGGCTCTTTCGCACTCACGTTCTTCCGCTCCGAAAAGCCTTCCCGCTTCTTCCGGTCCTCCCCTTTCGGGATCCGGATGGGCCTCTCCTCTTTCCGGCGCTCCACGCATGTCACGCCCAGGCGCTTATTGTGCCCGGCCCGGTGGGCATTCGGTGCGTCCTCTGCCCGGATAAAAAAGCCTTTTTCCACCAGCTCCACCGCGGTGCCTTCGCACACCACCCGGCCGTCGGCGTCCGTCATCCGGTACACCCACACCTTCCGGGTCGTCCCGCCGGGCGGCGCTATCTTTTTTGCCACCGGCCGAATCTCTTCCCGCTCCACCTTCCACTTCCTGGCCCGGATGCCCTTCAGGTGCTGCTTGGCCCACAGGCGGCTCACGTCATCGCTCCGTGAAAAAACGCCATCCGCTACCAGCTGTCCCGCCTTGCCTTTGTAGGCCAGTTCCCCGGTCTTTGCGTCATACACGCTGTACAGGTACTTCACGCGGTGGTCTCCTTCCGGTGCTTCTCGGTCTGCTGCCGCTCCTGCTCCCGCAGTGCCGGTTGCACCATCACCCGCCGCACCATGTCCCGCACCTCCGGTACCTGCGAGCCGATTTTTGCTGCCAGCAGCCTGCAAAACCGCTTGCGCGTGATCTTTCTCTTGTCCTTGCTCATACTTTTCCTCCGTACAGTTCAAACTCCACGCCGTCCTCGGTGATCAGCGCCCCGCCGTCCAGGATCTCCGTGATCTGCCGCAGCCGCTCCACCGTGATTTTCCGTGTCCCGCCGGGCTCCGTCCACTTCTTCGCCGTCTGCGTTTTCACGCCCGTCCGCTCCGCCAGCTTCCACACCGTCAGGCCCCGGTACTGCATTGCTTCCGTCAGTGTCATCTCGTCCGTCTCCTTTGCCAGCTGTCCGGTGTGCCGTACTGCAGCGCGGTCTGGATGCGCTTTTCTACCTCGGCCGGTGCCAGCGGCAGCGCTTTCGGCGCGCACATCCGTCGCACCTCGTTTCGCACCTGCCGGGTGCGCATCTCCCGCATGGCCTGCTCCTCGTGCATCCGATAGCCCCAGATTTCTTTCTGGTCCGGCCGGTCCAGCACCTCTACGTCGGTCTTGTACGCGCTGGTGCACGACCGCCGGAACCATTCCATGGCCACGTCCACGCCTTCCTCCAGCACCCACTGGTTCAGCTGCCGGTAATTCTCCAGCACTTCTTCGTGCAGGCGGTTCAGCCGCTCCGCACCAAAGCCCAGCACCTCGGCGCAGGCAATGGCGCACACCCGCCACTCCAGTGTGGCCGCGTTGTCCACGGCTCCCTGCATTTTCCACTCTTTGTGCGACCTTGCCCGGCCTTTGGCCATCGGGATGTGCCGCTCCCACACCGTGCCCTCCGGCATCTGGCTGTGCATCCAGGCTTCCGCCTTCCGCAGCGGCTCGTGCTTCCGGCTTGCCGGTCTCGTCATGATCTCCAGCACCTTGCCGTTCACTTCGTCCCGCACCGCGTTCACTTTTTTCTGCCGTTCTTTGCCAATGCCAAATTTTTCGTTCAGGGCAATGGTCACGCATGCGTGGGTAAAATCAATGGCGTTGTTCTGCGCCAGCGTGATGCTGTCCTCTAGGCTCAACTTGCTTTTGCTCACAGCTTCTTCACCGCCTTCCGGTATCTCTCATACAGCTGCATCCACTCGTCCAGGCTCAAGCTCTTGTCCACCGAGGCAGCCTCCAGCACCTTGTATGCACTGCTCTCCTTGCTGCGCGGGTCGTGCCAGTCCAGCTCTTCCAGCGCCGCGTCCAGCTTCTGCTCGTACTCATCCCGTGTCATTGGTCCTGTACCTCTCCCTGCCGCTTCATCAGCGCGCTCAGAAATTCGGCCTCTTTGCCTTCATACACCTTCTGCTTGACCGTTTCTTTTTTCAGCATGCGAAACATCATGCTCGCCATCAGGCCCCCAAAGGCTTTCGCAGCCTCTTTTTTGGCCGCTTCCGACATATCCTTGTCCATGTCGTTCACTACAAGGGCCATCGCTCCCATCAGCCCGGCAAAGGTGACGTCCTTGCGCTTACATCCCCGCGCGGTCACTTCAGTGTAGAATGTCCCACCCTCATTTTTGCGGATGATGATCTCGATTGTACTCTTCATAGTTCTGCTCCTTTTCTCTTCACGGTTCCCCGTGGTCGTTCGCCCAGGCAAGCACCTGCGCTCTCGCTTCCGTCAGTGCTTCGCACAGCAGGTTCGCGGCGTCTTCGGCCATCCCGCTGGGCAGGTCGTTCACCACTGCAAGGGCTGCATCTGCGTCAATGCGGATCTGATCACAAAGCAGCGTGGCCCGCTCCCAGTCCTTTACAGTGTCTTTTTGCATTTGCCAAGCTCCTCCACATGGTACACCCGGAAGTCGTCGCACTCCGGGTGCTGCTCCCGTGCCAGCTCCTGCGCTCTGGCTTTGGCCACGCCCTGGCTGCTGCCGCCCACCAGCAAGGCCGTCTGCAGCCGCAGCGGGTAGCCGTCCCGGCTCATCTCAATGTGCACACGGTAACGCATCCTGCTCACCCCACCTTCCGCTTTCCGGCTTTCACGGTGTTCTCCGGCTGCCGGTGCGCCCGGTGTCCGGCCTTTTCCTCCTGCTCCTGGGCCGCAAAGCCCAGCCGCATAAAAAGCCCGGCCGCCAGCACCAGCACCATGGCCGTCACAAACTGCCCGTCCGTGATGGGTGCGCCCACCTGGGCGTTGCCTTCCAGCCCCATGCCGCACAGCAGTCCGGCGCAAAGGCTCCCAGCCGCCAGCCAGTGCCATACTGTCGATTTGATTTTCATTGCAAAATACCTCCGTTTGCGTTATACTTCTGGTGATAGCGGCCCTTGTCAGATCGCTTTCACTCGGAGCCCGCCGGTGTTCTCAGCACCGGCGGGCTTTTTCATTTTCTCCAGCGCGGCGTTCTTGTCAATGCGCCAGAGCTTGGGGCCCACCTTAGTGGCGGGCAGCATTCCCATCCGGCACATGCGCTGCACCGTCTTGGGGCACACGCCGATCAGTGCGGCGTACTCGGCCGGGGTCAGGTACGCGGGCAGCTGCCGCGCGTCCCAGACCTTTGCCCTTGTGGCTGTCCTTTTCATGGCTTTTGTCACTCCTCCTGTTCTTCCGCGATCTGCAGCACCCGCTGCAGCCACTCGGTCTTGCTTTTCACATCCATTGCCAGATACACATCCTCGTGGTCCGTCTCGTCCAGGTCGTGCACCAGCTGCTTGCACACCGCAAGCAGCTCGTCGCACATCGCCAGCCCGGCTTTTACCATCCATTTGCTGCTCAGCAGCATCGGCTTGCCGTCCCTTTCCGGGTGGTTCTGCTCCCGCAGCTCCTTTTCCGTCGGCACTCTCACCTCCGGCACCAGCCGCCCCGCCGGGGCATTGTTTCGGTCGGTCATCCTCTTCGCCTCCTTAGTCCGGGTTAAAGGTCTGGAACCGGTTGTCCTTGCGGCTCAGTTGCCGCACCTCCTCCGGGGTAAGGCCCGTGTCCTCGTACTGGCCCAGACGCTGCACCAGCTCGTCCTTTTTGGCAGTGCTCCAATACCCCTCCTTGATGCCGCTGCACCGGGGGGATGTCAGTCGTTCCATATGCCATCCTCCATATCAATCCCAAACTCCTCGCAGATGGTCTCGCACACCGGCTTTGCAAAGCCGATCAGCTCACCCCCGCGTGCAGCCGCCAGCACTGCTGTTCCCACGATGCCGCTCATATAGCCGTACTGGTACAGCTCCATCGCCTTCCAGTTTATCGGCAACTCCTGCAGCAGGCCTTCCTCGTTCACGATCAGCTTGATGCTGTCCACCGGCTCCCGGGCCCATCCTGGTTCCAGGCAGCTGTCTGCCGTCTCGATCAGCCCGCCCACCAGCTGCTGGAGCGTCTCCAGCTTGCAGGTGTCTCCGTCGTCGCACCGGATCAGGCGGCCCGTGCCGTCCGTCCGGATCAGGATCATGTATCGTTCCATCTTTTTTACCTCAATAATTCTCTTGTGGTTCTGTTCCTTGCCTTTGCAAATCTTATCTTCGCTATTCTCTGCCGTTCCGTCGCGTAGCATCGCCTTGCTCCGCTCTGCCTTCGCGCTTCCTGGCGTCGCAACACCATGCCCCTGCTGCGCATATCAAGTCGCCGCGCCTCGTTGCCGTGCCTTGCCTTTGCAGCTCTTCTCTCTGCTACTCTTTGCCTTGCCTTTGCCTTGCCTGTCTGTGCTTCTCAGTGCCACTGCACAGCAGTTCACCTCATAGCCTTTGCTTTGCACCGCCGTGCCTTGCCTTTGCCAAGCATCGCTTCACAAAGCCATCGCACGGCCAATCGAACTCAGCCTTGCCTTTGCAACTCTTTTCTTTGCACTTCTCTTCTATTCTTTGCCGTTGCAAATCTCCGCAAGTCCGGTCTACGCCCTTGCCTTTAGTCCTTGATCTCGTAGGTAAACCGACCTTTGCCGCTGTTGCGCCACTGGCCGATTCCCCTCAGCCGTCCGTAGTCCAGCCATTCCCGCACTGCCTTTTCGTGGGCGTCATCCAGGCACACCACGTCAAACTCACAGCCCGAACCTTCCGGGATCTCCTCGCTGTTTGCAAGGCTCACCCGCTCGCCCTGCGGCGTCTGCGCACGCAGCGGTCTCTGGCATTCCCGGATGTCGCCCGTGCAGCGGATGGGGATCATCCGCGGTTCCACAAAGATCAGGCCGTCGATCACCTTCTTGTAGGCGGTCAGCTTGCCGCTCTCGTTCGCAGCGCGCTTCTTGCCGGTTTCGGTCTTTCCGCCCACCCGGCTCAGCATGCCGCATGCGTCCTTGAAAAATCCCTTTATCTGGTAGTCGTACAGCACCGGCTGTCCGTCGTCGTTGCGGGGGAACACCGTCATGCCCTTGTCTGCCACGGCGTCCGCGCCAATGGCGGCCACCTCGTCCTCAATGCTCGCCGCATCGGGGCTTTTGCTGGCGATAAACTCCCGGGCAATGTTCTGGTTGCTCGGCCAGGTGCCCAGCACCGGCTCGATAAAGGTCAGTTTCACATGCATTCGTTTCATTTTGTACACTCCTTGTCCTCCTTACTTCCAGTCATGTGTGTCAAAGTCCCTCAGCGCACATTCCAGCTCGTATCTCCAGTTATTTGCGGTCTTCCGCTTCTTCACCCGGGGGTCGGTCTCCGGCAGCAGCCCGTCCGGGTCCAGCTTCTTCAGCTCATTGTTCAGCACGGTCATCTCCAGTTCCATTCCCTCCAGCTCGTTCTTCAGCAGCTGGCGGATGATCCGCAGCGTGTTGTACTCCATCTTGTTTTCCTCCTTGCGCTTATTCGCTCTTTTCCAGGCCCACCTTTTCGGCGGCTTCAATGCTCACGTCGTCAAAGCTCAGCTCCAGCTCCCGTAGCACCTTTTCCTGCATTTTCACATTCACCCCTGCCCGTCTCATGGCGATCAGGCAGTAACCCATGCAAGCCGGGTTGCTCCACGGCCCGTTCAGGTTCATCAGCATACTTGCGTCTATCTCGTTCACCTCCTTGTCCTTCATGCGCTCTTGCCCCTCTCTGCCGTTCTGTGTTACAATCATCTCAAAACACGAAAGGAGGCAATTCCATGGCATCACAATTTCACATCCGCACCAAGGATATCCCACTGCTCGTTCGTGCGCTGCAATCGCTCGAAACTGTGCCGGATTCCTGGTTTGGCCCTGTAGATGATCCGTCTTTGATTTCTGCAATGAAGAACGCCGCCTGCGCTCTTCCGGCCAAGCTGCAGCTTAAAACGCTTCAGCTGTCCAATCTTGATGTACTGGCCCTGCAGCAGGCGTGCTGCTATCAGTGTCTGGAGATAGATCTTTCAAAGCAGGACTACCGCCTGCTGGAAGATTATTCAAACCAGTTCGCTGCGCTTCTGGCTGCGGGTAATCTTGGTATGTTACAGTAACTGCTTCGCTCTGTGCACCGTTTGCAAGTGCCATTCTCTGTGCCCGCCTCAGGCGGGCTTTTTTGTTCTCTTTGTCCACGCTCTCCCCTCCTTTCATGCGCTCTTTTCCGGACCCGGCTTTTCCGCTGGTTCCTCGTCCCTGCTCTCTGCCAGCACCAGGGCACCCTCGATGATGTACCCGATCCGCTCCTGGGTCTTAGGGGGCAGCTTGGCCAGCTGCTCCAGCATTTCCCGGCTTTTCTTCTCTTTTTCGCTCATGCCGTTACCTCCTTTGTAGTCCGTTTGATCCGTTCACGGTTTAAAATCTGTCTCTGCAAGTTCAGATTGTGAACCTCACAATGCCATTATAGTTTATCCTCATAACTTTGTCAAGGATTATATTTCATTTGCAGTTGATTTTCTAAACTTTCATGTTATAATGGAATCAGACCAAAAGAAAGGAGGTAAATCTCATGTCTGAAATTTGCGACCGCATCAAGGAAGTCCGCAAGGCGAATAACCTTACCATGGAGCAGTTCGGCAAAAGGATCGGGTTAAGTAAATCCGCCATCAGCCTGATTGAAAAAGGGACCAACGGCACCACGGACCAGACCATCCAGTCTATCTGCCGGGAGTTCGGGATCTCCGAATCCTGGCTCCGCACCGGGGACGGTCCCATGCTGGATGATACCGCTGATTCCATCCTGGACCGCCTGGCTGCCGAGTATCACCTGGACGACCGAAAGTGTGCCATCCTCACGGCCTTCCTGAAGCTCAGTTCCGCCGATCAGGACGCTGTGCTCCGGTACGTCTCCGGCGTAGCCGCTGAGCTCAGTGCCCAAAAGCCCGACCCTCTGGACATCGACGCCGAGGTGGAGGCATACCGCCAGGAGCTCCTGGCTCAGAAAAAAGCGGAGGCCGATGCATCAGCATCCGCTGGCTCCGCCAACGCAGTGTAAAGTAAATGTAAAAAGGCTCCTGTGCATTGCTGCACAGAAGCCTTTTTACGTTGCATAAGCAACAAAACGATTTTTCTATTGATTTTTTGGTAAAGTTGTCATTTGAATATTCTTTCTCAATCATCTACACTTATAAAAAACGTGGAGATGATAGTGTGAACCTTGAAAAATCCCCATCTAGCATCCGTACCATAGCAGCCAGTCTATGGACTATTCCTGCAATAATACTTTCGTATTTATTTCAAAATAGAGCTGAACTCTTTTTTCTGGAGATAATTTATATATCTGCTCTATTGAGCAGTATCGGGGTCGGATTCTCTGAATTGCCATTTGGAAAAATTTTTACTGTAGTTTCCATTCTTCCATGTATTGCCAATTCTTACTATTTTATCCTACTATTTCCATTTGATTTTCAGGTACCCTCACTTGCTGATATCCTAAAATTTATTTTTTTATTTATTTTATTTTCTATTCCCGCCCTTCTCCTCATTGTTGTGGCAATTATACCAATATTTACAATCCCTGTATTTTTGGTTTCACTGCTTTTCATGCTAATTTCGGATGTAATTTATACGCTTATAAAGAAGTTATCAGCTTCTTTTATAGTTTATACCAGCCTAGCGGTTATTGCATGTATCTTCATAGTTAGAGCCAACTTTCCACCTAATTTTCAGCTCCAGCCTTTGCCGACTAATATAGTTTCATCACAGGCTGTATCGGAAAGTACAAGCAAAAATTACTCCAACAAAGAAGCTCGCCAAGGCGAAGAAGTTTCCACAACATCCCCTGTCGTGTGGATTCCCACACATGGTGGAACAAAATATCATCGGCGTTCCACCTGCAGTGGCATGGAGGATCCGGAACTTGTCACCAAAGAATACGCTATAGATCACGGGTTCGATGCTTGCCAAAAATGCTACTAGCGGGTAAAGCAAAAGCCCCCTCAGCTGTTCCCAGCCGAGGGGGCCTCTGCCAACCGCTCAAACCCGTCAAAAGAAAAGTAGGAGGTATCATGCAGAGCACGGGGCTGCACCCGCCGCTCCGTTTGTAGTATAAGCTGTTTTGGCGTTTCGCGCAACCCGTCAAAAAAAGAGTGCCCGGCAGTGGTACGATGCACCGCCGGGCTGTAACAAGGAGTAAAATACGAATTCCACTCGTCGCGCCTGCCTCTGTATTGTAGCATGCTTTAGGCAGACGCGCAACCTGTATACCTGGAGGTGTGCAAAGCATAAAAAAACGGACAAATACCGCCGTCCGGATCAAAAAACTCAAGCAGACGAACCGCCGAGGAATCCTCGGCGGTTGAATAAACAAAAACGCCCCGGTGCTGCCAACACCGAGGGCAGAAGGGAAGTGCACAGAATGGCAGCCAACAAAAAAGGAACAGACGGCCGCTACCGCTACCGGGTCAACATCGGCAAGGATGCCGACGGGAAGCCAAAATATAAGAACTTCTACGGCACGACGGCCCGCGAGGCCCGTGCCGCTGCGGAAGCCTACCGTATCTCCCTCGGCAAGGGCGCAGATCCGTCCCAGATGGACGCCACCCTTGCCACCCTGTATGACAACCTTATTGCGGCCAAGCGGGCAAAGGGCATCGGCCAGAAGAGCCTTGACCGCTACGAGGACAACAAAAATCACTGGGGCCCATTGCTGAACCGGCCTGCTGCATCCCTGCGCAGTGCCGACTTCCAACAGGTGCTCAATGCCTTGGCCGACTGGCACGATGGCCAGCCCCCGCTGTCCCACTATACGCTGTCCAACCTGCGCAGCAGTGCAAAGGCCGTCTACGACCTTGCGATCCCGGAGGTGGTACAGTACAACCCCATCCCTAAGACCACCTGCCCGGCAGGCACACCGCCGGAAGTCCGCGAGCCCATCACCGAGGAACAGCAGCGCTGGATCCGTGAGACACCCCACAAGGCCCAGCGCGCCGCCATGCTGATGCTTTACTCTGGCCTGCGCCGCAGTGAGGCCACAGCCCTGACCTGGGCAGACGTAGACCTGCAGGACGCAACGATCACGGTAAACAACGGCTATGACTTCCGTGCCAAGCGCAGCAAGTCCCCCAAGACCGCCGCCGGTGTCCGTGTGGTCAACATCCCGAAGGTGCTGGTGGACTATCTCCGGACGCAGCAGGACGGCTGCCTGTATGTGCTGCACAACGACAAAGGCAAGCGCATGACCGAGCAGGGCTGGAAGCGGCTGTGGCAAAGCTATATGTGTGACCTGAACATCAAGTACGGGCATCAGGGGGCCGTAAACAAGCACGACCCCGCCGGTGTGCCGATGGTCATCGACACCTTCACCCCGCACCAGCTGCGCCACACCTTCTGCACCCTGATGTACTTTGCCGGTGTGGACGTCATGACCGCCCGCGATCAGATGGGCCACAAGGACATCAGCGTCACCCTCGGCATCTATACGTCGCTGGATAAAAAGTTCAAGAAAAAGAAAATCAACCGGCTGGATTCCTACCTGAAAAAGACGTGCTGACCGCCGGATTTTTGAGGCCGGTGGCGCAAAAGTGGCGCAAGTAGTTATTGAAATGACGCTCTTCCGTTAGAAATACGCAAATCAACCGCACCCTCGTAATGAGCAGGTCGCCTGTTCGAATCAGGTCAGTAGCTCCAACATGAAAGACCCGGAAAAGTGGCTTGTGGCCTAGCTTTTCCGGGTCTTTTTGCATCGTTTTTATAAGGCACTTCTGCGCGGAAAAGTGCGCTTATTTCTCCATTTTTCCCGCTGGAGCAGACCTTTGTTCAGCTCACAGGCCGCCATGCAGCACACGGCAAAGGCCAGCAGCGCACAGTCCGGCGGCACCCGCTGCATGGGGATCACCCGTTCGCACAGGTTGCCAAAGGTCTCCATGGCCTGCTCTGGCCATGTCAGACAGAACAATGCCAGCGACAGCGGCAGGTGCAGCAGTCGGCCTGCCAGCAGCGGACGGAAGGACACTTCTCCGGGGCAGAGGGTGCGCACCTGCAGCAGCACCGACGCCCCCTGTACGCTGAGGGCGGCGCAGCACAGACTGCTGGCCCACAGGCCGGTGCGGGCCGCATAATCGCAGCCAGAGCACACCTCCAGCAGCATGGCCGGGAAGGGTGCCCACGCGGCGGGCAGAAACTGCCCGCACCCGGCTGCCAGCATCCGGAAATACAACACGAATCCGCACAATTTCAGGTACTGCACAGCCGCCTGTGCGATCACTTCGTCCAACCGGGGCGGCGCAGTCTGAGTGGACTGCGCAGAGCGTACCGGGGCAGCGGGTGCCGGGTGCAGACGGTTCAGCAAAGCGGCGGTAAGGTACCCGGCCAGCACCTGCGCTGCAAACAGGCGGATGCCCAGCACCCGGCTGCCCAGCAGCTGCTCCCCTGCCGTGAGGATCACGAAGGACGGCCCGGAGCAGATGCAGGCCGGGAGAAGGGCCGACGCCTCCTGCGGGGTCAGCTCCCGGCTGCGCACGGCTTCGGCCACCGCAGCCGCTGCCGGGGCAAACCCACCCAGGAACCCGATGAGCAGCACCCCACCGGCCGCCGGGCTGTGCACCCCGATGAGCCGTGCCACCGGACGGAACACAAACCCCAGTACCTGCCCTGCCCCACAGCGCATGAGCAGAGCGGAAACAATGAGAAATGGGAACAGTGACACCAGCAGCGGCCCGCCGCACAGGGCAAGCCCCTGCTGCAGCGCACGGGCGCAGCACTGCGGCGCTGCAAACACCAGTCCTGCCGTGCCAATTGCCGTCCCCAACAGCACGACCCGCTGAAACCGGAACGTCTGATACATAACTTTCCCCTCCCGCTCCATATATATGGAACAGCGGCCCGCATTTATGGCACTTTGGGCCAAAATATCATAGCGGAACGGGAGGGAGCCGAATGAGTCCTGCGCACCGCGCGCCTTTTTCGCTGCGGCGCTGGCTGGCCCTTTTGTTCCGGCAGCCGCCGCAGGGGTTGTACCGCCGCCCCTGCCTGTACCAGAGCGGCGACCGGATGGAGATCGAGCATTATGAAGCCATCCTCGCCTACGACGAGACCCGTCTGCGGCTCCAACTGCCGCGCGGGCAGCTGACCATTTACGGAGAACAGCTTCAGATTGAAACGCTCACCGCCCGGCGCATCACGCTGCGGGGCTGCTTCGTCCGCACAGACTACACCACGGAGCACACCGCCACAGGGCAGCGCCCTACCGGGCATCTGCCGGACAGGAGGCCGTCATGGAACCCGTTCGTCTCTGGGCCGCGGTAGAATTCACCGCGCAAAGCGGCAGCACCGACGCCCTGCTGGGCCATGCCGCACAGGCAGGGCTGCACCTGACCCGCATTGTACCGCTGCCCGGCGGATTCCGGGCGCGCTGCGCCGCCTGGCATTACCGCCCGTTGGCCGCTCTGGCCCGGCAGGGGCATGTGCGTCTGCGGGTGAAAAAGCGTCTGGGGCTGTTTTTTCGGCTGCGTCCGCTGCTGCGCCGCACCGGGCTGTGGGCCGGGCTGGCGCTGTTTATTCCGCTGCTGCTGTGGAGCCAGCAGTTCGTCTGGGCCGTGGACACCAGCACCCTCACCCGCGGACAGGCTGCCCGGGCCTTTGCCGTACTGCGGCAGGCAGACCTTGCCCCGGGGGCTGCCGCCACCGAAGCCAAACGCAACGCCGGGGAGTATGCCCTGCTGGAAAGCGGCGAGTTTTCCTGGGCCAGTCTCAATTTTGCCAAAGGGCGGCTGGAAGTCCGCGCCGCCGCTGCAGTGCCCAAGCCCGCCATTGCGGCCGGGACCCTGCACGGCCTGCGCGCCCGGTGCGCCGGTGTGGTCATCAAGACCAACCTGACCAGCGGCACGATGCTGGTGGTGCCCGGGCAGGCCGTGGAGGCTGGACAGGGGCTGATCGGCACGGCGCGGCAGGAGCGGGACGGCACCCTGATCTTTGCCCCGGCAGCGGGCACCGTGCGGGCACAACTGGAGTGGAGTGATGCTCAGTCCGTTCCACTGGAAGAGACCGTTTTACAGCCGACCGGGCGCTGTACCGTGCGGTACCGGCTGAGCGCTGCCGGGCAGAACTGGACCCTGCCCAGTGTTCAGCCGCCGGAACAGGCACTGGAGCGCACCCGGCACCTCCAACCGGAGCTGCTGGGACTGCCGCTTCCCTGCTCCGTGGAGGAAACCACCTTCTACGAGCAGCAGCCGCAGCTTCTGCGCCGCACCGAAGCCCAGGCGCTGGCACTTGCGCGGCTGCACAGCCTGCAGGCGCTGTACACGGCATTCCCGGATGCCGTGTTGATTGCCCGGAAGGAGGACACCTCCTGTACGGACACCACGCTGGAATACACCGCCGTCTACACGCTGGAAGCCGACATCTGCACGCAAAACGACCCCGGCAGCTGAGCTGTTCCGCTCGCCCGCCGGGGCCGTTGTATGTTTTTGATCAGAATCAGGCGTTGGTGTTCTGTGCCGCTTCCTCTGCGGCGCGCTGAGCGGCCTGTGCGTCGTATTCGGCGATCAGGTCGTTCAGGTCGTACTGATACCGGCTGTGGCAGAAGTGGCACACCACTTCGCAGTGCGGGTCCTCGTCCCGCATCTTCACCAGTTCCCGGCGGCCCAGGCTCAGCAGCATGCCCTTGGTGCGTTCCTCGCTGCAGTCGCACTGGTAGCCCACCGTGCGCTCATCCAGCACCTGCGGGGCAAAACCGGCCATGGCCAGCTCCATCATGTCCTTGGGGGTCTTGCCGGCGCGCAGCATCTCGGTGACCGAGGGCATGGCCGCGATATTCTTTTCCAGCTGGTCGATCTCGGCATCCGTTGCGCCGGGCAGCAGCTGCAGCAGGTAACCGCCTGCACACAGGATGGACAAGTCCTTGTCCACCAGCACGCCCAGCGCGCACACGGTGGGGATCTGCTCACTGGTAGCATAGTAACGGGTCAGGTCCTCGGCGATCTCGCCGGACACCAGCGGCACCTGGCCCACGGTGGGCTCCTTCTGCAGCCGGTTGTCCCGGATGACCGTGAGCACACCGCTACGGCCCACTGCACCGCCCACGTCCAGATGGCCGTCGGCCTTCGGGGGCAGCTCCACCAGTGGGTTGTCGATGCAGCCTTTGACGTTGCCCGTGCCGTCGGTGCAGGCAATGAGCACACCGGCCGGGCCGCCGCCCTGCACCCGCAGAGTGACCTTATCGCCGTCATCCTTGAGCATGGAGCCCATGAGCGATGCACCCGTGAGCAGGCGGCCCAATGCCGCGCTGCAGGTGGCACTGGTGGTGTGCAGCTGCTCGGCGCGGCGCACAAGTTCGGTGGAATCCACACCGCAGAACACGACGCCGCCGTTTTCCGACAGGCCGCGGATCAGGTTTGCCATAACGTTATCCCTCCAATTGTGTATACTGCTTGACTGCGCAGAAGAAATAGCGCTGGCTGTCCCCGGTCAGGGGGCCGAAGGTCTCGCCGTCGCAGACGCTTTCCAGCGCAAAGCCGTGCTTTTCCAGCGCAGCGCGGATGGTGTCAAGGTCGTAGGTGTACTCGCAGAATTCCTCGTGGAAGTGCTCACCCGTCTCGTGGTAGTCGATGTCCACGGTGATCTCCACCTTCCGGTCGGCAGCGTTGTAGTGGTTGCGCCACACACAGGAAGCGTCCTCTTCCTCAAAGGTGAATTCGTTTTCGCCCAGCACGTTCTGGTGCTTGTAGGGGGTATTCATGTCAAACAGGAACACGCCGCCCTTTTCCATAAAGAACCCGGCATTCGCAATGGCCGTGTCCAGATCCGGGATGTGGTTGAAGGTGTCAAAGGTAGACACCGCCGCCCGGATGGTGCCGTAGAGGTCCAGCTTGAGCAGGTCCTGCCGCAGCAGCAGCAGCCGGCCGGAAAGGCCCAGCTGTTCGGCTTTGTCCCGTACCACGCAGAGCATCTCCTCCGACTGGTCGATGCCGATCATATCGTAGCCTGCCTGGGTCAGCATCAGGGTCAGTTCCCCGGTACCGCAGCCCAGGTCCGCCAGGATGCCATCCCGGATGCCGTGGGCCTCCAGCTGGCTGTGGATGTGGCTGTAAAGGGCGTCGTAGTCGGCCTCGCCGTTGAACTCATCGTAAAAATAGGCAAATTCGTTGTACGCCATGGTGTTACTCCGCTTCCTGGTCCTCGGCAGCCACAGCGGCGTTCAGCACCGCCTGCAGCTCCGGGATGCCGTAGCCGTTCTCGCCGCTGGTCAGCACCACCTTCTGGCAGCCATAGGGGCGGCAGATATCCTCGAACTGTTCCAGCGTGGAGGCCAGCTGGCTCTTCTTGAGCTTGTCCGCCTTGGTCAGGGCCACCACATAGGGGATGCGGTGGTAGTGCAGATACCGCAGCATCTGCAGGTCGTCGGCACTGGGGGCGTGGCGGCAGTCCAGCAGCTGCACCAGCAGGGTGTGGTGCCGGGGGGCCTCAAAGTAGCTGTTGATCAGGTCATCCCAGCGTTCTCGGTCGGCGTTGCAGACCTTGGCGTAGCCGTAGCCCGGCAGGTCCACAAAATAGCAGTCGTCCACCGCATAGAAATTGATGGTCGCCGTCTTGCCCGGGGTGCTGGACACACGGGCCAGGTTTTTGCGGCTGCACAGCTTGTTGATCAGGCTGGATTTGCCCACGTTGGACCGCCCCGAAAAACTCAACTCCGGGCGGTCACTCTCGGGCAGCTGGCTGGAAATGCCATAGCTGGCAATAAAATCAGCTTTGTTGAAGATCATGGGGGATTCCTTTCTGTTTTGTCAGCAGACAGCCCCGGTCTGGGGCTTTTCGGCAGCAGGAGGCACCAGGCTCTCCCCTGCCGGGGCCTTTTTGCGGCTGCGGCTGGCCGGAGCCTTGGCCTTTTTGGCGCTCGTCGGCTTGAGCAGCGCGGCGTTCAGCACCTGGGTCAGGTTCTGCATGGGCAGGAAGGTCAAATTCTTCTTGACCTCATCGTCCACCTCGTACAGATCCGGCTCGTTGTCCTTGGGGATCAGCACCGTCTTCATGCCCTCGCGGTAGGCTGCCATGCTCTTTTCCCGGAGGCCGCCGATGGGCAGCACGTTGCCGTGGAGGGTGATCTCGCCGGTCATGGCCACATCCCCGCGCACCGGCAGGCCGGACAGGCAGGACACCAACGCCGTGGTCAGGGTGACACCGGCCGAGGGACCGTCCTTGGGCACAGCACCCTCCGGGGCGTGGATGTGCAGGTCGCACTTCTTGAGCCGCTCCGGGTCGATGCCGTATTCCAGCGCATGGACCCGCACCCAGGTGACAGCCAGCTGAGCGCTTTCCTTCATCACATCGCCCAGCGAACCGGTCACCGTGATCTTGCCGCTGCCGTTGTCGATGACCTGCACCTCAATGGGCAGGGTCTCGCCGCCCACACTGGTCCAGGCCAGACCGTTGGCGATGCCCACGGCATTGGTGCGGTTGAGAAAGTCGGGCTTGACGAAGCGGGGGCCCAGCAGATCTTCCAGCATGGAGCCGGTGACCGACACCGTCTCCGCCTCGCCGGATGCGATCTTCCGGGCGCACTTGCGCAGCACACTGGTAATGGTGCGCTCCAGATTGCGCACGCCGGCTTCGCGGGTGTAGCCATCAATGATGCCGTACAGGGCGCTCTGGCTCAGGGTGACCTTGCCGGTCAAACCGCAGGCCTTGAGCTGCTTGGGCAGCAGATGCTTGCGGGCAATGTTGTATTTTT
>OOCW01000401.1_pt1 | contig 44122 bp, 41 predicted proteins | sample 1671201 | NCBI WGS metagenome assembly OOCW01 (sample SAMN06348132, study PRJEB24527) | human gut metagenome | biome: human gut; feature: ankylosing spondylitis patient; material: feces | host: Homo sapiens | place: China | collected 2015-10
TCACCATTGGCAAGGAGGACAGGCTGTACCATATCGACCCGGAAACGGCTCCCATTGTGCAGGAGATATTCACTCGGTATGCCGATGGCGAACCAGCCGAGAAAATCGCGGCATCCCTGAATGAGCGCGGCTTGCGTACCCGAACCGGGAAACCGTTTGTGAAGAACAGCTTTTTCCAGATTTTCCGAAACCGCCGCTACATAGGTGAATACCGCTACAAGGACATTGTGACACCGGGCGGCATCCCGGCCATTATCGACCAAGACCTGTTTGACCGTGTGCAGCAGCGTTTCGAGCAAAACAAGATTGCCCATGGTCGGCCTGCAAAAGAGGATGTGAGCTATCTGCTGACGACCAAGCTGTTCTGCGGCAAGTGTGGCACTCTGATGGGCGGCGAAAGCGGCACCAGCCACATGGGAACCACCTACTATTACTACAAGTGCGGCAATGCCAAACGTCACGGCAAGGCGCACTGCGACCTGAAAGCCATCCGCAAGGAGCCGCTGGAACGGTTCGTGGTGGACACCGCTATTAATGTGATTTTTAGTGATGAAATCATCGAACGACTGATAGATTTAGTCATGAAAGCCCAGCAACAGGAGAACACCCGGCTGCCTGTCCTGAAAGAGCAGCTCCGGGATACGGAGAAGCGGTTGGCAAACCTTCTGGAAGCCATTGAACAGGGCATCCTGACCCCGACCACCAAGCAGCGGTTGGACGAGCTGGAAGCCCGGAAAGAAGCCCTGAACACCAGCATTCTGGAAGAAGAGCTGAAAAAGCCCGTCCTGACCCGTGAGTGGATTCGGTTCTGGCTTGAAAAATTCCGCAAGGGTGACGTGGGCAGCACGGAACACCAGCGGCAGATCATTGATACCTTTGTCAACTCGGTCTACGTCTTTGATGACCGGGTCGTACTCAATTTCAACTTCACGGACGATGCCAAAATGGTCACTCGTGAAGAGGTTTTAGGTTCGAGTGCTGTGGAGAATGCTCCACCACGAGTCCCCAGACCAAAAGGTCTGGGGACTTTTTTCGTGGTGGCGGTACAGGACTCGAACAGCACGGCCACGCCGCAGGCGGGGCAACAAACACCCCAGTGCAACGACGACGACCGCAGCCTGCGGCTGAAACAGGGAGGAGTTGTTGGGGCAGCGTTCGGATTTTTCAAAGCCCTGCCAAGGGGCTGAAGAAAAATCAGCAAACGCAACCCGTTGCTGTTGCTTAGTGCGCGGTTCCCAATGCGTAGGAATGTCTACCGGGATGACTGCCGTTTTGTGGTGGACGGTACAGGACGAGAACTGGGACAAGCAAAGGCAGGGTATCACCATGAGGGCGATATCCTGCCTTTTGATATTCTTAACAAGGCGTGGTATACTCGGCTTAGTTCAGCAAATCGGAATTTGTGAAGGTGCTTTATGGACAAATATTTAAAAGAAACAAAAATGTTAAATTATTCCAACGCAAACATACAGCAGTTAATTCGGGAAAGAAGATGGAAAAATATAAATGAATTTGAACGCTTAAAATCGATTTATGATTTTGTTAGGGATGAAATATTGTTTGGATATAATATTGATGATAATGTTCCTGCATCAAAGGTTTTGGCAGATGGTTATGGACAATGTAATACAAAAGGAACATTGTTTATGGCAATACTAAGGGCATGCAATATTCCTTGCAGGGTACATGGATTCACCATTGATAAAAAATTACAAAAGGGAGCAATGACAGGGGTTGTCTATAAAAATGCACCACAAAATGTATTTCATAGTTGGGTTGAAGTTTACTTTGAGGATAGATGGTATGAGTTAGAGGCGTTTATTCTTGATAAAAAGTATTTACAAAAATTACAGGAAAAAAATAGTGATTGTAAAGGTGCATTTTGTGGTTACGGTGTAGCCGTAAAAGACTTCAAAAATCCAATTATAGATTTTGATAGAAATAATACATATATTCAGAGTGAAGGAATTAATCAAGATTTTGGAGTCTATGATTCGCCTGATGACTTGCTAAAAGTACACCATCAAGAAATGTCTGCGATAAAAGCATTTTTATATAAACACTTTGGCAGGCATTTAATGAACCGAAACGTCAAAAAAATTAGAAATTGCTAAATTTCAGTTTAAGAAGTTTATGGGGAGAAAGTTTATGGGGCCTGTTTCCAAGACACGCCAATTTGAATTGTTTATTTTCATAAAATGTGTTACAATCGAGTTAGTCGAAACTAATTATATTGCAAAAAAGGTAAATGTATGAGTGAAAGAATAAAACCTACTATCAGTGGCAGTGCTGAGACAATGCTCCAGAGCTTTTATGCCAGAGCCCAATATTCCAAAAGTAAACATAATAAATTCTATGATGCAAAGGCGGTAGAATTAGTTGACAAAATTGATTATGATTTTTCTACAGCGGCTAGGGATTCTACGATGGGGAAAGGGGTAATTGCCAGAACGGTAGTTTTTGATGAATTAGTAAAGAATTTTATAGAGAAAAATCCTGATTGTACGGTGGTTAATATTGCCTGTGGTCTGGATACGAGATTTTATCGTATGGATAATGGCAAAATCACCTGGTACAATCTGGACCTGCCAGAAACGATAGCAATCCGCAATCAGGTTTTCGAGGAATCAGGACGTGTTTCTACGATAGGAATTTCTGCACTTGATCCTGCATGGTCAAAAGAAGTAAAAGTGCGGGGGAAAATGCTTTTTATCATTGAAGGATTATCAATGTATCTGACAGCAGAAGAAAACGGTAAGATATTAAAAATAATAAAGGACAACTTTGATAATGCCTGTATTCTTATGGAATGTCTGGCAAAGGCATGGGTAAAGAAAGAAGGAACAGAAAAATCCATACAGCAAACAGGCTCAAAATTTGTCTTCGGTGCAGATCATTTTGAAGACCTTGGGAATATGACAACAGGGTATCATAAAATAAAAGATGATAATATTCTTCGTGGCATGGAGTTATTTTCATCTGCATACAGACTTTTGGCGTTATTACCGATTGCAAAAAAGGTTACGCAGAAGATTCTGATATTTGAAAAGGACGAACAAAGCATGTGAAAGAGTCTTTATACGTTTTTTCTTGCATTTTTCAAATAAGAAGTATTGTCGCTGATTCGTCCAAGAAGAAAATATCCCTGATAGATAGAAAGCATGCGCTGAGAAAGATTTTTTGCATGATCTGGAGACAATCCGGAGTATAACAATACTTCCTGAAAAATCTGCTCAAATTTTTTCAGTCCTTCCATAAATACAGATGCAACTGCAGGCTTGCCAAGTGCTGTTTCCATGCCCATCACCGCATACGGGCAGCCTGCAAATGTTTGTCCATTTGTCCTTTCAGATAAAAAATCAAAGATTTCTTCAATAAAACTTTCCCAGTCATTTCCCTGAGAACTATTTTGAAATTGTTCCAGCAAGATTTGTTGATAGTATTCCGTTACCGCTGTTGCCAGGTCATCCTTGCTTTTGAAATAAAAATAAAAAGATCCTTTTGGAAGGTCTGTTTGTTTGAGAATTTCGCTGATTCCAGTAGCAGAATACCCATTTTTCCAAAATAATTCAGCAGCACACTCGATCAGGCGTTGTCTGGATTCTTCACCCTTTTTCAATTCGCATTTCTTCCTTCAGTCTGGAAAACAGATGTGTAAGTGCAAACATAAGCGTTTCATAATGCATGTAATCTAAAGTATTTCTATCCGCAAGAATTTGAAGACTTGCCGGGAATTCGTCATCAGCTTCCCAGAAACGAATGATAATCGGCAAAAAAGGAAAAAGATTTAATTTAAAAGCAACATCTCCCTTTTCCAGTTCCTTTCCGGAAAGTGATATACAGGCATTACGCAATTCAACGGTTTTTCCGTTAAAAAAGTCAGCGGTATTCTGGAAAAATCCTCTGTTCGGTGAGAGATTTCCTGTTCGGACAGAGGAAAGGCTGTTTATATTTACAAATTCATGTGACAGATGGCATCTATCCTTTGAATAACATAAAACATCATAAATAGTCATTGCTTCATTATGATTGGCTTCATGAACTGTTTCAAAATCATTATCTGACCACTGAACATTTCCCGTTTTTCGGTTAATACGATAGGTACGGTTAATAAAAGTAATATATAACCAGTCAGAATTGTAATGTAATGAATATTTATGTATCATTGCAGTCTGATCATATTGCAGGAAAACATGTGCTGTAGAAATTTTTGTTTTATCATAATTAGTGAGAGCTTTTGTCATATATCCCTCCAAGAATATTTTGTTGCAGTTATTTACAAAATAGACTAATCGGTCTATAAAGTCAATTCATTTTGCGTAACAAATAAAAATTAATGATCATGAAAAGTAAGTGTCTAAGACTTCCCATACCTTCTGATGGTAGATGACAAAATCCCGGCAGGTGCAAAGCTGTACTAAAATTAAATTATTGATATACATGACAACAAAAGTACTTCTTAGAGTTAATCTGAGAGGTGTTTTTTTTCGTGTTAAAAAATATATCCCGGCAGTCAACTAGTGCAAAACAGTATATAACAGTTGACAACAGTATTACACTGTTATATACTGTTAACAACAGGAGGGAACATATGAAGATTATAATCAATAATACATCGATGGTACCAATTTATGAACAGATCATGGAGCAGATCAAGGCGCAGATCATCTCCGGAGAATTAAAAGAAAATGATATATTGCCGTCCGTGAGAACAATGGCAAAGGAACTGAAGATCAGTGCACTTACTGTGAAGAAAGCATATGACAATCTGGAAGCAGAGGGCATGACAGTCACAGTTCATGGAAAAGGAACATATGTAGCGGCTTCGAATACACAGCTGATGGAAGAAGCGCGCAGGAAAGAGGTTGAGACGGATCTGGAAGCAGCGATTCAGAAGGGAAGGCGCTGCGGAATGAAGGAGGAAGAGATCCGTTCATTGTTTGAACTCATCATGGAGGATGAATGATTATGTTAGAGATCAAAGGAGTAAAGAAAAGCTATGGTGAATTTCAGCTAGACTGTTCGTTAAACGTAGAAAAAGGAAGAATTACTGGTCTGGTTGGAGAGAACGGAGCCGGTAAGAGTACTTTGTTCAAGGCGGTGCTCGGACTCATTTCTTATGATGCCGGCGAGATAAAGATTCTGGGAAAAATACCGGAAGAGTTAAGTGAAAAAGAGAAAGAAGAGCTGGGAGTCGTCCTGGCAGAAGCCGGATTCACCGGATATTTGAAAGGAAAAGATGTTGAGGCAGTCCTTGCCAAATTGTATCCAAAGTTCGAAGCAGAAAAATTTCATCAGATGTGTGAGGAATATCAGATTCCGTTGAATAAATTTATAAAAGAGTACTCAACAGGAATGAAAGCAAAGCTGAATCTGGTCGTTGCATTGACACATCAGGCAGAATTCCTGATGCTGGATGAGCCGACAGCAGGACTTGATGTCGGAGCGAGGGAGAGGATGCTGGATATTTTAAGAGAGTATATGGAAGAAGAGCCGGAGAGAAGTATCCTGATCAGCTCACATATTTCTTCGGACTTAGAACATCTGTGTGATGACATTTATGTGATTCATCAAGGAAAGATTGTACTTCATGAAGAGATGGATACGATTCTTGAAAAATATGCAGTGTTGAAAGTCAGTGAGGAACAATATCAGGAAGTAGATAAAAGATATCTTTTGAAAGAGAAAAAAGAGATTTTTGGAATTGCCTGTCTGACGAATGAGAAGCAGTATTATATAGAAAATTATCCGGAAATCGTAGTGGAGAGCGGATCACTCGATCAGGTGATCCTGATGTTGACAGGAGGTGGGAGATGATGAAAGGAATCAGAGGGCTTTTGGAAAAGGATTTTCGATTGTTTTTTCGACAGGGTGGTAATCTTTTTTTGGTGTTAGTGTTTGTAGCATTGTTTTTTATACTTACAGGAAAAAAGGCAGCTGCTTTCATTGCAATGTATATCCCATCTGTTCTGGCGATATATTCAGGTAATACGATCAGTTATGATGAAAATGGCCATGGTTACACATATTTATTTTCTTTACCCGTAAATAAAAAAATATATGTCAGAGAAAAATATATTTTTTCCTTTATCATGACAGCATGTGGATGGTGCATTGGAATGATCTGTGCAGGAATTATGGTACTCATAAATCCTGAAGAGGTGTTTGATCTGGAAATGCTGGCAATGGAGTTGATCACATTTTTTGTGTTTCAGGCAATTGCGGGAATTATGATCGCGATCAGGATAAGGTTCGAAGGAGAGAAAGGGCGAATTGTGCTGCCAATCGCAATTTTAATTATTTTTGCGATTTGTTATACAATTAGATCTTTTGTGAAGACTAACTTGGGATTAAAAGAAAGTATTCTGCATATGATAGGGGGGATAGGGGATTTTGAAATCGGGATTGCCCTCATTGTGCTAAGTCTGCTTATATGGTTTGCTTCGTATAAGTATAGTATGAGTGCTATGAAGAAGAAAGAGTTTTAAGATAAGCGTGGTAAAAATGCTCCATTAAAAATAATGATTATATGGATGTAATAGCTACCAAAAATATTATAAAACTTTGTGAAAAAATAGGATTGTGTTTCGTAAGAGTTCCCTGTAAAATAGCGGACAAGGATGAAAAGAAAAGGAGAATCTTATGGGAACCAATGAAAAAGATATGACTGCCGGATCTCCCGGAAAACTGATCATAACTTTTGCCATACCAATGATGCTTGGAAATATTTTTCAGCAGTTTTATACAATGGCAGACACCATGATTGTCGGACAAGTGGTAGGAGTTGAAGCACTGGCGGCAGTAGGTGCCGGAGATTGGCTGGTATGGCTGGTGTTGGGGATCATGACAGGTATCACACAGGGTTTTTCTATTCTTGTATCTCAGTATTATGGAGCAAGGGAAAAGGAAAATCTGAAATGCGCAGTGGCGAAAAGCTATATCATGACAGCATTACTGTCTGTGGTCGTACTCGCAGTAAGTGAAGGTACAGTTTATCATGTTCTTTTATTCTTACAGACACCGGATAATGTCATTGATCTGACAATGCTATATTTGCGGCTGATCTTTGCAGGAATTCCGATCATAGCTGCTTATAATATATTTGCAGCGATTCTTCGGGCACTTGGAAACAGCAGATCTCCGTTGATCGCAATGACAGTGGCGGCAGTGATCAATGTGGGACTGGATCTGTTATTTGTGGCGGTTTTTGGCTGGGGTATAGCCGGAGCAGCAGTGGCGACCGTTATCGCACAGGGATTTTCAGCCTTATACTGTTTGATCGTATTACGTAAAATCCCGGATATCCGCCTGGAAAAGAAGGATTTTTACAGGCAGCCCTCTATGAGCCTGCGACTTTTGGAACTGGGAGTTCCTCTTGCAATACAGAATGTGATCATTTCCGTGGGAGGACTTGTGGTACAGTATGTGATCAATGGATTTGGTTTTCTGTTTGTAGCGGGATTTACGGCAGCGAACAAGCTGTATGGAGTTTTGGAGATGGCTGCCGTCTCATATGGATACGCCATTACAACCTATGTGGGCCAGAATCTTGGTGCAAAAAAATACCAGAGGATTCGAAAAGGTGTGCGCAGCGGCACTTATATGGCAGTGCTCACTTCGGCTTTCATTTCTGGTATGATGGTGTTGTTTGGACGTAATGTACTGTCCCTGTTTGTATCCGGTGAACCGGATCAGACCCGCCAGGTATTGGATATAGCATATAAGTATTTGTTTATTATGGCTGTCTTTTTGTGGGTGCTGTATCTGCTGTATGTGTATCGTTCCGCTATCCAGGGCCTGGGTAATACTTTGATTCCGCTTGCCAGCGGCATTGCAGAATTTATAATGCGTGTCAGTGTTGCGCTGCTGCTGCCAAAAATGATCGGCGAAGATGGAATATACTATGCAGAGATCTGTGCATGGAGCAGCGCAGCTGTTTTATTATTCGTAAGTTATATGATCATTATACGGAAATATAAAGAAGTCACCGTTCATACATAATGTCATTTACTTGAGGAACCTATAATAATAGACAGGCAGAAAATATCCGGGTTTTAATATGAAATGTTCAGATATTTCATATTTGACAGAAAAACTATTTATATAAAAAGAAAAGTATGATATTATATACTTATTCGTTGCAACTATGAAAATTGAATAGTCAGAAGGGTGTACAAAGTACTTAATAAGGAATCTGGTGAAATGCCAGAACAGCCACCGCTACTGTGACAGGGACGAAAACCAAAATATCACTGGAGAGATCCGGGAAGATGGTAAGTAGGAAGAACTGGAGTCAGGAGACTTGCCTTTTTGATAGAAGAATTCTGATTCGGATGGGATACAGAAGGAATAAGCTCTGCCTGAGGTGGAGGTTTGTTTTTTGTGCTGATATGATGCTGGATCATATCAGCTTTTTTTATTTTAACCGAATAAACAGATGAAAAATGAGGAGAAATGAAAATGGGAAAAGTAATTGCAAAGCGTTTTATATTTATGATTCCGGTAGTTCTGGCGGTTACATTTATTATTTTTATGCTGAGTTTTATATCGGCAGGTGATGCGGCCAGAGTTCTGGCGGAGAAAAAATACGAGCATCCGTCACCGGAGCAGATAGAAGAAGTACGGCATGAGGAAGGACTGGATCAGCCAGTGCTGGTACAATACGGGAAATGGCTGGATCAGGCACTTCATGGCGATTTTGGAAAATCATATTCTACCAGAAAACCGGCTTTTGAGGAATTAAAAAGATATTTTCCACAGACATTTAAACTGGCAGTTACTTCGTTTTTATTGTTGATGATCGTATCAGTCCCTCTTGGAATTTTGTCGGCAATTTACGAAAACAGAGTTCTGGATAAAGTCATTCGCATTTTGTCGTCCCTCAGTGTATCTATGCCGTCTTTCTGGATCGGTCTGATGCTGCTATATATATTTGGAGTAAAGCTAAAAGTGATTTCCGTGATCGGAGGAGATGCCGGAGGCATCCCGATTCTCGCGGCATTTGCCATGGATATCAGTTTTTTTGGAATTATGACGAGATTGATCCGTACCAATATGATACAGGTGCTGAAGCAGGATTACATACGTGCCAGCAGAGCCAAGGGATTGTCATCTGTAAATGTAATTTTGCGTCATGGTCTGAAAAATATCCTGATTCCTGTGCTGACACGTCTGGTATCAATTGTGATCGGTTTTTTCTGTGGCTCAGCTGTGATAGAAAGTATTTTTTCAATTCAGGGAATCGGAAATCTGGCATTGAAATCCGTGATCTCAAAAGACACTCCGGTGCTGCAATGTTTTATCTTTATTCTGGCTGTTGGCATTGTAGTATTAAATTTTCTTGTGGATATCGCCTATTCTGCGATTGACCGGCGAATCCAGTTAAAGTAAAGGAGAGATCATAGAATGGGAAGCAGAAGAAAGCAGAAAACAGAAAAAAGCATGATCCAGAATCTGTACTGGAAACAGGTATTCCGGTCACCAAAAACAAAAATAGGATTGATGGTGGTCATAATTTTTGTATTGGCAGCTATTTTTGCACCTGTACTGGCGCCACATGATCCACTACTTGTGGATGTTTCGATAAAATTAAAGAATCCGTCGGCGGCATATCCTTTAGGTACTGATCAGCTGGGACGATGTATTTTATCAAGACTTCTCTGGGGCAGCCGGTATTCACTGAGCTATAGCTTTACGGTGCTTCTGATCACCGTATGTGTCGGGGTGCCGATCGGACTGTTTGCCGGATATGTAGGTGGAAAAATCGATTCGATAATTATGAGGATCATTGATGTATTTATGGCTATGCCGGTCTTTATTGTGGCACTTGCCATTGCAGGAACCGTAGGAGCCAGCGGCGCTCATCTGATTCTGTCCTTATCGGTCGTATCCTGGGCAGAATATGCAAGGCTTGCCCGAGCATTGACACTTCAGGAAAAAAATAAAAATTATATGACCGCACTAAAAGCCGGCGGCTGCGGCCATGCAAGGATCATATTTAGGCATGTATTGAGAAATATCCTGCCATCTGTGATCGCACTGGCAACAATGGAAATCGGTTCGATCATTCTGTCAATTGCCGGTTTTTCCTTTATCGGCCTTGGTGTGCAGGCACCGACACCGGAATGGGGGATCATGCTTAGTGACAGTAAAAGTTATATCCAGACTTATCCAAGACTGATGTTTTATCCGGGTATACTGATCATGATCATTGTTCTGGCATTTAATTATCTGGGGGAGGGAATACAAAATGGAACAGCCCAAAAATGATGTTCTAAAGGTAAAAAGATTACATGTGGAGTTTCAGACCTCTCACGGAATGGTTCATGCAGTAAAAGATGTCAGCCTGGAAGTAAAGCGCGGAAGGATCCATGCTCTGGTGGGAGAAAGCGGAAGTGGCAAGTCAGTTACTTCTCTGACGATCATGAATCTGCTTGCAGGAAATGGAAAGGTGATATCCGGAGATGTGACACTGAACGAAAAGAGTCTTCTGAAGTTATCAGGAAAAGAAAAACGACAGTTATACGGAGACAGGATCGGAATGATCTTTCAGGATCCGACTGCTGCTCTTGATCCGCTTTTTACAGTTGAACAACTGCTTCTGGAAGGACTGAGAAAACATCACAGAATGAGCAAAAAACAGGCAAGGGAAGCAGCGTTGGAAAGTCTGCGGATGATGAATTTGCGTGATCCGGAAGAACTGATGAAGAAAAAACCTTACGAATTGTCTGGTGGTATGTGCCAACGTGTTATGATCGCCATTGCCATGTCCATGAAACCGGATTATCTGATCGCAGATGAGCCGACGACAGCCTTGGATGTAACCGTACAGAAGCAGATTCTGGAAGAAATCTATCAGCTATCCAGGAAAGAAAATCTGGGCGTGTTATTTATTACGCATGATCTGGGTGTGGTGGCAGAGATCGCAGATGATGTTTCGATCATGAAAGACGGCGAAATAGTGGAAAACGGAACGGTTGAAGAGATCTTTTATCATCCGCAGCATTCATATACAAAAAAACTGCTGGATGCAGTTTTATAGGGGAAAAGTATGAGTACGTTGTTAAAGACAGAACATTTAAAAAAATATTATGGCAAGAAAAAAATTGTGAAGGCAGTGGATGATGTAAGTCTGGAAATCCATGCAGGATCATCCATGGCTCTGATCGGTGAAAGTGGAAGTGGTAAAACTACATTCGGAAAGCTGATCGCCGGCCTGGAGAAACCTACAGATGGAAAATTCTGGTTTCAGGGACAGGAAATGCAGGATTTGTCTGAAAAGCAGTTTCGTCCATATCGCAAGAATCTTCAGATGGTCTTTCAAAGCAGTAGCGGGGTATTTGATCCCGGTTATACCATTGGAGAAAATATTCTGGAAATTTTGAAATTACATGAAAAACTGCAAGAGGGAGAGTATGAAGAACGGGTAAAAGAAGCTTTGATCCAGACGGGGCTGGATCCGGATATTCGTAACCGTTATGTTGGACAGATTTCAGGAGGTCAGTGTCAGAGAGCTAATATTGCGAGAGCATTAGTATTAAGACCGGAACTTGTGATCTGTGATGAACCGGTATCCAGTCTGGATTATTCCATACGAAAGCAGATCCTGCATCTGTTAAATGAGTTGCAGGAAAAATATGAGATGACCTATTTACTGATCACTCACGATCTGTCCAATGTTCCATATCTCTGCAAAGAGGTGGCTATTATGTATCAGGGACGCGTGGTCGAGTTTATCGATCATACGGACAGCTTAAAGGAGACTGCCGTACATCCTTATACAAAAGATCTGTTTGATTCTATTCCGGTAAAAGAACCGAAAATGCGAAGAATCGGATCGCAGGAAAAGAAAATATTTTCAGATACCATTCCGGAACAGGGCTGCCCATATCAGAACCGGTGCATAAGATGTACAAATATATGCAGAGAGCATATACCGGAATTGACAGAAATTGAAACAGGACATTTTGCGGCATGTCATATGCTGTAAAATATAAAACAAACAAAGGAGAGGAAGAAATGAAGAAAAGACGTGTAGCAAAACTGATAGCATTGAGCATGGTGGCGGCAACTTTACTGACAGGTGTCAATGTACAGGCAAAAGAGGAAAAAGTAGTTACGGCAATGACATCCATTGATCTGACTCCTGAACTTTGTGACCCTATAAAAAGTGGTCCAGACTTTCGTCTTTATGAAATGATCTATGATCCACTGGTGCGTTATGGAGAAAATGGAGAAATTAAACCGGCATTGGCAGAATCCTGGGATATCAGCAAAGATGGCACAACCTATACGTTTCATTTAAGAAAAGATGTGAAATTCTCAGACGGTACAGTGTTTAATGCAGACAATGTGATGTGGAATTATAACAGATGGGTGGAACAGGATGTGACCGGTAACTTTTCAGCCAAACTGGAAAATGTTACAAAGGTAGATGATTATACTGTAGAATTTAAGTTCGCAGAACCATGCTATACACTGCTGATCGAATTCAGCTATCCAAGACCATTCCGTTTCACCTGTGAAAGTGCAATGGATGAAGACGGAGAATTTTGTCAGGAAGTGGGTACCGGAATGTGGATGATCGACAGTTATGAAAGCGGTCAGGAGGTTGTCCTGGTACCAAATCCTAATTATTACGGTGAGAAACCAAATATTGATAAAGTAGTTCTGAAACAGGTGGTAGACGGTGATGCCAGAGTGATGGCACTCCAGAGTGGAGAGGCAGATCTGAATCTTCAGGATATTCCATCCGAAAGCTTCAGTATTATCCAGGCAGATAAAAATTTATCGACAGAACAGCAGGTTTCCACACTTTCTTACTATCTAATCGAAAATTATGATACACCGGCGCTTCAGGATATAAACGTACGTCAGGCACTGAATTATGCAACAAATAAAGAAAGCATTGTAAATGATCTGCTGGATGGTTACGGCAATCCGGCAACCGGACTTATGTCTCCGACAGTTCCTTATGTAACAGAAGAAAACAGCAAGGGCTATCCATATGATCCGGATAAAGCAAAGGAACTGTTAGAGGAAGCAGGATATGAGGATACAGACGGAGATGGTATTGTAGAAAAAGACGGAGAACCACTGAGCCTCAGACTGGTATTCCAGACTGAAGAATATGCTTCCTGGAAGTCACTGTGTGAATACCTGAAATCTGAATATGAGAAGGTTGGTGTGGGTGTTGAACTGGTAGAAAAAGAATCTGCAGCTTACTATGATGAGATCTGGAATACCAGAGACTATGATCTGTGCATTTACCGCAGCTATGAAGACTCCTGGATGCCTCATGGTTTCCTGAAATCAATGTTCTATGCGGAAGATGGAGCAAAGGCAGTAAACTGGTACGATGAGGAGCTGAACAAAGATCTCGGAGAAGTATTAAAAACACAGGATGAAGAAAAACGTACGGAATTATACGATAAGATCCTTACACGTATCAATGATCAGGCAGTAACAGTGCCGCTGTATTATCCGAACCGTGATTATATCTATAACAATACCAGACTGACCAATGTAGAGCTTGCACCGACTGCCTATGAAGGCATTAACTGGGCAACACTGGATGTAGTGGAGTAAAAAAATGTTTGAAAAAATCGAGAATAAATGGACAGAAGATTCCGGTGATTATGATGATATGATCCAAAAACAATTGAGTAACAGAAGAACGGTATCTCACTGGACAAAAGAATTGAAAAGACTTCTTGGACCTGAGCCCCTTCGTATTTTAGAAGTGGGCTGCGGCCCGGGTTTTATGAGCATCATAGCAGCGCGTCTGGGACATGATGTAAAAGCGATCGATGGTTCATCAGGAATGGTAGAAAAAGCCAGAAGGAATATGCGACAGTATCATCAACAGGTGGAAATCTGTGAGGAAGATGGTGTAACTTTGCCATTGGAACAGGAACAAAGCTATGATGTGATACTTTCCAGAGATGCGGTGTGGACATTATATGATCCGGAAAAAGCTTTCAGACGCTGGAAGGCTGTATTAAAACCAGGTGGAAGGATCATTTATTTTGATGGGGACTATCGTACCATCGAACCCACATTAAAAAATAAGATCCATATGAAAATTGCTGATTTTCTTATTTATGTTACAGAAAGAAAAACATATGGATCTGACGTGAAGGAAAACAGCGGAATTTATGAAAAGCTGCCATTTACATCGCAGAAGCGTCCGGAAGCGGACTTTCAGATATTAAAAAAGGTACGCTTTGCCAGGATCCAGATCAGAGAGAATCGCTGGCTAAACAGACCATGGACGATGGATTTCTGGAAATACGGATATCAGGGGAAAAAATTTATTGTAATAGCCACAAAGAAGGAGAAGTGACATGCAAAACGATAAGATCAAAGAATACTGGGAAGGAGAAGCTGGCATTTACAGCGAAGGGATCAAGGCAGAATTGAAAAGTGAAACAGCAGAAAACTGGAAGAATCTGATTCTGGAGTATGCGCCGGAAAAAGAACATCTGGAAGTACTGGATGTAGGCTGCGGGCCGGGATTTTTTGAAATTATGCTGGGAAAAGAAGGACATCATGTGACCGGGATCGATATTACTGAAAATATGATCCATGAAGCAAAGGAAAATGTAAAGGCAGCAGGTTTATCCGCAGATCTGATGACTATGGACTGTCACAATCTGAATTTCCCGGATGAGACATTTGATATGGTTATCTGCAGAAATATCACATGGACGCTGGATGATCCACAGAAGGCTTACAAGGAGTGGCTGCGTGTACTGAAAAAAGGCGGACGCCTTTTGGTATCGGACGCCTGCTGGTATCTGCATCTTTATGATGAAGAAAAGAAAAAGATTTACGAGGCACATGATGCTGCCATGTGGGAAAAATACGGAAGAGGTATCCATGCTCATGAAGATGCGGAAACAGGGAAAGAGCTCAGCAGTAAGCTGTTTATGAGTGATAAAAAGCGCCCGGCATGGGATCTGGATCACATGATGGAGATCGGCTTTTCCAAAGTGTTTGCCCTGAAGGACATCAGTGATATTTCCAGAACTTCCATGGATCGTGAGCTGAATAAGCTGACACCTCAGTTTTTAGTGGGTGGAGAAAAATAAGCGGGCCGGCGTTAAATAAAACGCTGGACCCGTTCCATTGTAGTTTTTAATATAAAGATATCCGTCAGTACATCACCGGTTTCCAGAGAATGGTTGGCGTTTTGGGTGAGAAAGAGAGGTACATCTTTCTGCGCTGCCAGTTCCCGGATGGAATCGGTTTCGGCCCAGGGATCTGCGGTGCCGTGGAAGGCGATGCTTCCGGCAAGTGGGAAGGAAAAGGTCTCTGCAAGAGGTGTAAACAGGATACTTTTTACAGTCAGATCGTGTCGGGAAGCATAGGCAGAGGAGATGACTGTACCAATGCTTTTGGAAATAAACAGAATGCTGCCATAGGAATTCCAGTCGATTCTGCTTAAGGAGCGTTCTGTCTGTTCCAGGGCGAGGTTAAAGGCCTGTTTCATTTTTTCGGGGTTTCCTTTGACATTTTCCGGAAGGTTGTCATAGGATACAGTGCGGATCTGGTAGCCGTGTTTGCTGGCAAGGCGGCCGGTATAGTACAGAAGCGGCTTGTCAGCCGTGTATCCGATGCCCGGAAAAACAACAGCTAATTTCGGGGCATTTTTGTCTGCTCCGGCTGTATGAGAGGAAACTTTTGCATAGAGCATCTGCAGCTGAAGCTTTTCCTGAAGCTCCTTTAAGGTAATGGAGATCGTACAGGAATCGGATGGAAGATAATCATAATCGGTAACAATGCCGTCCTCTTCCATGGAATAAACAATGTGTGAGGAACCCATGAGTTCCATGTCTTCTTCAATATCTGAAAGTAATTCTTCGTATGATTTCATATTAGTTTAAACCTTCTTATTCAAAAAATCTTTTATTTTTACAGATGCCTCTATTATACTGGTTTCATTGAATAACAGCAAGAGCCGGCAGAGAGAAGTTAAACCTTGCTTTTATCCTGCCTGCACGATATACTAATACAATACATATCTGATTAATGGAGGGTTTTACAAATGAAAATTGCAGCAACATATGATAATGGAAACATTTTTCAGCATTTTGGAAAAACAGAGTTTTTCAAGGTATATGAGGTGGAGGATAACAAGGTTATTTCCAGTGAAGTGATCAGTTCCAATGGCACCGGACATGGTGCACTTGCCGGACTTCTTGCAGATCAGGGGATCAGCGTTCTGATCTGTGGCGGAATCGGCGGCGGCGCTCAGGCAGCACTTGCTGAGGCTGGTGTTGAGTTATGTTCCGGAGCACAGGGTGACGTAGATGCAGCTGTGGATGCTTATCTGAAGGGCGAACTGGTATCCACAGGTGTGAACTGTGATCATCACCATCATGAAGATGGACATTCCTGCGGAAGCCATGAGGATGGACATTCCTGCGGCGGTCATGAAGACGGACACTCCTGCGGAGGCTGCGGAGGCGGATGTGGTTCCCAGCCATCTATCACAGGTCCTAATGTCGGAAAAACCTGCCGTACACATTACAGAGGAACCTTTAACGACGGAACACAGTTCGATTCTTCTTATGACCGTGGTGAGCCACTGGAATTCATCTGCGGAGCAGGCCAGATGATCAAAGGCTTTGATGCGGCAGTTGCAAACATGGAGGTTGGTCAGGTGATAGATGTTCATCTGATGCCTGAGGAAGCTTACGGTATGCCGAATCCGGATGCGATTTTTACACTTGAGATCGAACAGCTTCCGGGCGCTGAGGATCTTACTGTAGGACAGCAGGTATACCTCTCCAATCAGTATGGTCAGCCGTTCCCGGTTAAAGTTAACGCAAAAGATGAAAAAACCATTACTTTCGATGCCAATCATGAGATGGCAGGTAAAGAGCTGAATTTCAGAATTGAATTAGTAGAAGTGAAATAAGCAGGAACAGTGGGAGGTGCTGTATGGGAGCATATGGCATCTCCCTTTTTTACCTGAAGGGAGGAAGCTTTCCTGATGAGGATCTCTATGATACCATTTGGATTACTGTCCGGTTTTATGGACAGTAAAGAAATCCGGATCACAGAGCTGGGTGAAGATGGATTTCGGTTTCGCCTGGCAGAGGAATGCCCGGAACCGGAGCAATTTCTGATCTGTTTTTACGATATGAAAAAAGCCGGGTACAGGAGGGTGGAGATCCGGAGGTTTGGGATGAGTGCAGCAGAGGAGCAATGTCTGCAGGATCAACAGCCATCTGAAAAGGAAACCGTAAAATATTTTTACAGGGAATATTCTGTGAGAGTGAAACAGAAGGACTATGTACAGGAGGTTCGGCGTCTGGCCGGAGAGTACAACAGATATATCCGTCTGAAGCTGGAGGGAGACGATGGAGAGCTGGCGAAATCACTGACCGGTTATCCTGCAGAGCTGGATGAGATGCACTGCAGGAGTCTGGAAGAACAGAAGAAGCGGTGGTTTTTCAGAGAAAGTGAAAAGGCTTCCGGAAATCCACAGAATACAATGGGTACAGAAGAATTAAGGCTTTTGGATAGTGCAGAGTTTGCCCTGGAATTGAACTGCACTTCCCTGTATGAAGAATATCTGCGCCAGCCGCTGCAGGATTTTCTGGCGTCTTACTGGCAGAAGAATTACCTCACTCACAGTTATTTTGCAGGCCGGACACCGGACAGATTTTATATTGGAAATCAGTTCTGCCATAACCTGTTTCCGACAGAAGAGCAGCTTTTTTCTATTATGGATAAAATGTATTCGGAGGGATCGGAGATCACACTGGTATTTTCTTATATCCGGGAATTTATGCTTTTGTCTGTGGGAAAGCTTCTGGAAAAGGTGGATAACTGGTGCTGTATTCATGGGGTGAATGTGGAAATCGTAGTCAATGACTGGGCTATGGCGGAAATGCTCTGTGGAAAAACATCCCGCCTGCGTCCTGTTCTGGGGACATTGCTCAATAAACGAAAAAAGGATCCGCGAATGAAATATAAATCCGGTGATACCTCATTATTTCAGCAAAACAGCCTGAATGCGGGGTTTTATCGGGATTTTCTGGCTGAAGAATTTCATATCCACAGATACGAATGGGAGTCCTGCGGATATCCACAGGAGCTTCCGCCGGGAAAAAACAGTCTGCATCTGCCTTTTTATCAGACAAACACTTCGCAGTACTGTCCGTTGTATGCTTTGTGCACCACCGGAGATCGTGGTATACAGCAGCTTGCGGAGCGCTGTCCGAAATTCTGTGAAAAATACGCACTGCTTTATCCGGAACATTTACACATGGCAGGGCGGTATAACTCCCTGTTTGGTGTGGATAAAACACTTCCGGAGTCAACGAAAATGTGGAAAAATATAAAAGGTACAAAGCCGGATCGCATTGTTGTCAATATATGACAGGTGATGGGCAGGCTGCGAAGGTGGATCGCGAATATCCGTTTGATAAAAATACATTGCGGAAAAAAGGAACAGGACATGGATAACAGTATGAAAATAACAGCCGGGTTAGGCTCCATAGATGAATATGAACGTTTCGTGCAGGCAGGAGCAGATGAATTTTTCTGTGGCTATGTACCCTTTTCCTGGGCGGAAAAATACGGCACAGTAATGCCGTTAAATCGCAGGGAGGTTCTCTGCTATAATGTTCAGCTTGGTGCATACAGTGAGCTGGAGATCCTTTCACGGATGGTAAAAAAATATAAAAAGCCGGTGCATTTCACCTTCAATTCCCTGTATTATCTTCCGGAACAGTATCCGGAGATCGGAGATATCATAGAGAAGTGCATGGAAATTGGATTTCGAAGCTATATCATTGCAGATCCGGCACTTCTTGTTTATCTGAAAAACAGGGGACTTTCCTGCGAGATCCATCTCAGCGGAGAAACAGGGGAAGTGAACAGCGAAATGCTGAAAATGTTCCGGCGCTTTCCTCTGAAGAGATTGATCTTTCATCGGAAAAACACGTTCCGGGATATGCAGTCTGTTATTGCATCTCAGAGAGAGGTGGAGAAACAGGCCGGGAACCGACCGGAGGATGGAATGGAGTTCGAGGCCTTTGTGCTGAATGAAATGTGTCAGTTTACGGGAGCATTTTGTAATTCTCTTCACTGTGATGAGATGGGATATCTTTGCAAGGTGTCCTATTGGCTTGGAACTGTACGGAATGGTGATGCTGTTCCGGAAAAAATAATGGCTCTTCAGGAGCAGACGTGGGATCAGGAACCGGATCTGAAAGCATACGATGAATCCGGATACCTCTGTGGTGAGACCGGCTGTGGACTGTGTGCACTGTATCAGCTGAAGCGGGCAGGGATCACGCACCTGAAGCTGGTTGGCCGGGGAAACTATGTGGATCACATGGAAAAAGATATCCGGAATTTGCGAAAAGCGTTGGAAATTCTGGACGCTGCAGAAGATGAAACAGCGTTTCAATGTATGATAAAGAGGATATTGTTTCCACATGGGTGCAGTGAAAAGTGTTATTATTGATGGAAGAATATAAATATTCACGAAAACCGGGATCCGGGCAGAATGTATTTTCAGGAGAAATCCAGGACTGAAAGCTGTGAATATCAAATTGTTAAGATAGTAGTGGGAGAAAAGATATAAAATGAATTTCGAGCGTGTAAAAAGAGAAGAAGCAGATACAGTTTTGAAGCTGTACCGTTCATTGCTGGGGACACCCTATTGTGTGTGGACAGAAGAGTATCCTTCAGAAAAAGAAGTGGAATTTGATCTTTCCAGAGATGCGCTGTTCTGTATGCGGGACGATGCGGGAAGTATCGCAGGTGTGATCTCCATTGATGATGATCCAAATGTGGAATGTCTCACATGCTGGTCAGAAACCATGGCGCCGTCAGCGGAGGTCTCCCGGGTGGGAGTATGTCAGGAATTCCAGAATCAGGGGATTGCCGGGAAACTTCTCAAGGGTGTGATGGAAGAACTGAAAAATCGGGGCTATAAAGCTGTACATCTTCTTGTTGCGAAGGACAATGTAAAAGCACTCCGCTCTTATGATAAGCTGAATTTTGAGAACGTGGGAGAGTGTGAACTCTGGGGACATATGTACTGGTGTTATGAGAAAGCATTATAAAAAAAATAAAAAACAGGTATCTTTTTGCCGGGCAGTAAATCGACCACCAATGTCAGAACGATAAGTGGTGGTCAATATACAGTCGGCAGAGAAGATACCTGTTTTTTGTTTGAAAGCAGATCAGATCCTCCGGCAGCTGTCCCTTTCGATCAGCTGATGAGGTACAATGATCTTTGTGGCCGGAAGGCTTGGATTTTCGATATGACTGATCATCTGCGTGGCCGCTTCCATTCCAAGCTGCCCTGAATTAATATCAATGGAGGTCAGCTGAGGAGAAGTCAGTCTGGCAAAAAGTGAGTTGTTAAAGGAAAGAATGGATAGATCCTCCGGTATGGAGATATCTGCTTCCATACAGATCCGCTCCAGGGAAAGCGCCAGAATATCATCACTGACGAGCACAGCTGTAGGGCGCTCCTCACTTAAAAGCAGCTTTCGAAGCTCCTGAAACTCATTCTGGGAAGCTGCAGGAACTTCTATGCAGTATTCGGGCTGTACGGTTAATCCGTGGCTGATCAGCGCAGTCATGTAGCCGGTTTTACGGTCTGCGGAAAAGACCAGGGAATTATCTACGCCCAGATAAGCGATCTTCCGGTGGCCCAGAGCATAAAGGTATTCCGTTGCTTCCTGTCCGGCAAGAAGGTTGTCATTATCGATATAGATCGTATTATTGGTGTACTGCGCCGGTTTTCCGATCAGGATATAGAGAAGTCCCTCACTGAAAAGAAAATCAATAACAGGATCATTCACACGGGAATAAAGAACGATAAATCCGTCAACCTTACCGCTTCTGGACATGGAACGTACTGCGTTAAGGATCTCTTCTTCATTCTGACCGGTAACAATGGTGCTGATATACTGATGTGCGTTACAGTAGTGGCTGATTCCCCGGATCGTCTCAAGGTAAAAGGAATTCTCGTATGTCTCCTTTGGGGACGGAGGCAGGATGATACCGATGGAGCGGGAAATCTGTGCTGCCAGGTTGCTGGCCTGGAAATTCGGCTCATAGCCAAGCTCCGCCATGGCTCTGCGTACACGTTCCTTGGTTTCTTCACTGATAGATGGATTATTTTTGCAGGTTCTGGAAACGGTGGACGGGGACACCCCGGCCAGAGCTGCCACATCTTTGATGGTTACTGCCATAAATTTGCCTCCTCACGGATATGCCGGATCAAAGCTATGCATCTGATCCGGCTTTTTTTATCTCAGTCTGATAGAGATATTGTAGTTCATAACAAGGATACTGTCAAACATATTGCACGGAAAGTTGCATAAAATTGCGTGAAAGCAGGTGTGTAGAGAATCAGGTGGTGAGATGCAGACAGATTTCTATTTGATATAATGAAAAACTGCATAAAATCAGGATATAAAAATTGTAAGAAAGGTAGAAAAGACAAAAATGCATTGCACTTCATGCAAAATGAACGTATAATTTATGCAAACGGTTGCGCAGATTGCATGAAGCTGCATCCGTGAGAGGATAATAAATAAGATGCCCTGAGATGCAGGGCTCAACATAAGGAGAGAAAAGATATGGATAAAAGAGCAGCCGGCATTTTGATGCCGATCACAAGTCTGCCGTCAGAGTACGGCATCGGATGTTTTTCAAAGAGTGCCTATGATTTTGTGGACTGGCTGAAGGAAGCGGGACAGAGCTACTGGCAGATCCTTCCGCTGGGACCTACCAGTTACGGAGATTCTCCGTACCAGTCCTTCTCCACTTTTGCGGGAAATCCGTATTTTATCAGCCTGAAGGCACTGGTGGAGGAAGGCGTCCTTACAAAGGAGGACTGTGATAAGGTCAGCTGGGGAAGAAGAGCAGACAGCGTAGACTATGAAAAAATCTACAAAGGCCGTTACAAGCTTCTCCGCAAAGCTTACGAAAACAGCAACATCAGCGAGAATCCGGATTATCAGAAATTTGTTGCAGAAAACAGCTGGTGGCTTTCCGACTATGCACTTTTTATGGCAGTAAAGGATCAGTTCGGCGGTGTTGAGTGGACAAAATGGGCAGAGGATATCCGCCTTCGCTGGGCAAATGCCATGGACTACTATCGCAGAGAATTATATTTTGATATTGAATTCCAGCAGTATATGCAGTTCAAATTCTATGAGCAGTGGATGAAACTGAAAAAATATGCCAATGAAAAAGGCATCCAGATCATCGGAGATATCCCGATCTATGTAGCTATGGACAGTGCAGATACCTGGGCTCATCCGGAGCTTTTCCAGCTGGATGAGGAAAATGTGCCGGTGGCTGTAGCCGGATGCCCGCCGGACGGATTTTCCGCAACAGGACAGCTCTGGGGAAATCCACTGTATCGTTGGGATTATCACAGAAATACAGGATACCAGTGGTGGATCTCCAGACTGAGCTACGTATTCCGCCTTTATGATGTGGTAAGAATTGATCATTTCCGTGGCTTTGACGAGTATTTTTCCATTCCATATGGTGCGGAAAATGCTATTGGCGGTCACTGGGAAAAAGGTCCCGGGATTGATCTGTTCCGCAAAGTGGAGCAGGCCCTTGGCTGGAAGCAGGTCATTGCGGAGGATCTTGGCTATGTGACAGATTCCGTGCGTCAGCTTGTCCATGACAGTGGATTCCCGGGAATGAAGGTCCTGGAGTTTGCGTTTGATTCCAGAGATTCCGGCTGTGCCAACGATTATCTTCCGCACAACTATCCGGAGAACAGTGTGGCATATACAGGAACCCATGATAATGAGACCATCGCCGGATGGTGGAAGAGTATTATGGCAAAAGAGCGTAAGCTTGCCAGGGATTATCTCTGTGATAACTACACACCGGATAAGGAGCTGCATAAATGCTTTATCAGCCTGGTTATGAGAAGCAGTGCAAAGCTCTGTGTGATCCCTATGCAGGATTATATGGGCCTGGATAACAGCTGCAGAATGAACCAGCCTTCCACAGTAGGAAAGAACTGGAAGTGGAGGATCCGCAAAAGGGAGCTGACTGTGAAGCTTCAGAAAGAGATACATGGTATTGCACTTCGTTACGGACGTATGAACTGGTCCGATTAACTGGTACGTTTGTGAGGTATATTCCAGTTAAACGGGACGTGTATGAGAGTAGGGAGAATTTTGATAGAATAGTGTTTTCTTGTGTGATATAATGCTGTTTCGTGGAGGCAGCTGTCAGTAAAGGGGAGGCTGACAGCTGCCTTATTGTATTTTCAGATCTGCGGTAAATGATAAAGTGATACATTTATATATGCAGAAGATCAGAAGGGAGTGTCTGATCTTCTGCAGTGGATAATCTTGAATAACGGAAGATTTTTTACAATAAGGGGAGAATTATGACAGGAAAAACACACGCAGCAGTCGGACTCGGAACAGTGCTGGCAGTTACACAGCCCTCTACGGTTTCCGGTCTGGTACTTGCGGCAGGAACAGGAATGCTTGGAGCACTGATCAGCGACATTGATGTAGGAACTTCCAAATCCCATAAGGATGCGGACCGGATCACGCTGATCGCGGTTCTGCTTGTGGCAGCAGAGATCGCATTGAATTATTTTTATGATTTTTCCATCTGGGAAAAGATCCGCAATAACCAGTCTATGGCGCCGGTTGCCATGGGAGTTATTATTTTTATTGCAGTCTGCGCCTTTGGAAAAAATCAGCCACACCGGTCTTTTATGCATTCGATCATGGCTATGGCTATTTTGAGTGCAGCCATATCCATGGTGTCAGTGCAGCTGGTATTTTACTTTGTGGTTGGATTTGCATCACATCTGGTGCTGGACTGCTTTAACCGGAAACGGGTACGGATCCTGTATCCGCTGCCGGGAGGCATTGCGCTGGATTTCTGTAAGGCAGGAGGCTTTGTGGATTCCCTGCTTTTTAAGCTTGGATCCGTAGCTGTGATCTTTGAGATCGTATATCTGGCTGTGCAGATGGGAGAGAGCTGGAAGCTTTTTCGAATGTAGAGGATGCTTTATTTACCGATTGCGGATAATTTTATATGTGGCAGATATTGCAGGAACTGAGGGTTAGAGCGTGTTTGAAAAATCATTCCCGTAATCTGCACGCCCCACTTTGCGGTATATTTTACCCGAATTCAGTTGCCGTAGCCCGCTACGGCGCCCTCATCCGGACAAAATCTCCCACAAATTGTGACGCACATCTTGCAGAAAGCCTTTTTCAAACACGCTCTAAGACAAAAAAAGGAGCAGATTTTCCAAATACGGAAGATCTGCTCCTTTTAACTGAGTCAAGTAAGTCCCCTGCTTCAATTATGAATATCTGCCAGACGTTTTATAAGTGTGATCATTTATTCTTTCTGATCCTGCAGGCGCATGCTGTATAAAGTACGTCTGTGGAAGAGTTCAGTGCTGTCTCACAGGAATCCTGGATAACACCTACGATGAAACCGACACCAACTACCTGCATGGCAACATCATTGGGGATTCCGAAAAGGCTGCAGGCCATCGGGATCAGAAGAAGAGAACCGCCGGCAACACCGGAAGCACCAGCCGCACTTGCAGCAGCCAGGATGCAGAGGATCAGAGCGGTCGGGAAGTCTACGCTGATACCAAGTGTATGTGCAGCAGCCAGAGCCATGATGGAAATAGTGATCGCTGCACCACCCATGTTGATGGTCGCACCAAGAGGGATGGAGATGGAGTAGGTATCCTCATCAAGTCCGAGATCCTTGCACAGCTCCATGTTTACCGGAATGTTGGCGGCAGAGCTTCTTGTGAAGAAGGCTGTGATACCACTGTCCTTCAGACAGCGCAGAACCAGCGGATACGGATTCTGGCGTGTGCAGATGAAAGTAACGATCGGGTTGATCACCAGTGCAACAAAGAGCATGGTTCCCACCAGTACACAGATCAGACGGCCATAGCTTAACAGTACACCAAGTCCCTGCTCGGAGATGGTTGTGAAGATCAGGCCCATGATACCAAATGGAGCAAGGCTGATGATCCATCTTACGGCCGTGGAGGTTGCATCAGAAATGTTTTCGATGACAGTCTTGGTAGTTTCGCTTGCGGCCTTCAGTGCGATACCGAAGATGATGGCCCATGCAAGGATACCGATATAGTTGGCGTTGACAAGTGCGTCAACCGGGTTGGAAACAATGTTCATCAGAAGGTTTTTGAGGACCTCTGCAACACCGCTTGGCGGAGTGACGTCGGAAGTATTTGTATTTTCGGAAAAAGTCAGCATGATCGGGAACAGGCGGCTGGAGATCACAGCTGCCAGTGCTGAGAGTACATTTCCCAGAAGATAAAGTACAACAACAAGTTTCATGTTTGTTTTCTGGCCTTTTCCCATGTGGCACAGAGAGCTCATTACCAGGAAGAACACCAGAAGCGGAGCAATTCCACGGAGAGCACCGACGAACAGATCACCGAGAATGGAGATCACAGATGCCTTGGGAATCGCAAGTCCGAGAATGATACCAACGATCAGACCGCAGATGATACGCTTGATCAGGTTGATGCTGTTCCATTTTTGAATCAGGTTTTTCATAACTAGTTTCCTCTTTCCTATTGTGTGGGTGTGCTGAAAAATGCTGAGCCGCAAAGCAACGATCCGGTGTAAAGGGCTGATCGTTCTAAACTGCTACTACTGCATCATGTAAAAGCACAACAGGATAATTATATACAATCATGTCCGCCTTGTAAAGACAAATGTACATAAAACACGAAAAAGATATAAAAAAAGCGCCAGATCAATGCTTCGTCTGGCGCTATATATTTGAAGTTTCAGGCCCGGATTTTTCGGAAGCTTACAGCAAAGAACAGAACCTCCGCAAAGCCTGTAATTCCCCATGAGAAAATATACAGGAGATAAAGAGAGGAAATGGTCTGGAAGTGTGCGAACACCGTATAGAACCAGATGACACGGAATACACAGGATCCCAGAATAATGATGATGGTCGGTGGGATACTTTTTCCGATGCCACGGGAAGCGGCGATGCTGCAATCCATAAAACAGCTGAAGGCATAGCTGAAGCCCATGATCCGGATCCTTTCCATGCCGGCATCAATGACGGCCGGTTCTGTGGCAAACAGTGACAAAAACTGCGGACCGAAAACAAGAAGCAGTCCACCAAGGATTGCGCCTGCGATGAAGGCATATGTAAGACTGATCCCATAAGTCTTCAGCATACGTTTTTTATTTCCGGCACCCCAGTTCTGACCGATGAAGCTTGCGCATGCAGTATAGAAGGCGAACATGACGTTGTAGATCAGGGAGTCTGCATTTGCAGCGGCAGCATTTCCGGAAACCGTGACTGCATCGAAGGAGTTGACGCCGGCCTGTACGAACAGATTTGCAATAGCAAAAATTCCGTTCTGCAAACCTGTGGGAATGCCAAGAAGCAGTACTGCTTTACAGGCCTTCGGGTGAAGACGGAGCTTACGCAGGGATACCCTGCATTCATCTTTTCTCCGGAGGAGGTGGATCATTACCAGAGCAGCGGATATATACAGGGCGATCGCGCTGGCAGTTGCCACACCTGCGGCGGCCATATGACAGACGATAACGAAAAACAGGTTCAGAAGAACGTTGATCACTCCGGCAATGGAAAGATAGATCAGTGGTCGTTTCGTATCGCCGCGGGCACTTAATACGCCGTTACCGAAATTGTATACAGCCATGGCCGGCATACCCAGAGCATAAATCTTCATATATAAAACAGCCTGGTCCATCAGCTCCGGTTTCGTATTCATCATGGACAGCATCTGTCCGGAAAACAGAAGACAGACGACACAGACCAGAAGTCCTGCAATGGCACAGAGAAGAAGAGATGTATGGATCGTTTCTTCGGTACCCTTTCTGTTTTCGGCACCAAGCTCGTGTGCTACACGAACATTGACTCCGGCGCCCATGCCGATCAGGATTCCGGTAAATAAAGTGACCAGCAGAGTTGTGGAACCGACAGCTCCAAGTGCCATATAATCTGCAAATCGCCCCACAACCGCAACATCACTTAAGTTAAAAAGAACCTCCAACACCTGTGACCCCATCAGGGGAAGGCTGAAAAGGAGGAGATTTTTCCAGAGAGAGCCGGAGGTCATCTCAATGGAATGCGTTTTCTTTTTTTCATTTTCACACATAGTTTACCTCATAAAAAATTATAAAAAAATCCTTCATCCAAGGTATACAATACTATGTTGAAATAGGTTTGTAAAGAGGGGAAAATGGCTCTTTCACCAGGCGCAGAGGTTTGTTTTTATTTATAGATTCTACATTGATTTCAGTACGAACAATGATATAATAAATGAGAGCAATAAGAAAATATTTTCAGAAATATTGGAAAAATAAAATACAGCAGACTAAGGAGGAAACCAATACAATGAAAATCGGAAATGATATTTATTATGTAGGCGTAAACGATCATCAGGTAGACCTGTTCGAGGGACAGTATGTAGTACCAAATGGAATGTCCTACAACTCCTATGTGATCAAAGATGAGAAGATCGCAGTTATGGACACTGTAGATGCCGGCTTCACAGAAGAGTGGCTGGGAAAAGTTGCAGAAGTTCTGGATGGTGCGAAACCGGATTATCTTGTAGTTCAGCATATGGAGCCGGACCATGCAGCAAATATTGAGAATTTCATGAAAGCATACCCGGATACAACTGTTGTTGCCAACACAAAGACCTTTACCATGATGGAGAATTTCTTCCGTGGAATGAACCTGGAGGGAAAGAAGCTGGTGGTAGCCAACGGTGACACCCTGACACTTGGAAAACATGTCCTTACCTTCGTATTTGCACCGATGGTTCACTGGCCGGAGGTCATGGTTACATATGACAGCACAGACAAGGTGCTGTTTTCTGCTGATGGCTTCGGCAAATTCGGAGCTCTCGATGTAGAAGAGGACTGGGACCGCGAAGCACGTCGCTACTATATCGGAATCGTCGGAAAATACGGTCCGCAGGTACAGAAGCTTCTCAAGGCAGCAGCAACTCTTGATATCCAGACCATCTGCCCGCTTCACGGACCGATCCTTACCGAAAATCTTGGACATTATCTGGAGAAATATGATATCTGGTCTTCTTATAAAGTAGAGAGCGAAGGCGTAATGATCGCCTACACATCTGTATACGGACATACAAAGAAAGCAGCAGAGCTTCTTGCACAGAAGCTGGAAGAAAAGGGCTGCCCGAAGGTTGTTGTCTGCGATCTTGCAAGAGAAGACATGGCAGAGGCAGTGGAAGACGCTTTCCGCTACGGCAAGCTGGTACTGGCCAGCATTACATACAACGGAGAAGCATTCCCGTTTATGCGTACATTCATTGAGAACCTGACAGAACGTAATTACCAGAACCGCACCATCGGCCTCATTGAGAACGGAAGCTGGGCACCGACTGCAGCCAAAGTCATGAAAGGAATGTTCGAGAAGAGCAAAAATATCACATGGCTTGAGAACAATGTAAAGATCATGTCCTCCCTCAGCGATGAGAATGTGGCAGAGATCGATGCAATGGCAGAGGAGCTCTGCAAGTAATTTCTGAATGTCAGAACAGCTTATAAAAAATAAAGATATTACATAATAAAAAGACGTGGACCCGGATTGACAGGTTCGTTCATTTACTGAGTTGTTAATGAACGAAATATATCGATCCGTAAGTCCGCGTCTTTTTTATTTACAAGAATAACAAATTAAAGGTAAGTCAGTGATCTCATGATCCTGGAAACTTCCACAGGATGATTATATCCTCTTACACCACATAAATCCATAGGCTGGAAGTACTACGTCCTTAAGTTCCAGTGTCTGTCCGGTAATAAGATCGCGGAAGGTTCCTTCCTCCTGCATCCAGGCAGTTTTTTCGCTGTCACTGAAGTTGAAGATTCCGATGAAACGTTCGTTTCCTTTCTGGCGGAGGATGCAGAGAATGCTGTCATCATGAACATCGTATGTATATACATCACAGTCTTTATCAAAAACAGATTCCTGGCTGCGGATCTGCTCCATGCGGTCCAGAGTCTGGAAGATCTGTCCCTCAACGGAGGCTTTGGATTTTCTTTTTCCGGCAAGCTCCCACTGGAAAGCACCACGGTGGATATAGCGGGAATCTGCTGCCTTATCAGGATCCTCTTTATAGGAATAATCATTGAGACGTCCGATTTCATCGGAGCTGTAAAGCATCGGGATCCCGGACTGGGTAAGCATATATGCGTGAAGCATCAGATCCTCACGGATACCCCTTTTCAGCTTCTCGTCATCTTTTTCAAAAAGGGCAGCCTCGATCCCGCACATGGAAGCAGTAGTTCCGCAGAAACGGGCATCCTGAGTTACAGGGTCATCATTATAGAGCTCTCCGCGGCTGTCGCTTCCCGGATGCTTTCCTGTAAAGAAATCATTCAGGTAACGCTTATGGGAGGGCTCATCCATGCCCCATTCTTTCAGGGTGGCGAAATCAAGTCCCCAGCCGATATCGTCATGACAGCGGAGATAATTCAGGAAGGTGTACTGCTTCGGAAGGCTGTTTACAATGTCCATCTGTTTTTTAAGAAGGCGGATATCACGGGTGGCAATACTGTTCCAGGTTGTAGCCATGGTTGTTACATTGTAAAGCATATGGCATTCCGGCTTCTCTACGGTTCCGAAATAAGGAACAACCTTTTCCGGCTCCATAACAACCTCACCCAGAAGTACAACACTTGGGCAGACGATCTCGGCGATCATACGCATCATACGAACGATCGTATGTACCTGCTTCAGGTTACGGCAGGGAGTTCCCAGTTCCTTCCAGATATACGGAACCGCATCGATACGGATCACATCCATTCCCTGATTTGCAAGGAAGAGGAAGTTGTACATCATCTCATTGAAAACACGGGGATTGCCGTAGTTCAGATCCCACTGGTACGGATAAAAGGTAGTCATGACATAGTGACCGATATCCGGAAGCCAGGTAAAGTTCCCCGGAGCAGTGGTCGGGAATACCTGTGGTACGGTCTTTTCGTACTCGTCCGGGATCTCACGGTTGTTGTAGAAGAAGTAACGACTCATATATTCGCCGTCACCCTGGCGTGCTTTTTTGGCCCACTCATGATCCTCGGAAGTGTGGTTCATAACAAAATCCATACACAGGTTCATTCCGTTTTTGTGGCATTTATCTGCAAGTGCAGCCAGATCCTCCATGGTACCAAGGTCCGGGCGGACTTTGCGGAAGTCGGCTACTGCGTAACCACCGTCGGAGCGGCCCTTCGGGGTATCCAGGAACGGCATCAGATGCAGACAGTTCACGTTGCATTCCTTAAGATATGGAAGCTTGTCAGAAACTCCCTTGATGTTGCCGGCAAAATTGTCAATATAGAGCATCATGCCCAGCATATCCTTCTGGCGGAACCAGTCCGGATTTTTTTCTCTTTCGAGATCGCGGTTTTTGAGAGCGCGGCGGCGTGCTGTAAAATACTGGTACATCTGGTCGCAGAGCTCTGCAAACATATCGTCATTGTGATAAAGCTCTGTGTACAGCCATCGAAGCTCGTCGTGATGATGGTTTAAACGTTTCTGAAAAATTTCCTGATCTTTTTTCATGATTTCCTCCCTGAATAGATATTTATGTAAGTATTTTCACTCTCCTGTTGTCTGTCGGCGTATCAGAACAGGAGTGATCTTTTTGTGAATCGGTTTTTGAAGCGGTGCCGGTTTTCTTTTTTTCATTTCGTTCATCTGTTCCACAAGCAGTTCCATGGTAGTCTGTGCGATCACATCAATCTGCTGTCCGATAGTAGTGATCGGGATGATGGACTCCGCAGCAATGGGCGAATTATCGAATCCGATGATCTGATATTCATCCGGCAGACAGTTGTATTTCTGGAAGATCAGATTGAGAAATATATTTGCGTAAGTATCATTGGATAAAAATATGCCTTTTTTCTGCCCGGAATATTTACTGTCAATATCCTGAAAGATCACACGCATCTGTTCAAAAAGCTCCTGATAGGAATCGCCGGAAACAGTAAGGTTCAGTTCATAAGGAACATGATATTCCCGACATGTTTCCTCAAAGGCACGGATACGGTCATAAGCCGGAATATTCTCAGGTACATGGACATTGATGTGGATCAGTACATCACACTGATTACGTATCAGCAGAGAAGTAGCCTGCATGCCGCCCATGTAATTGTCTGTTGTAACGCTGCATATACGTTCCGCTTCCCGTTCAATGGCGATCACAGGAATATTATAAGAAGCCAGTTTTTCAGAGGAAAGAGTATGGCTGAGAACAATAAGTCCTTCAATCTTATAAGCCATCAGCTCGTCCAGATACTGCATTTCTTTCTCCGGGCCGCCATCACTGACAAAAACCAGAAATTTGTAATGATAGTCGGAGTAACTTCGAAGAAGCTGTGTCAGCATTTCGGAATAATAATGAAGATAAAGGTTCGGGACAATGATCCCTACAAATTCGCTTTTCCCATTGGCAAGAACCCTGGCAAGCTTGTTTTTTCTGTAGCCGAGCTCATCAAGGGCTTTTGCGATCTTTTCCTGATTTTCCAGAGTCAGAGAATTCGGATGATTGAAATATCTCGAGATCGTGGTCTTGGAAAAACCCGTGTATTCTGCAATATCGGCAAATGTTACCTGTTTTTTAGCCATAAAAAAATATTCTCCTTTTAACAGCAGAAAGTTATGATACGGAATGCAGATGCAATCATATAAGAGAAATCTGCAGACCGTACAGGATGATTGGATTGATATAATTAAGTATAACAATACAGACGTTAAATAGCAATAAAAAAATAACCAGTTAAGTTACCGGTTACTTTTTTTGAATAAATTAACAAAAAAGGTTGACAGAAGCTATGGCATATAGTAGTATCAAATTATAAAGTAACCGGTTACTTTACCGGTTACTAAACAAGGACGAAAGAACAAAAAAGGGAGGAAAAGAGAATGAAAAAAGGTTCTGCGAAAGCTGTTCCGGCAGGAAAAAGAACTGCCGCAGAAAAGCTTCAGTATGTGAAAAAGAACTGGCAGCTGTATGTGTTTTTTCTGCTGCCTGCACTTCTTCTGACGATCATCTTCAAATACGTGCCCATGGGTGGCGTACTGATCGCTTTTGAGGACTACAATGTCATTGATGGTGTATTTGGAAGCAAATGGGTAGGACTGGAATACTTCCGGAGATTTCTGGCATCACCGGATTTTATGAATTATCTTGTGAACACTCTGAAACTGAGTATTTACGGATTGCTGTGGGGATTTCCGATTCCGATCATCCTGGCACTTCTTCTGAATCAGATCCGGAGAGCCGGGATCAGGAAAAAAATTCAGCTTCTGATCTATGCGCCGAATTTTATTTCCGTTATCGTACTCTGTGGTATGGTTCGTATGTTTCTTTCACCGGTAGGCCCGATGAATAAACTGATCGGTTCTGATGCCAACTGGATGACCATGCCGTCGGCATTCCGTACGATTTACATAGCCAGCGGAATCTGGCAGACAGCCGGATGGGCGTCCATTATGTATACAGCAGCACTTGCCAATGCAAGTAAGGATCTGGAAGAGGCAGCAGTGGTGGATGGAGCAAATATCCTGCAGCAGATCTGGTATGTACAGCTTCCGGCTATTAAAAACATCATTGTGATCCAGTTTATTCTTCAGGCCGGAAATATTATGAGTATTGGTTTTGAAAAAGCATATGCACTGCAGACAGATATGAACCTCCCTGCATCTGAGATTCTTTCTACTTATGTATACAGAATCGGTCTTCTGAATGGAGACTATGGATATTCTACAGCAGTGGGGCTGTTTAATTCAGTGATCAATGTAATTCTTTTGATCTTTGTGAACTGGGTAGTCAAGAAACTGAATGACGGAGAGGGATTATAGGAGGTGCTGTTATGGCAAAAGCAAAGAAAAAGAAATATTCGGCATCTGACAAAGCCATTTTAGGAATCGGATACGTACTTCTGGGTGCATTTGTACTTTCCATTCTGGTTCCGCTTTTATATGTTGTGATCGCATCTTTTATGGATCCGAATGTGCTGAACAGCCAGGGGATCAGCCTTGATGTGCGGAAGTGGACGATCGATGCGTACCGCAGAGTTCTTGAAAATAATATGATCTGGAGAGGCTTTGCAAACTCATTTTTTTATTCCCTGGTGTTTACCATTATTTCAGTTCTGGTAACTCTGCTGGCAGCATATCCCATGTCCAAGAAAGAATTTGTGGGAAGAAATTTCTTCAATGTTATTTTTCTCATCACTATGTTTTTCGGTGGAGGAATGATCCCGACTTTTATCCTGATCAATCAGCTGCATCTGGTAAATACAATCTGGGCAATCCTGCTTCCGGGTGCGTTTAATGTCTGGAACATGATCCTTGCCAGAACCTATTATCAGTCTATCCCCAAGGAGCTCAGAGAGGCATCTGCTATTGACGGTGCCACGGAAATTGAGCATTTTTTCAAGATTATGATGCCGGTATGCAAACCGATCATCGCAGTACTTGCACTGTGGTCCTTTGTAGGAATGTGGAACAGTTATTTTGATGCTATGATTTATTTGAATGATGCGAAACTGCAGCCATTGCAGCTGGTACTTCGTTCCATCCTTGTACAGAATACACCGCAGCCCGGAATGATCGCAGATATCCAGAGTACTGCACAGATGGCAAAGGTAGCGGAACTTCTGAAATATGCTACGATCATTGTATCAAGTTTACCGCTTCTGATCATGTATCCATTCTTCCAGAAATATTTTGACCAGGGCATTATGGTTGGTTCTGTAAAAGGCTGATGACAGGAGGTTGATAATGATGAAAAAAAGAATGAAGGCATTATTGGCAATCGGGCTTTCTGCAATTATAATGGTATGCAGTGCCGGATGTGGAAACGGAAAAGAACACATGAAAGCAGAAACAGATCCGGATATCCCGGTGGAAGATGTGGCCTTTCCTCTGAAAGAAAAAGCAGAGCTGTCTTTTATTACCAGTGCACCTGCAACATCTACACAGGAACCTAATGAAAGAACGATTTTTAAAAGACTGGAAAAGCAGACCAATGTCCACATTGACTGGACCTGTTTTGTATCGGATCAGTTTAATGACAAAAAAAATCTGGCGCTGGCACAGTTCGGAAATCTTCCGGATGGACTTTTTAACGCAGGGATGAGTGATTATGATCTTCTTCGTTATGCCAAACAGGGAATCATTATTCCGGTAGAAAATCTCATTGATAAATACATGCCGAATCTTCAGGCTGTATTTGAAAAATACCCGGAATACAGAACAATGTGTACAGCACCGGACGGACATATTTATTCTTTCCCATGGATCGAACAGCTTGGTGAGGGAAAAGAAGCTATTCAGGCAATTGGAGATATTCCCTACATTAATAAAAAATGGCTGGATTATCTGAAGCTGGAGGTTCCGAATACAACTGAGGAACTGGAACAGGTTCTGATCGCTTTTCGTGATAATGCAGATAAACTGGAACAGGAATTTGATATTGAGGGTGATGTGATCCCGATGTCCTTTATTATCAATAACGGTGATCAGGATCCGGCAATTCTGCTCAACGGATTTGGAGAAGGATATGGTGACACCGGTGATCATTTTGCAGTGAAAGATGATGGAACTGTTATTTATACAACTGTACAGGAAGGTTATAAAGAAGGCATCCAGTGGCTTCATCAGCTGGTAGAAGAAAATCTGGTGGATCCGGAGGCTTTTACCCAGGAATGGTCAACTTATGTTGCAAAAGGTAAGAACCACAGATATGGTCTGTGTTTTACCTGGGATATTGCAAATATTGATAACAATGAAGATTATGTAATGCTCCCGGCGCTGGCCGGTCCGGATGGCCTTGTAAATATCACAAGACAGAATAACAGTGAAACCAGTGGCTTTGACAGAGGACGCTGCGTTCTGACTACAAGCTGTCGGAATACGGCACTGGCAGCAGCCTGGATCGATCAGATGTATGCACCGATCCAGTCTCCGCAGAATAACTGGGGTACTTACGGAGAAAAAGATTCATTTAATATCTTTGAGATGTCCGAGAATGCAGAAGGTGGTCAGATGCTGAAACATATGGATCTGGGAGATGCCTCTCCGGTAGAGGTTCGTGAAGCACAGTCTGTAAACGGACCGTTGGCAATACTTAACGATTATTACGATGTATATGTAACAGAGCCGGCAGATGCAAAATGGCGTCTCGACAATATGCACGAAACATATCTTAAGGATATGAACAGTAAATATGTGTATCCGAATGTATTTATGAGTATTGATGATACCAATAAGGTATCTCAGTACGACACAGATATCAAGAAGTATGCGGAACAGAAAAAAGCAGACTGGATCCTGAATGGCGGCATCGAAAAAGAATGGGATTCCTATCTGAAAAAGATGGAGAAGTATGGACTGTCTGATTATCTGGCGATCAAACAGAAATATTTTGACCAGTATCAGAAGTCTCTTAGTGAGACAGAGAAATAAAAACAGAAAAAGATACCGGTCAGAAACATAAAAAAGAAAGAGAGAGCAGAGTATGAGTGAAAAACTTGAAAAAGCACGTCTTTATGAAATAGAGGAAGCAAAAAATATCCCGCAGGAAGAGAAACCGGCCTTTCATGTATCTGCACCGGTTGGCTGGATTAATGATCCTAATGGATTTTCTGTTTTTAAAGGAAAGGTACATCTTTTTTACCAGTATCATCCTTACAGCCGTGACTGGGGCCCTATGCACTGGGGCCACAGTGTGACGGAGGATATGATCAGATGGGAGCAGCTTCCTGCAGCGCTTGCACCGGATCAGGAATATGATCGAGAGGGATGCTTTTCCGGAAGTGCTATTGAAGCAGATGGAAAACAGGCTTTGATCTACACAGGAGTTACAACAGAAAAGCTGCCGGATGGAAAAGAAGAAGTCCGGCAGAATCAGTGCCTTGCCTGGGGTGACGGAAAAGATTATGTAAAGGCAGAGAAAAATCCGGTAGTCACCGGGGATATGCTTCCGGAGAAATGCAGCAGAGTTGATTTCCGTGATCCGAAGGTATGGGAAGATAACGGAACATACCATATGCTCGTAGGATGCCGCAGCGAAGAAATTCCTGGACAGGTAGTTCTGTTTTCCAGTAAAGATCTGAAAGAATGGAAATTTGAAACAATTCTTGCGGAGAACTCCACAGGAGAAATCGGTGTTATGTGGGAATGCCCCGATTTCTTTCCGCTCGGGGATAAACATGTGCTGATCTGTTCTCCGCAGCATATGCGGGCAAAAGGGTATGAGTTTCATAATGGACATAATTCTCTATATTTTACGGGAGATTATGACAGCGAAAAACATACATTTGAAAAAGACGCACCGGTAAGTCTGGACTACGGACTTGATTTTTATGCGCCGCAGACAACCCTTCTTCCAGATGGAAGAAGAGTGATGATCGCCTGGATGAAATCCTGGGATAGCTGTGTGATCAAGGAGAAGCAGAGATGGCAGGGAATGATGACGCTTCCGAGAGAACTGGAATATCGTGATGGAAAGATCTGGCAGAAGCCGGTCCGGGAAATTGAGAATTATCGGAAAAACCGCTGCTGTTATGAGAATGTAAAAGTGGGTGAGAGCTTAAGTCTTGAAGGCGTCCGTGGCCGAATGATCGATCTGATCGTGGAACTGCAGAACGCAGATGGTATCGTGGATGGAAGCAGGAACTCCGGAAATCCAGATCAGGAAGCATTAGGTGTGTACAATGAGTTCCAGATCGAGCTTGCACGCAATGAAGAATATACAACGGTCTTTACCTATGATCGAAAAAGACAGATACTGGAGATCGACAGAACCTGGAGCGGGGGGCAGCGTGATGTTGTATGTACAAGAAAGCTCCAGATCACAGATGGCAGACAAAATCTGAAGCTTCGTTTTATCCTGGATCGAAACTCCATAGAGCTTTTTATCAATGATGGAAGCAAAACTGCGACTACCGTGATCCCAACACCAGTGGAAGCAGATGAGATCCTGTTTCACAGTGACGGAAATGCTGTGATCCAGGTTGAGAAATATGATATTGTGTTGTAGAAGCCTCTCAAATATTGACAATTTCCATGTTTTTGTATAACATAGGGGAAGTTGCTTACGCCGGGTCAGGAGCTGTGTATGCCTCCTGATCCGGCATATATTTACAGGAGAGGAACACAGGAATGTTTTATCAGTTAAAAATCACAAGAAAAGGAACGAAACCGCCGGTATGGAGACGTTGTACTGTTGCGGCTGACGTTACATTTGCAAATATGGCAGCCATGCTTGAAAAACTGGTTCAGTATCCGTCAGGCAGCCTATATGAGATTGAATTTTTTCAGAAAAAAGTACAGATCCGTGAGAATGGTGACGGAGAAGCAAAGAATAATTTCACATTATTAAATGCAGGCGAGACAGAGACTGCAGAGCTTATGGATTCCGAGAAATGGTTTACTTTCCGTCAGTATGGTGCGGATAAGGAAGCCCCGGAATACAGAGTTGACATTGAGAAGAAAGACGAGGGAACAGCAGAAGCTCCTTCTATTGTAAAAGAAGTAAAGGGTGAGGATGATCCGTACTGGACAGAGGCACCGGAGCTGGAATGCACTGCAGCAGCTGAGACAGAGGCGGAAACAGTCAAAGCATCTGAGGACATTGCTGCAACAGTAGCAGCAGTAGAGGCAGCTGCCAGAGCTGCAAAAGCAGATGAGGCAGCCACAGGCAGCAGAAGAAATCCTACAGTAAAAGATTTCCTCATGTCCTATCGTAAAGAAGACCTTCTCAGCATTGCAGGTGAGCTTGGACTTCACTGCAAGGGAATGGAACAGGAAGAGATCGCCGCAAAGGTTGCCGCAGAGGTTCTTAAACCGGAGGTTATGAAAGCAAGCTTCCTCGTAGCAGACGATCAGGAAGTACTGGCTTTTGAGGCAGCTATTCAGAGAAAATGCTTCCATGTTGCAGAGCATGAGTGGAATACTTTAGAGTGGCTGAACGATATGGGCTATCTTGTTTCCTACAGTGATGATTACGCAGAAGTTCCGGCAGAGGTTGCAGCTGTTTACGACCAGATCAACACACCGGAGTTCCGGACACTTCGCAGCCAGGTAAACTGGCTGAAGGATTGTCTTGTCATGGTAAGCTATCTGTATGTATCTGCACCGGCAAAAACTGTATATGAGATGTTCAGGCAGAGAAAAGGCTTTGACATCGGATATGACAGCTTCATCGAGCTGTATCATACCATTCCGGAGAAGGCCTGCATCTGTGAGCTTGCGGAGGATCAGCTGATCCTGAAATCCGCACTGGTCAATAACATCTACAAGGATATCGAGAGACGTCAGGGTGGACGGAAATTCTATATTCCGTCCGTAGATGAGATCCTGGATTATTCCGAAAACGGTTATCCGACAAAATCTGCTTCTTACCAGAGACTGGGCAGATTCCTGCTGGATGAGATGAAGGTTTCTGATGCGGTGAAGGATCAGGTACTGTTCTTTATTTACAAAGAATGCTCCATGGATGGCAGAATGTCAGCGATCATGGAAAACCTGAACCAGAAGGGGATCCAGTTTAACGATGAGCAGCTTGAGAAATTTACAAAGCTGATCATGGAGGCAAACAATAACACAAGAATGCTGGAATTCCGCGGTTACACACCGAATGAGATTTCAGGAGCAGTATGGCCGTTTGCCACAGGCAAGCCGCACACTGCAATGCCGAACAGCTTTGTGCCGACAGCAATGCCGATGCAGCCGGCATCTGCAAGAAAAATCTATCCGAACGATCCGTGTCCGTGCGGAAGTGGCAAGAAATATAAGAAGTGCTGCGGAAGAAGATAATCCCGCAGGAAATTTACCGTAATTCCGGAGCTGAAAGTTCCCATAGATCGTTGCGGAGCGGCTGCGCTCATGAGTGAGCAGCAAACGCGGATGATCTAGTACAGCGTTTTCGAAATAACTATACCACTCACTTGTCTGTGAATCCGATTGCACAGGTATAAAAGCCTCGGCGTAGCCCGCTACGCCTGCGTTTTTATACCTGCACACTCGAATCCACATCCTACGCGATTGGTATAGTTATTTACGAAACGCTGTACTGGTCCGATTTATCGTTTGATGCAGTATCTCCGGAAATACCATACAAATTAAATATAAGACAGTTCGTTTGTACCATCCTGTCTATAAATAAAACCAGGGCTGAAGAAGATGTGAGAATCAGGGCAGACTCGTGGCGGGTCTGCCTTTTTTTACTTTAACCGAATCAAGCAGTTATTCGGTTTAAAGCTGCGCAGCGAATGCGGATCGCGAATATCCGCCTGACATGCAGATCACAGAAGAATCACGGCCGGGAATCCTGCTTGCAGGATTCTTTCTTATTTATGGAAATATTCGGGTGGTGTGACAGATCCAGAAGGAGGAAAAATTTATGTATCAGTTAAAAACAGAAGCAGATTTCGATTCCGCACATTTTTTGTCCGGTTACACCGGGAAGTGTTCCAACATCCATGGCCATCGCTGGCATGTGGAGATTGAGATCGAAAGCCGGAAGCTGGAGAAAAACGGCCAGGAGCGCGGGATGTTGGTAGATTTCGGAGATTTGAAAAAGGATCTTCGGGAGCTGGCAGATTCCATGGATCACACGCTGATCTATGAAGAAAATACATTACGTCCGAAAACCCTGGAAGCACTGGATGAAGAAGGATTTCATCTGGTGAAGGTTCCCTTTCGTCCTACAGCAGAGAATTTTTCAGAGTATTTTTTCAGAAAAATGGAAGAAAAGGGCTATCCTGTAAAAAGAGCTGTTGTTTACGAAACACCAAATAACTGTGCAGCTTACCGGGAAACGGAAGAAGAAAGGGAGGCAGCAGGGCTATGAGTACGTATCAGGTTGTAGAGAAATTTGTCAGTATCAACGGAGAGGGCAGACGGGCCGGGGAGCTGGCCGCTTTTATAAGATTTAAAGGCTGCAATCTTCAGTGCAGCTACTGTGATACCAGCTGGGCAAATGAGCCGGGATGTGAGAGTGAAAGGCTGACAAAAGAAGAGATTCTTTCCTGGATCCGTGAGACAGGCGTAAAAAATGTGACACTCACAGGCGGGGAACCACTTTTACGGAAAGGCATGGAGGAGCTGATCGAGGCGCTTCTGGAGGATTCATCGCAGCGGGTGGAGATCGAGACCAATGGAAGTGTGGATCTGAAGCCTTATCATATATTAAAAAAACGTCCATCCTTTACCATGGATTATAAAACACCGGACAGCGACATGGAAAAAGAGATGCTCCTTTCCAATCTGGAGCTTCTGGGCAGTGAGGATACGCTGAAATTTGTGGTCAGCAGCCGCAGAGATATGGAAAAAGCCCTGGAAATCCTGGAAAAGTACAGACTGGTCGGAAAAACGGCAGTTTACTTCAGCCCTGTTTTCGGCAGGATCCAGCCGGTGGAGATCGTGGATTTCCTTATGGAAAAAAAGCTCAACGATGTAAAGCTTCAGATCCAGCTTCATAAGGTGATCTGGGATCCGCAGAAACGGGGAGTATGACGGGAAAATATATCACAACATAACAGAAATACCGCAGAAAGGGAGAACGATATGAAAGCACTTGTACTTGCAAGCGGCGGCGTGGATTCCACCACCTGCCTGGGGCTTGCCGTAAACAAATATGGAAAAGAGAATGTAATTGCATTAACAGTAGCTTACGGACAGAAGCACACAAAAGAAATTGAGGCTGCCGGAAAAACAGCAGAATATTACGGAGTGGAACATCTTTATCTGGATCTGGAGCCGATCTTCCGGTACAGTGACTGTTCGCTTCTGAAGCATTCAGACAGAGAAATCCCTCACGAAAGCTATGCAGAGCAGCTGAAGGAAACCGACGGCTCACCGGTTTCAACCTATGTGCCGTTCCGGAACGGATTATTTCTTTCCTCGGCAGCAAGTATTGCGCTGTCAAAAGACTGCAGTGTGATCTATTACGGAGCACATGCGGATGATGCTGCCGGAAATGCGTATCCGGACTGCAGCAGTGCATTTCACAATGCGATCAACGAGGCGATCTATCAGGGAAGCGGCGGCCAGCTGAAGGTTGAGGCGCCTTTTGTCAGCTGCACAAAGGCAGAGGTCGTAAAAACCGGTCTGGAACTGAATGTTCCTTATGAACTGACCTGGAGCTGTTACGAAGGCGGCGAAAAGCCCTGCGGTGTGTGCGGAACCTGTATTGACAGAGCAGAAGCATTCCGTCTCAATGGAGTGAAGGACCCGGCACTTGACAGATAGATTGGATTATAAATATCCGCCTGACTATAGAAAGGAAAAAAATATGAGCAGAGAAAACCTGGAAAAAGAAGGGATCACCCTTCTTGGAAATCAGAAAGTAAAATATCCGGACAATTATGCTCCGGAGGTACTGGAAACATTTTTGAACAAGCACCCGGACAACGATTACTTTGTAAAATTTAATTGCCCGGAATTTACAAGCCTTTGTCCCATTACCGGACAGCCGGATTTTGCAACGATCACGATATCCTACGTACCCGGTGAAAAAATGGTGGAGAGCAAATCGCTGAAGCTGTATCTTTTCAGCTTCCGCAATCACGGAGATTTTCATGAGGATTGTGTGAACATCATTATGAAGGATCTGATCCGTCTTATGGATCCGAAATACATTGAGGTCTGGGGAAAATTTACTCCGAGAGGCGGCATTTCCATTGATCCCTACTGCAATTACGGAAAATCCGGGACCAGATGGGAGGAGATTGCCTGGAAACGCCTGACAGAGCATGACATGTATCCGGAAAAGATCGATAACCGGTAGAAAAACAAAAAGTCCCTGTTTTCACTGCGAAAAGCAATGAAAGCAGGGGCTTTTTGTGTAGTGCGCCTGACAGCGCAGGTTTATCTTTATGACAGTCAGATGCATTCTGGCTCTGTGCCAAACAGATCAGCGATCACATCGTGCACGGTTTCGATCTTATCTGCCATATAAGCCTTTGCTCCGCAGAACAGCAGACCGTTTTCCACGTCACCCTTTACGGCGGCGATCAGCTTGTCAGTAATGCAGTAAGGGATCTCGCCGGGGGAACATTTGGCAAGGCAGCGGTGGCAGGGACTGTGCGGGATTTTTTCACCGGCCATGACGTGCTGCATGAAGGGATTCATAATGGCACGACCTGGCATACCTACCGGGCTTTTTACAATGGCGATGTCGTTCTTTGTGGCGTGGATCAGGGATTCTTTCAGCCGAATGTCTGCGTCACATTCTTCCGTTGGGATAAAACGGGTGGCAACCTGAACGCCGTCCACACCGAGCGCAAGGACATGCTTTACATCCTCGTGACTAGCGATGCCGCCGGCAGCTACTACTGGGATTTCCGTGCCGAATTTTGCGGCATAGCTTTTTACGGTCTGGACGATCTTTCGGATCTCATTGTCGTAGGCTTCCGGTGTATAGGAATCCAGCTCTTCCTTGTGGAAGCCCAGATGACCGCCTGCCTGGGGACCCTCGATCACCACAAGGTCTGCAGTGCGTCTGTACTTTCTTTCCCAGTATTTCAGGATGACCTTTGCAGATTTGTCCGTTGAGACGATGGGGGCGATCTTTGTTTTGCTTCCGCTAACAAGAGCAGGAAGCTCTGTAGGAAGTCCTGCACCGGAGATGATCAGGTCAGCGCCTGCCTGGACAGCGGCTTTTACATGAGATGCGTACTCCTTCAGTGCGACCATGATGTTGTAGCCGATGATACCGTCAGGAGAAATCCTGCGTGCTTTTTTCATCTCGGACAGGATAGCCCGCTGGTTGGCTTCTTCGGTATTCCGGTCGAAATCCTTTTCCCGGTAGCCGATCTGAGCGGTGGAAATGATTCCGATCCCGCCTTCCTTTGCAACGGTGCCTGCCAGACGGCCAAGGCTGATGCCAACGCCCATTCCACCCTGGATCAGGGGAAATCTCGTAAGTTTATCACCGATTTTAAAATTCTTCATAATGATCAGATCCTCACATTCATTTGCTTTCGTTAAATAATTTTAGTATAAAATAGTTTTATCATCAAAGTATATCATAACGGGGAAATTTGTCAATGTATATGTAAGAAGGTTGGATCAGGGAGGTGTGGGTGATTTGCCGGTATAGCTTTTGGGGAATAAGAAAAGGGTGAGCTGACAGCGTTACGCTGTGTGGTCTCACCCTTTGTATAATGAAATTTCCAAATTGCAGTATTTAACCGAATCAAGGAATCCTTCTGGCAAAATCAGAATTTAAACAGATTCAGACCGATCTCATCGCTGAACTCACGATCGATCTCTCCGTCGATCACCTGGATCTGGATCTCGGCAGTAGCACTTATGATGGCGCGGTTCAGATGACCACCGTGTACAAGGCCTTCTTCGTCACCGGCTGCGATATGAAGGTGAAGATAAACGTCACCGTCCTTACGTGTGACAGTACCTGTGAGGGATACGATCTCAAAAGCTCCCTGGAACTGGATAGAGTGGTATTCCTTTGTCACAGTGTTGTATACACCTGCAGTGAAATCATTGATGGCGCCAAGGCCTGTGACCTGTGCAAGGCGGATGTTCTCTTTTTCTGCAACCTTGCCGATCTCCTCCAGGATCTCTTCTTTCGGATCAAGACGAAGATAGATCGTATTTCCAAAACGTCTGTATTCCATGATAAAAACCTCCCTTTGTGTGATGTTTGTTATAAACAGAGGCGGATGTTTTTATCCGCTTGTCAATAAGTATAATATATTTTATTTTTTTTCGGAAGACCTGAGAAAGAGAATATCGGAGTCTCATGCCGGTGCGGGAGATTTTTTTGAAGTCTGTTCTTAGTATTGGATGTGGACGAGGGACGCCAGGGGAAGGTGGCATCGATCCGGGAGTGGATGTAGTTGTGGATGCTGTTGAGTTTTTGTGGGGGTGGATGTGGACGAGGGACGCCAGAGAATGGAGGCATCAGTCCGGAGTGGATGCAGTCGGGGATGTTTTAGAAGTTTTTGGGGGATGGAGAGAGGGACGCCAGAGGAAGGTGGCATCGGTCCGGGCAGGGACTCCGTCGGGGGATACTACTAGGACTCCGTGAGACGGC